>Ga0172368_10001842_pt1 | contig 28111 bp, 28 predicted proteins | sample Lak11m_FD_114540 | JGI IMG/M metagenome (GOLD analysis project Ga0172368, IMG submission 114540) | Freshwater microbial communities from Kabuno Bay, South-Kivu, Congo - kab_022012_11m | ecosystem: Environmental > Aquatic > Freshwater > Lake | place: Democratic Republic of the Congo: South-Kivu...
CAAAAATATAATGCACGAATAACTGGGTGTAAGAATTTGCCATGTTTATTAATTTGTTAATATCCTACGGACAATATAGCGCCATAGACTACCTATTTCTATGGATATTGAAGCCCTACAGGCTAAACAATATACAATTTTCAATATCGTACGAAAATAAGAGTTTATTTCCTCTGGACTTTTGGGGATATGAGTTTTCAGGATTACTTTCTGTCTGGCACATCAAATAATAATTTAGCCCATTTATTTAAACCCGTAGCAGAAGCAAAAAAAATTAATTTTGTTTCAAACTCCTTTGTAATGGGAATCATTGAAAATTTCGATCACATCATAAAACAAGTTTGTCCTCCGGTCAAACTTATTGCTGTTTCAAAAACAAAACCTGTGGAAGATATTATTACGCTCTATAATGCCGGTAATAAACTCTTCGGAGAGAATAAAGTACAGGAAATCATTCTGAAACAACCTCATCTTCCTGGTGATATCGAATGGCACTTCATCGGACATCTGCAGACCAATAAAGTCAGATTTATTGCTCCTTTCATTAGTATGATTCATAGCATTGATAGTTTAAAATTGTTGTCGGAAGTAAATAAGCAGGCTCAAAAATATGAAAGGATCATAGAGTGTCTTCTCCAGTTTCATATTGCCACCGAAGAAACCAAATTCGGGTTAAATTACCAGGAAGCAAAAGAAATCCTTGATTCTAAGGGATTTGCTGTCATGCACAATGTCAGGATATGCGGAGTAATGGGGATGGCTACTTTCTCTGAAGATAAGAACATGATCAGAAACGAGTTTAAAAGTTTAAAAGTTGCATTCGAAGGATTGAAGAAGGAATTTTTTGAATCTGAATCCAGCTTTAAAGAAATATCTATGGGAATGACCGAAGATTACCAAATCGCGATAGAGGAAGGTAGTACTATGGTAAGGATAGGAACAGCATTGTTCGGAGAAAGGAATTATTCTTGAGATTATTTGTTCAAAATACTGACCGGAACCATTGAATGATACCCAAGGTTTAAGAGTAAAAGATCATTCTTATCAGTATTACTTACCTGAGTATTCAAATTTAAATCAGATACTAAATATCCGGTCCCTCCTGATTCCTGTAGCCATACTGAAAATATGTCTTTCAGATCAATTAATCCATCAGGTTTACAATCACCTGCTACCATTCCATATAATCCAATGCCAATATTTTTTTGTGCAGAGCCTGCACCAAATGCCTTTTCCACACCATTGGTAAAATCGTAACAATATTTTCCAAATGTCTTGACTAACGGGACAGATGATATAATTGGCAAATGATTCCTATGATAAATAACTATAAAAAGACTATCACTTATTATGACATTAAAATTTAAATCCTGAGATCCACTTATATCTCTGATAACTCCCAGGCTATCCAACAAGCAGGCTCTTCTCATCACTATACAGTTTTCGTCGGCAATAGCCACAGATGTAGTGTCCCTGATCTCAACTAACACCCAATCTACAATATCAGAAGGTACATCCGTAACCTCCTCGGTTCCGAAGTAATTCCATGGGGAACAGTCAAACGGCTGCGAAAAAGGAATGAGATTTGACAAACTGGTACTCATGCAACTTCCATTAAATGGCCCTTCAAGGAATACTTTAACATTAAGGATAGGATGCATTGCTTCCATAATGGCATCTCGCCATTTTTGAGCCATTTTTTCTTCTCCTATCTCATTTGGATGTATCCCGTCGTAAGTATCGGTGGCAGCATCAAATCCGGTATTCTGATCAACAATATAAATGGGAGAACCCGGATCAGCCAGTTCTAAAGCAAGGCCAGGTATCATCGCATTCAATGTATTAATATTTGTATTTACAGGCAAAGATGTCGGGATCAATTGTGCAAGCAGTATTATTATCTGCGGATTACAATTTCTAATTGTGGTAATGACCTCATGGAGATCAAGAATTGTTGATTCCACAGTTTGGTATTGAATAATATCATTGGAACCCAGGTGAATAAGAGCTATTTCGGGTGTATAGCTCTGAAGCCAAACAGTCAAGAAGTGCTCGCCCGGAACCGATGGGTTGCCATTGAGAATTTGATCAGCCCGCCAACCCCAATGCCCTTCATGATTCTGGTCAAATACATGACCAATATAGTCCGGCCAAACAGGATTTCCATTCTTATTATTTATCAATGAGCCTACATAATCAAAGTTGAGGCTGTCGTCAATCAACTTTTTCCAAAGAGGATACCTGTAGCTGACATGCGTGTTGTTAGCCTGTGTAATGGAATTTCCTAATGGCATTATTGTAACCGGTTGTGCTTTTGAATTTGAATTAACTAAAAGTGCAGCAATTACAATAAAAAAGTAAATTGATCTTACCCTCATTATAAAATACAATAACCGGAATTTAACCTATTCTTTCTGATTAATTTAATATCTGTTTTGATTGGTAAAATCGGTTAAACAATAACCTCCTGACTATTTGATTATAATTCCGAGAAATTATTAATTAAACCTAAAACAACTCAACACAAAGGTATGGATATTCTTTAATATAAAAAATTAATGTCCCTTTGATATTAAAGTTTACTGACGGTGAGATATTATTGTTACCGAACCCTTTATGGTTCTGTCTTCATAATATCCATCACATTCTAAAATATAGAAATAAACGCCATCTGCTAATCCCACAGCATCCCAGTCGTTGTTGTAATTATTGGCTTCATATACCTTTTGCCCCCATCGGTTAAAAACCACAAGAGTATTACTGATATAATACTTACTCAGGTCAATAGGAGTATTTTCTGATTTGGCACTTTTAGAGCCTCCGCCAGAGGTTGTTCCTTCATCCTCAAAAATAATAAACAGGTCATTATTACCATCATCATTTGGGGTAATGACTGTTGTGGCTCTGAGTTTAACAGGTTTCACCGTCATCTGTATATGAACTGATCCGGTATCTTCGCATCCGTAAAATGTCCTGTAATGAAAATAAACCTGGTAGGTTCCGGGGGTTGTGTATGTATAAGTCGGGGACTCAACATCATAGAGAAATATACTGTCGGAACCAAGAAAGTCCCACCAGAAGCTGTTAAGGTAAAATGTATCTGCCATTAATGAATCGTAGGAAAGATTTTCATACGAAAAATTGACAAAGGGTTTTTGCAAATAAACACTGTCTAACGGATCGGAAGTTAACTCAATTTCAGGTAACGGAAAAGCTTTTACCTCGAAAGTATGCTTCAAAAGACAGCCGATACTGTCTTCCACGATCAGCTTTTTTTCACCATTGGTCAGCTTTGAAACTTTACTTGAATCGGTTGAGTTGGGAATTCCTTCTGACCAGTTATAGGAATAAGGAGGATACCCTCCTGAAATATAAACCTCTGCCCGTGCTACTGCAGAATCAGGACAACCCAGTTTTGTCTGAATTAATGAATCCACTAAAATAATTTCATCCACAGTAACCAGTATGCTATCCAGACAATGATTTATTGTCAGAACCGGATCGGTTATCTGTGCATAATAATAGGTTGTATCTCGCGGAGAAATAATTATTGAATCGGCAGTTTCATTTCCCGGAAGCCATAGATAATCATAGGCATCCGAACTGCCATAAAGAGTAACCGTGTCGCCACATACGATTGAGTCATTTACCTCAAGGATTTGAGCATCAACGATGGCCACAAAAACCGAATCAATATAATCAACCGTATCTGCCTGAGTGACATTGACCCAGTAATCACCCATGATGCTTACCCAAGTAACCTGGTTGGTATCACCATTGCTCCACAAATAGGTGTCGTATCCAGGCAGCGCGGTAATTGACAAACTATCAATTTTGCAACTCCTGATGGTATCGGATTCGATTACCATATCCTCCTGAGATAAAACATTTTCAGGTTTAAGTAATAAAATCAATAATATTAATAATCCTGCGGGTAAATTTTTAAAGAAAAAAGGAAGCATCAATTATTAGCTTTAACATTCTATAATACCTTCCGAAACAAACCAATTAACGTACAAAGATGATTAAAATTTTGACAGCCAATTTCGAATGTTAATATTTTTTGACAGGTTCCGGTCATTTTTTCAGGTATCAGTATCCTAATAATTTTTTTATTAAGCTTTGATACTATCCTTGATTATATTTGTGACAATGTAACCGTTTACAGTAAAACCAATATATTGGCAAATATTTTGACAAAGGTTTCCTTTGTAAAAAACATTAAATGATGAACTTAAATAATTTCACTTTAAAATCGCAGGAGGTCTTTCAAAAGGCTCAGGAAATAGCCTCCGGGCTACAACATCAGGAAATTGAAAACATACACATTCTGAAAGCATTGATGAGTACGGATGAAAACGTAGTTCCCTATTTATTAAAGAAACTTGACGTTAGTACAGGCTTACTGGCTCAAACCATAGACAAAATTCTTGAATCCATGCCAAAGGTCGCCGGGGGCGACCATTATTTATCCCGGGAAGCAGCCGCATCTCTTCAGAAAGCAGGAAATTATCTAAAAGAATTAAATGATAAGTTTATTTCTATTGAGCACATTCTTCTTGGATTGATATCAGGAAATGATGCAGCATCGGGAATACTTAAAGATTATGGAATTACCGAAAAAAGGCTTATTACAACAATTAAAGAGCTTAGAAAAGGATCAACTATATCGAGCCAAACCGCCGAGGATTCATATAATGCTTTAAACCGTTATGCTAAAAACCTGAATGAAATGGCACGATCTGGATTGCTTGATCCTGTAATCGGCCGTGACGAGGAGATCAGAAGAATTTTACAGATTTTATCGAGAAGGACTAAAAATAATCCAATTCTTATTGGTGAACCGGGAGTGGGTAAAACAGCTATTGCAGAAGGTCTGGCACACAGGATAATAAACGGAGATGTCCCGGAAAATCTGAAATCAAAACAAATATTTTCGCTGGATATGGGCGCACTGATTGCAGGAGCCAAGTACAAAGGAGAATTTGAAGAGCGCTTAAAAGGTGTAATTAAGGAAGTTGTGGATTCTGATGGTGAAATCGTATTGTTTATTGATGAAATTCACACGCTGGTGGGAGCAGGTGCTTCGGAAGGTGCCATGGATGCGGCCAACATACTGAAACCGGCTTTGGCAAGAGGAGAGCTCAGAGCTATAGGTGCTACTACTTTAAAGGAATATCAGAAATATTTCGAAAAAGATAAAGCCCTCGAACGCAGATTCCAGATCGTAATGGTCGCAGAGCCGGATACTTCTTCAGCAATTTCCATATTGAGAGGGCTTAAAGAACGATACGAAACCCATCATCATGTAAGGATAAAGGATGAAGCCATAATTGCGGCGGTTGAATTATCAAATCGTTATATCAGCGACAGGTTCTTACCTGATAAAGCAATTGACCTTATAGATGAGGCTGCCGCAAAACTTCGACTTGAAATCAATTCGCTGCCTGAAGAACTGGAATTGCTTGAAAGAAAGATCAAACAACTTGAAATTGAAAGGGAAGCCATCAAAAGGGAAAAAGATGACCATAAGCTTTCAGGCTTGAACAAGGAAATTGCAGATCTGAATGATAAACATAACCATTTACACTCAAAATGGAAATCGGAAAAGGAAGTTGTAGAAAAGATTCAGCAGAATAAAAAGGAAATTGAAAATTATAAATATGAAGCCGAAAAGGCCGAAAGAGACGGGAATTATGGAAAAGTCGCTGAAATCCGGTACGGAATTATTAAATCCAGAGAAGATGAGATCATAAAACTGAAGCAACAACTCACGGAAGTCCAGGCTGATTCACCAATGATCAACGAAGAGATCGGTAATGAGGACATCGCAGAAATTGTTGCCAGGTGGACAGGAATACCTGTAAGCAAAATGCTCCAAAGTGAAAAAGAAAAACTTCTTCAACTGGAACAGGAACTGCACAAGCGTGTTATCGGCCAGGATGAAGCGATAGCTGCTGTTTCGGATGCAATCCGAAGGAGCCGTGCGGGGCTTCAGGATATCCGGAGGCCTGTTGGATCGTTTATTTTCCTCGGTACAACGGGAGTCGGGAAAACAGAACTGGCAAAAGCTCTGGCAGAATTTCTCTTCGACAACGAAAATGCACTTTTGCGAATTGATATGTCGGAATACCAGGAAAGGCATTCCGTTTCCCGGCTTATCGGACCTCCTCCAGGATATGTGGGTTACGATGAAAGTGGCCAGTTAACTGAGGCGGTAAGGAGGAGGCCTTATTCTGTGATTTTACTTGATGAAATCGAAAAAGCCCATCCGGATGTATTTAATATTCTCCTCCAGGTACTTGATGATGGCAGGCTAACCGATAATAAAGGTCGAACAGTGAACTTTAAGAATTCCATTGTGATTATGACCTCAAATATTGGTTCTCATATTATTCAGAAAAATCTTGAACCAATTTCCGAAATCGACCAGGAAGAAAACTTTGAGAAGACAAGAAAAGAGGTTTTCTCTTTACTAAAAAACGTCATCCCGCCCGAATTCCTGAACCGTATTGATGATATAATTATGTTCAAACCTCTCAATAAAAAAGAGATCATTGAAATTGTACGGTTACAATTTGAAAATATAAGGAACACATTGGCAAAAAATCAGGTGAATCTTACTGCAACTGAACAAGCACTAATTTTTATTGCAAATGCAGGTTTTGATCCGCAATATGGTGCACGACCGTTAAAAAGAATGATCCAGAAGAATATACTGAACCAATTGTCGAAAATGATCCTTGACGGCAGGGTAAATAAGAACTCAGTAATTATTCTTACTATTGAAAACAATGCCCTAATATTTAAGGATACAAATGCCGGTCAATAATAAATATTAAATGTAGTTTGAAACAATTAATAAAATCGGATGTATAAATCTGCAATGATTAAAGATGAATTCCTTGATTTGTTTAATTAATATGTTAAAACATTAAAGAAAATCTTGCGATTATGAAATTCAAAAAGTTATTAACGTCTATTTTCGCGATACTAATGATTAGCTCAGCGTTGAGTTTGAAGGCACAATATACAGGTGGCGCTTTGGGCGGAATAAATATAGCCAACCTGCGGGGTTCTTCGGTTGTAAACAATGAAATGGTAATCGGCTACAATGGTGGTGGTTTTGTAAATTACAGCGCACAGGATATGTTTACAAGCGGTATAAGAGATATCCTGTCTTTCCAGGCTGAATTAAGGGTAGATCAGAAAGGGGCAAAAATGAATTTTCCTTCCTGGGAAGATACCATTGGCAATGATCCCTCCTATACTTTTAAAGATCAGGAGTTCCTATTTACTTATGTGCAGGTACCCATTTTTGCCAAATTCAATTTTGGCAAGCAAAAAGGATTGAATTATTTTGGCGAAGCGGGAATATTTGGCGCAGGATTGTTTGGTTTAACCGTGGATGGAGAGAAAAAACGAGATCATGATCTAAAGTCAAGTACCGATCAAAGAAATTACAGGGATGAATTCGAAGGATATGATATGGGAGTGATCATCGGCGGAGGTATAAGTATTCCCTTCGGAGGCAGAAACAGTCATTGGCGCGTCCTCGGAAATGTCAGGTATAGTTTAGGTTTAGCTAATATAGTCAGTTCAAATATCGGCACCCCAACCTCAAAGGCTCCCGTATTTTTTGAGGAATATCTTAAACAAGTAAAAACAAGCACACTTTCTCTTTCTCTTGGAGTATCCTATCAGTTCTGATCTGAAATATAATTTTCATTCAAAGGCTGTCATTTGGCAGCCTTTTTTATTTTTGCTGATTAAACAATCATTTTGATTTGTATGATAAGGCCTGAAAACAATGTATTGGTTGAAGCAGCAAAAATGATCAGGAAAGATATAATTCTGAGTCTTGCATCTGCCGGATCAGGTCACCTTGGAGGTTCACTTGGATTAGCTGATATTTTCACTGTCCTTTATTTTTATTTACTAAAACATGATCCAAAAAATCCCGAGTGGGGTGAGAGAGACCGGCTTATTCTTTCCATCGGTCATGTAGCGCCTGTTTTATATACGACATTAGCACATGCAGGCTATTTCCCTGTGGAAGAACTGAATACGCTCAGAAAAATGGGCAGTCGTCTGCAGGGCCATCCGGGAAAGGAAAATGGATTACCCGGGATTGAATTATCAGCGGGTTCATTGGGACAGGGACTTTCAGTTTCGGTGGGTCTTGCCTTGGGTGCCAAAATTGAAAACAAAAAGTGGCAAGTATTTTCTATTCATGGTGATGGTGAATTACAGGAAGGCGCTATTTGGGAAGCTGCAATGAGCGCTGCCCACTACAGGCTCGATAATCTTATTGCAATCATTGATAGAAACGGGGTTCAAATTGACGGAAAAACCTCTGAAGTTATGGAAATTGATCCCCTTGTGGATAAATGGGAATCCTTTGGCTGGCGGGTGTTTGAATGTAATGGCAATGACATATCTGCCCTGATCAGTATTTTCTCTTTGGCATACAAGTCAATTGATAAACCAACAGTGATCATTGCTCACACAATTATGGGAAAAGGTATAAAAGAGATAGAAGGCGATTACACATGGCATGGCAAAGCTCCATCAATGGCAGAAGCACAAAGGTTTATAAAAGAATTAAAATAGGCTTACTTTGGAAAGCAAAGGGAACAAATCAACCAAAGCCGGTTTTGGCGAAGGAGTGCTCGCATCGGGAAGGATGAACCGGAATATTGTTGTTCTTGGTGCTGATATCACCAAATCGGTGGGATTGGATTCTTTTAAGGAAGCTTATCCTGATAGATTTTTCTCATTAGGTATCGCCGAACAGAATTGTGTTGGAGTCGCAGCAGGACTAGCTCTCACCGGGAAAATTCCTGTTTTTTCTACTTATGGAGTATTTGCTGCAATACGTACTACCGATCAAATCCGGGTATCAGTATGTTATAATAACCTTCATGTAATTATTGGCGGAGCCCATGCAGGTATTTCGGTTGGACCTGACGGCGCAACCCATCAGGCACTTGAAGACATTGCCATGATGCGGGTTTTACCAAATATGACTGTTCTTTCTCCGTGTGATTCAACACAAACTAAAGTTGCGGTTATTCATGCTATTCAGAAATTAAAAGGCCCTGTTTATATCAGGTTTGGACGAGAACCCGTTCCTGACTTTACTGAGGAAGATCAGAATTTTAAAATCGGAAAAGGGCAGCTTTGTAAAAAAGGAAATGATATAACCTTAATTGCCACGGGTCACATGGTTTGGGAAGCATTGAAAGCGGCTGAACAACTGGATGCTGAAGGAATCAGCACCAGGGTTATCAATATACACACGATAAAACCAATCGATAAAGAAATCATTATTCAGGCAGCCAGGGAAACAAAAGCAATAATTACGATTGAGGAACATCAGGTAATGGGAGGATTTGGAAGCGCTGTTGCAGAAGTAGTGGTTGCTAATCATCCAGTTCCTATGAATTTTATAGGTATGAATGATTGTTTTGGGGAATCCGGAAAACCTGAAGAGCTTATGGAAAAATATGGTTTGAATTCAAAATCGATTACTAAAAAAGTCAGAGATTTTCTCATTATCTGATATGACAAACAACATTCTGGCAGTATTAATCATTAAGTGGTGAAAGAAGATAATTTAGCTGCACTCATTCACATTACAGGACTGGTTCAGGGCGTCGGGTTCAGACCCTTCATTTACCGTCTTGCTCATCACTTTTATATAAAAGGATGGGTCGAAAACCGGAATGATGGTGTTTTCATCAGGGCTGAAGGAGATACTGCTTCCATAAATTACTTTATAAATGCAATCACTGCCGAAGCGCCTCCGGCTTCATTTATCGTTCATATTTCAAGGGAACAAGCTATTGTTGAAGGTTATAAAGATTTTACCATCGTCAAAAGTGAAAATACCTCTGACCAGGTTACTGAAATAAGTCCCGATATTGCTGTTTGCCTGCAATGTCTTGATGATTTAAAAACTCAAATCCACCGCCTGGATTACCCGTTCATCAATTGCACCAACTGTGGCCCCCGTTTTTCAATCATCCGGGATTTGCCTTACGACCGCCCAAAAACGACAATGGAGCCCTTTGTTATGTGCGAAACCTGTCGTAAGGAATACGAAGATGTTGCCGACAGAAGATTCCATGCACAACCTATCGCATGCAAGTCCTGTGGTCCTGAATATGAACTTAATATTGGAGATATTTCTGTTAAATCCTTTGATGAACTTATAAATGTAACCTGTGATCTACTTGAAAATGGCAAAATAGTTGCCATAAAAGGAATCGGAGGATTTCAAATTGCCTGTGATGCACAAAATGAAGAAGCTGTAAATCGCTTACGTGAAAGAAAAATCAGGGAGGGTAAACCTTTTGCAGTAATGTTTGGTCATGTCGGTTTAGTGCAGGAGTTTGTTCATCTTTATCCTGATGAAAAAAAATCGGTTTTATCATGGCGCCGACCGATTGTTATTGTACAGGAGAAAAAAAAGTTAGCTCCAAGTGTTAGCGTTGGATTCAGGACAATCGGAGCAATGCTGCCCTATATGCCTTTTCATTATTTGCTTTTTGAAAAATTGAAAATTCCTGCCATTGTTCTCACCAGCGGTAATCTGTCGGATGAACCTATCGTAATTGATAACAAAGAAGCCAATAAAACATTAACCCGGATTGCAGATGCCGTATTGGTTTATGACCGTGAAATCTATAACCGTACCGATGACTCTGTGGTTTTGTCGGTTAACAAGAAAGAACGCATAATCAGAAGGTCAAGAGGATATTCGCCTGAACCGGTTTATCTCAATCACAATACGGATGGGATTTTCGCTGCCGGAGCAGAGCTTGTGAACTGCTTTGCGATCGGAAAAGAAAACCAGGCCATTCTAAGCCAGCATATCGGCGATTTAAAAAACGCTGAAACCCTTGAGTTTTATACAGAATCTTTCGAAAGGTTCAAAAAATTATTCCGGGTAAAACCATTATTGGCAGTTCATGATATGCATCCGGATTATTTATCATCGAATTTTGCTAAAAGTCTCAACATTCCTGTTCTTGAAGTGCAGCATCATCATGCCCACATTGCATCCTGTATGGCCGAGAATAACCTGGATGAAAAGCTGATCGGTGTCAGTTTTGATGGCACAGGCTTTGGCGAAGACGGCCATATCTGGGGCAGCGAATTTTTCATTTGCGACCTGGTAAATTATGAAAGAAAGATGCACTTTGATTATATTCCCCTTCCGGGCGGTGATTCGGTTACCAAAGAATCCTGGAGAACCGCTGTATCGTACCTGTTTAAGATTTATGGAAGGGATTTTTTAAACCTCGAAATTCCTTTCGTTCAAACGCTTGAAAGCGCCAAATCGGATGTCATCCTTCAGGCTATAGACAGGAAAATCAACTGTCCGTTAAGTTGCAGTGCCGGCCGGCTGTTTGATGCTATCGCAGCCATTGCCAATGTTTGTACAGTCTCAAAATTCCATGCGGAAGCCCCAATGCGGCTTGAGAATATTGCTTCGGGGACGATTGAAATTGGGTATCCGTTTGACTTTGGTGAAGTAATATCGTTTGATTCAACCATCCGGGAAATTGTAGAAGATATTGTGGACGGCTTGCCAACACCAGAGATTTCTGCAAAATTTCATAATACTGTGATAAATATTATATTTGCCGTCGCCAGCCAAATCAGGAAAGAAACAGGTTTGAATAAAATTATTTTATCGGGCGGGACGTTTCAGAACAAGTATATTCTCAGCAGAATGGAAATGATTTTAAGCAAGTATGAATTTGAAGTTTTTTCGCACTGTAAAATCCCATCCAACGATGGAGGAATTGCACTGGGCCAGTTAGCAATAGCCGCTAAAAGAAGGGAGTTGGGTCTCATCAATCCGCATTCATAAATGTATATTCTAAAATCTAATATCATAAATTTATATGTGTTTAAGTATTCCTGCAAAAGTTGAATTTATTGAAGGAGAAATGGCCATTGTATCGGTTGGTGGAACAAAATACAATGCCAGCCTTCAAATGCTTGAAGATGTTCAGATTGGTGATTATATATTGCTTCATACAGGATTTGCCATTCAGAAATTAACCTCGGAAGAGGCAGCAGAATCACTATCCATATTTGATGAATTTATAGAACTTAACAGAAAATTGGATGAAGAGGAAATGAAAACCGGCAGACACCTTACTTAGTAGTCTTTTTATCAAATGAAATATATAGATGATTATCGGGATAAAAATCTCGTCGAAAAGTTGGTTTACCGGATCAAACTTTGTTCCTCAATACCGATTTCTTTGATGGAAGTTTGTGGAGGCCATACTATGGCTATTCAAAAATTTGGTATTCCTTCACTGCTTCCTGAAAATATCAGGCTTATTTCCGGTCCCGGCTGTCCGGTTTGCGTTTCGGACAGGAAATACATTGATCAGGCAATTGCTTATGCCCGACTGGAAAAGGTAATTATTACCACTTTTGGTGATTTGATCCGCGTCCCCGGATCTACCTCATCGCTCGAAGTGGAAAAAGCCAATGGCGCTGATATACGAATCGTTTATTCGGTGCTGGATGCTATCAAAATTGCCGAAAATAACCCTGATAAGAAAATCGTCTTTTTAGGTATTGGGTTTGAAACAACCGCTCCCGGCTCCGCAGCAGGTATTGTAAATGCCAGGACGGAAGGTATTCGTAATTTTTATTTATTCAGCGCCCATAAAATTATGCCTCCGGCAATGGAAGCACTCATTGATGAAGGAGTAAAACTGAATGGCTACATTGCTCCCGGACATGTAAGTACGATCACCGGAATTTCTATTTATAAAAATATTCCTGAAAAGTATAAATTAGGTGTCGTTATTTCGGGTTTTGAACCGGTGGACATTCTTAAAGCGATATTAATGCTGGTCGTCCAAATCGAAATAAATGAGCCGAAAGTCGAAATTGCATATACGCGTGTTGTCAGGCCTGAAGGTAATATCAAAGCACAACAGATGATGGAAGAAGTTTTTGAACTTCGGGATGACTGGTGGCGAGGGCTTGGCATATTACCCAATAGCGGTTTAAAGATAAGGGAAAAATATTCTGGATTTGATGCTGAAGTGATGATTCCAGTACAAGTTGAGCCAACAAGGGAGGATAAAGGTTGTATTTGTGGTGAAATTTTAAAAGGCATAAAAAATCCAAAAGATTGCCTACTATTTGGTAAGGCATGTAACCCGGAAAATCCTGCAGGCGCCTGCATGGTCTCGCATGAAGGGGCATGCAATGCATACTACCGTTATAACAGGGATTGATTATTCTTGTTGAAGAATTAATGATTATTGTTGTACTTTTGCATTCATGATAAACTGGAAAGAACATATTACTTCAGATCCTGCAATTTTAACTGGCAAACCGGTCATAAAAGGCACCCGTATTTCTGTTGAACTTATCCTTGAAAAGCTTTCAGAAGAAGAAACGATTGACCAGATTCTGATGGCTCACCCCCATATCACCAAAGAAAGTGTATTGGCTTGTATTGCTTTTGCCAAAGATTCGTTAAATAATGAAATTACATACCAATTGGTGTCGTGAAGTTTGTAGCTGATGAAAGTGTTGATAAACCTATTGTGGACGCATTGCGTTCGAAGGGTTATGAGGTTTATTATATTCTTGAGGAAAGTTATGGAATTCCTGATAACGACGTGCTTAGGATTGCAAATATAAGAGAGAGTATCCTGATTACCGCTGATAAAGATTTTGGGGAAATTATCTTCAGGCAAAAGAAAAATCATTTTGGAATAATTTTAATTAGATTGGCTGGGTTGAGCAGTGAACACAAGGTGAATCTAACACTAAATGCAATTGATCGCCATTTCGAAGAAATATCAGCGAATTTCTCGGTTATTTCCAAGACCCATATCCGGATTATTAAATTGTAATTCTGATGAATAATAAAATCCTTCTTGGTCACGGCAGTGGCGGCAAATTGTCCCACGAGTTGATAAAGGAATTGTTCGTTAAACATTTCTCAAATGAAATTTTGAAGGATCAAACCGATGCAGCAATTTTATCAATAGATTCTGCAAAGCTTGCTTTTACAACGGATTCATTTGTTGTTGACCCGATCTTCTTCCCCGGCGGAGATATAGGAAAATTAGCTGTTGCCGGAACGGTAAATGACTTAGCAGTTTCCGGCGCCAAACCTCTGTATTTAAGCGTTGGATTTATTATCGAAGAAGGCTTTCTGTTTTCTGACCTCGAAAAGGTCGTAAAGTCAATGGCGGATGAGGCAATGAAAGCAGGGGTCATGATTGTAACCGGCGATACGAAAGTAGTGAACCGGGGAAAATGCGATAAATTATTTATCAATACTTCCGGAATTGGCGAAATTCAGGAAACAAAGGTTCATATCGGTACGGGTCAAAATATACAGCCCGGAGATAAAATTATCATCAATGGAACTATTGGAGATCATGGTATGGCGGTAATGGCGGTTCGTGAAAATCTTAGCTTTAAAACTGACATTCAATCGGATTGTGCTTGTCTGAACCATTTAACAGCACAGGTTTTTGCGGTTTCAGATCAAATTAAGTTTATGCGTGATGCAACAAGGGGAGGCTTGGCCACAGTGCTTTGCGAGCTTGCGGAGAATAAAAATTTTGGTATTGAAATTAATGAAACAAACCTTCCTGTTAAAGAAAATGTTCGTGGATTGTGTGAGTTACTGGGCTTTGATCCGCTTTATGTTGCCAATGAAGGAAAAATAGTAATGGTAGTTGGGAAGGAAGATGCAGATGAAGTTCTGGAAGCGCTTAAAAACAACGAACTGGGCAAAAATGCAGCTATTATTGGTGAAATCGTCAATATTCATCCGGGCAGAACCTGGCTGACGACTGCAATTGGAGGCCGAAGGATCATTGATATGCTGGCTGGAGAACAGCTTCCAAGGATATGTTGAGCATTATTTATTTGATACAGGATTCAGGTAATGCATGAGTTATCTATTGTAATGAATATTATAGAAATTGCTGAAGAAAATGCTAAAAAAGCGAATGCTTCGGTAATTGTTGAAATTGAACTGGACATTGGCAAACAGGCCGGTATTGTAATTGAAGCTTTGGAATTTGCAATCGAATCTGCAAAAAAAGGGACCATGCTTGAAAATGCAAAATTTATCATTAATGAAATTCCTGCCTTAGCCAGGTGCGCTTCCTGCAGTTATGAATTTGAAACCGATGACCTGTTTACTCCATGTCCTGAATGTAACAATCCTTTTTCGGATATATTCAGGGGTAAGGAACTTAAAGTTAAATCTCTCAAAGTTGAATAAACAATATCTTTGCAAAAAAATATCATAACAAACACAAGCAATCTTAAATCTGACATCTTTTATCTATAATCTATAATCATCATGTGCGACACTTGCGGATGCGGAAACAGCGATGGAATAACCATCAGGAAACCAGGCGAAAAGGAAACCGGGGAAATCCACCAGCATATTCATGTTCATGAACACGACCATGACGGAATAAAACATTCTCATCAGCACGAGCATCATCATATACATTCTGACGGTCATGACCACCATCATCAAAATGATATAAATGAATATAATGATCAGTACGGCGAACACAAACACTTTCATAGCAAAGAGTTAATTGTCGAACAGGATATTCTTTCAAAAAATAATTTACTGGCTGAACGCAACCGGGGATTTTTTGAAGCAAAACATATTCTTGCACTTAATCTTGTTAGTTCTCCGGGTTCCGGTAAAACGTCTCTTTTGGAAAAAACAATAAGGTACCTAAGGAAGGAAATTAAATTTTTTGTAATTGAAGGCGACCAGCAAACCATGAATGACGCTAACCGAATTCACTCTGCCGGGGCGCCTGTGGTTCAGATCAATACCGGAAACGGATGCCATCTTGATTCGGATATGGTAAATAAAGCCATTAAAGAGCTAAACGTGGAAAATAATTCAGTCCTGATGATCGAAAATGTCGGCAACCTGATTTGTCCCTCCCTTTTTGATCTGGGAGAGGCCATTCGGATAGTCATTATGAGCACAACCGAAGGAGAGGACAAACCGCTAAAATACCCGACTATGTTTCAATCCTCTCATTTCTGCATTATTAACAAAACTGATTTGCTTCCGTATCTCGACTTCGATATAGAAAAAGCAAAGCAATATGGCAGGCAAGTCAACCATCATTTGAAATTCTTTGAACTTTCAGTCAAAACTGGTGCAGGTATGGATAATTGGTATGAATGGCTCAAAGAACAAACAAAAATGATCAAATAGCACTGTTCAAACTATATTATAAAGAATCTCTGAATCTTCATTTGTAAATAGTTATTCATAATTTGAAAATTGAATTAATTCCCATCGGCATTATTCATACACCTTACAAAGACGATGCACCTTTTACTGACTTTGAAGATGCTGAAGGTGAATTTTATCTTGAATTAAATGCAGAATTTAAAGATGGGCTTCACCTCCTCGATAAACTGAATTATTGTTATATTCTGTTTCACTTTCACAAACCCAACAGAGAGCCGAAAATGCGGGTATTTCCTCACCGAGGCAGGGGTTTGGAAGTGGGTTTGTGGGCCACACGTTCGCCTAACCGTATCAACCCTATCGGGCTCACAATTGCAAGAATTAAAAAAATAGAAGACAACCGGATTTACACTTCGGGACTGGATATTCTTAATGGTACTCCCCTACTTGACATTAAGCCTTATATACGGGATTTTGACATGAAAGATGATGCCAATATGGGTTGGATTGAAACAAGATCAAATATTTAAAATCCAAAAGAGAATGAAAAAATATATTGCTTTTGCATTATTAATCTGCGGCTACATTTATGCTATAAGTCAAGACATCAAAAAAGAAGATTACACCCAATTTGTCAATCCTTTCATCGGAACTGATAAAATGGGTCACACCTTCCCCGGGGCATGTGTACCTTTCGGGATGGTTCAGCTAAGTCCCGATACCGACACCATCGGTTATTGGGAGGATGATCATTACAATAAAAAAGTCTATGAATACTGTGCCGGATATCAATTTGATGATCCTACCATCGTTGGCTTCAGCCATACCCATTTCAGCGGGACTGGCCACTCCGATCTTGGTGACTTCCTGATCATGCCGGCAATAGGTGAATTGCAACTCAATCCCGGAACAGCAGATCAGCCGGAAAAAGGATACAGGTCAGCTTATCAAAAGAAAAATGAAATTGCTGAACCGGGATATTACGCTGTAAGGTTGGATGAAGGAAATATCACTTGCGAAATGACCACTTCCGAAAGAACCGGGTTTCATAATTACACTTTTCCTGAAACAGAGGATGCACATATTATACTTGATTTTATTCACGGCATTTACAATTATGAGGATAAAAATGTCTGGACATTTGTCAGGGTGGAAAATGATACTTTGGTGACTGGCTACCGCATCACAACAGGATGGGCACGGACAAGAACTGTTTACTTTGCGATGGTTTTCAGCAAGCCTTTTAATAGCTACGGCCATAAGAAATACGACAAACCTGTTTACCGGGGATTTTACCGGAAGTTTAGTGAAGAACAAAACTTCCCTGAAATGGCGGGACATAAGATCAGGGCTTTCTTTAATTTTAGTATCGAAGAACATCAGCAACTAAAGATCAAGTTCGCGTTATCTGCAGTAAGTACGCAAGGCGCCATTAAGAATCTTCAGGCTGAAATACCCCATTGGAATTTTGATAAAACCAGGCTTGAAGCAAAAGGTAAATGGAACCGGGAGCTATCAAAGATCAAAGTTGAAACCGTGACTCCCGATGAAAAAACAGTGTTTTATACCGCTCTTTATCATGCTTTCATCAGCCCGGTGATTTATGAAGATGAGGATGGTCAGTACCGCGGGTTGGATCAGAATATTCATCAATCCGATGGCTTCACCAATTATACCATCTTTTCACTTTGGGATACCTATCGTGCGCTGCATCCTTTGTTTAACCTGGTGCAGCCTGAAAGAAATTCACACATGGTGCAATCCATGCTTGCCCATTTTGACCAAAGTGTACATCATATTCTTCCGGTGTGGTCGCATTACAGTAATGAAAACTGGTGTATGATCGGCTATCACAGCGTTTCAGTTTTATCCGACGCCATCAAAAAGGAAGTTTACACAGGCGATCTGAACCGGGCGCTTAATGCATGTGTTCAAACTGCAAATTACAAACCTTATGATGGAATCCAGTTTTATCTTGATCTCGGTTATGTTCCGGAAGACAAGAACTGCAGTTCAGTGAGCAAAACCCTTGAGTACGCTTATGATGACTGGGCGATTGCGCAAATAGCTCAGAAAGCCGGGAACAATGAGGTTTACAATGAGTTCATGAAGCGTTCAAAAAACTTTATTCATGTTTTTGATACTGAAAGCGGTTTTATGAGGCCCAGGCTCACAGATGGTTCTTTTAAAAAGGAATTCGATCCATTAAATACCCACGGACAGGGATTCATAGAGGGCAATGCCTGGAATTACGGATTGTATGTACCACAGGATCCCTATGCAATGATCGAAATGATGGGCGGAAAAAAGAATTTTTCAAAAATGCTCGATCAGCTCTTCCTCCTGCAACTCGAGGACAAACACATAGAAGCCAACGAGGATATCACCCGGGAAGGGATCATCGGGCTTTATGTTCACGGTAATGAGCCCGGGCATCACATCCCCTATTTATATAACTGGAGCGGCAATCCTGAAAAAACTCAGGAAAAGGTCCGGATGATATGCAACACTATGTACCGTAATACACCTGACGGACTTTGCGGCAATGACGATTGCGGACAGATGAGCGCATGGTATATTTTCAGTGCGTTGGGATTTTATCCCGTTTGTCCGGGTTCGGATGAGTATGCAACAGGCAGTCCTTTAGTGAAATCTGCTGAGATTGATCTTGGAAATGGACGAATTTTGAAAATAAAAGTGGATAATCAGACTGCTGAAAATGTGTTAGTAGAGGAAATGAAATTAAATGGGAAAAAGTTGGAAATACCATTTTTAAAATATCAGGATATCGGGCAGGGAGGCGAATTGATTTTTCTAATGAAATCCAATTAGTTTTCATATCCTGCAGACTATTAAAAATTATTGTTCCTTCTTTTGAAAAGTAAAGATTATTAAATAATTTTACGGTTTCAATCCGATACGGATTAATTAATGGTTACAGACGATTAGCTAATTTTTGTTCATAATAAATAATTAAAATAAAGGAGGTTAAAATGACAAAAACCATTTCATTACTGGCCAAGTGCCCGCATTGCGACAAATCATTTATGGACGAAGAAATCAAACTGCACGAAGTTCCCAGTATCAAGCTGAATATTGAAACCCAGTCGAACAGAGGAACCATAAGGCTTTGTTCAGTGTATGGTTGTTATGATCATCTTTGTGATTTCGATCTTAAAGATGGGGAAATTGCAAAATTTTTCTGTCCTTATTGCAACAAAGAGCTGACCAGCAATATGGAATGTGAAGCTCCCAACTGCAACGCACCGATGATTCCGTTTACACTTGAACTTGGAGGCAAGGTATTTATTTGTTCGAGGAAGGGGTGTTCAAATCATTTCGTGGCTTTTGAAGATCTTTCTACTGAAGTTAGGAAGTTCTACCATGAATATGGGTTCTGATAAAAACTTCTGATAAATTTTTTCCCGGTTTTCATAGTGAAGCAAAGGATATTCATGTTCTTTGGAAGTCTTGCAAAATTTTAAAATCCATAGAATTTGAGAAATTTATAATAAAAAGCGGTATTTTCATAAACTCCTATAAATTCTTCTGCCCCGGGTCCATAAGCAAAAACCGGTACCATCATTCCGGTATGTAACCATGTCATAAATCCACCCTGTACTGTGTTGTTGGTAATATCTCCACCCAGCAAGGCAAAACCGGCTGTTTCATGGTCGCCTGTCACCACGACTAAAGTATTTCCATCCACTTCTGCAAAATCCATAGCTTTACCAACGGCTCTGTCAAAATCAAGCATTTCAGCCATAAGATATGCCTGGTCATTTTCCTCACCTGCCCAGTCAATCTGTGCGCCTTCCACCATCATAAAAAAACCTTTTTCATTATTCTTAAGCCGGTTTACTGCAATCCAAACAGCTTCTGACAATACTTCTCCACGGCCTTCAAGATATTTCAGAGGCATATCTTCAGCAATAAAAACCGCTGACATTTTGGAAGTTCCTGACAGGTTCAAATTATCCGCAACCTCGTAACCCTTTAAAACAAGTGAATCTATCAGGTTCAGGCTATCGGTCCGCTGGCTGAAATATTTTTTTCCCCCACCAGCGAAAAAATCAACTCCTTTGCCAATCAATTCGAGAGCGATGTCTTCATATTTGTAACGGTTGCTTTGATGTGCATAAAATGCAGCCGGTGTGGCATGTACTATTTCAGAAGTGGTAATCAGGCCGGTTGACAGGCCGTTTATTTCGGCCAGTTCAAGTATCGTTTCAAGCATGTTTCCGCTTTTATCAAGGCCAAGGGTGTAATTATTTGTCTTTTGCCCGCATGATATGGCTGTTGCTGATGCACCGGAATCTGTGACATATTTATCAGCCGAATGGGTGGATTGAATTCCGGTAATGCCACATCTGAAAATGTTCAGATCACCGCCATTTACGGTTCTCGCGGCTGTAATCTGGCCGAGGCCCATCCCGTCGCCTATCAGTAGTATAATATTTTTACCCTGCCCGGTGCCAATTACATTTACAGGATCAAGCCTGACATTATCGCCGCTCTTGGTACACGAAAAAAACAAAAGGCCTAAGAGTGCTGAAAAACAGAATATTTTCATTATTACTCAGGTAAGGTGATTTTAACTATTTTCTTTCTCAATAACAATAAGTACAGGACTATAAACAAACTACCCTCAGTGATTGTTTGGAGGATGTTCAATTCATAATAATTCCTGATCAGTTTATCAATTGCAATTTGTACGACGAGTATAGCCGAAAAGGTGAATAAGTCACGGAAATTCTGGAGATCAGAGAAAAAACCGGCTGAATCCTGACTGTAAAAATAAACGACAAGGAATGAGTAAGCAATCAGAGTGGTTATTCCTGCCCACAGGTATCCGTACAACGGGATAAAAATGAAATTGAGTCCAATATTCAGGACTACGGCAATCATTACCCCGACCGCAATGTTTTTCAATTTATCAGCGAATTTAAATTTTACTTCAATGAATAAAAACAACCCGTACAAATATGCACTAATAAAAACATAAGGCATAATGATGTAACCACTCCTGAAGCCGGCTCCTAAAAGCAGGCCGGAAATTTCTTTTGAGAAAAGACTCAGATAGGCAACAATGGGCATTCCAAACAACAGATAAATATAAATATATTTTGATATCAGAATATCCGACTGCTTAAAATTGATTTCCAGCTCCCTGTTTAGTTTAGGATTAATGGTATTGAAAAAAACGGTTACCAGTGCAACTACGCTTAACTGACAAATACTATACACCTGGTTGTAAATACCTACGGTAGACATATCCTCAAACATTGCAATAATATATCTGTCGCCCGAACTAATGATAAGGAAACAGAAATTGGAAATCAACCCGACGCTTCCAAACCTGTATAAAATATTCAAAGTCCGGCGTGAAATACTTTTAATTGAAATCCTGACCTTTTCACTGTTGGAAATGAACAAAAATAACATTACGACAAAATCAATAACAACAGTGCTGCTTAGCATTGAAGTAATACTGAACTGATATCCAAATGTCATAACATAAAGGACTCCAAAGCTGAGGACTGCCCGTAACGAATGAATGATATTGTACTTCAGGGTTTTTCCTTCCAGCCGGGCAATGATCAGGTAAAGTCCTATTAATTCCTTCGTAAAATATTGAAGAAAAGAAAGTAAAATCAGTTGCCTGACTAAAGTTTTATCAGCCAGGAAATACCAGGTAATAGTAATTATAAGTAGCAGGAAACTGACTCCAATGAAAATAAAGAATAAATTAGAATATAGATCACCCAGGGCTTTCTTTTCCTTGTAAGCGTTATAATATCGCCACAAACAGCCCGAAAGCCATGAATAAAGAAAAACGGAAACATAAGAAAAAGTAATTGTAATGAGGCCAAGATAACCAAACTCTTCCGGGGTAAAATAACGTGTAAATATGGGTGTTTTGATAAATCCGACCGACATCGGCACAAGGGTACCAAACAGGTACCAGCCCATATCTTTAAGGAATCCTCCGTTTGTATTCACAGGATTTGTCATTCAGTTTTAGTTTCAGTTCCGACCAGTAAGTCGTATATCTTAAACAACTTTTCTTCCATCATCGGCCATTGGTAATTTGCCGAGGCTTTGATAGCATTTTTACTTAGAGATGAATAGAGGTTTTCCTCAGTCAGCAATTTGATCATTGCTTTTGCGATTTCGGAAGGATTTTCAGGATCAACGATAATACCGGCTTTATTCAGATGAATATAATTCCTGATATGGCCAAAATTGCTGCCAATGACGGGAAGTCCAAAATTGAAATATTCAAAAATTTTAATCTGTAATATGATCCTGTGAGTGGGAACCGGCAGGAATATACCAAGTCCGAGTTTGCTTTGCCTGTAATACTGAGAGACATCGTTGTAAGCTACTTCGGTTTTCAGAATGACATTATCTCTGATTTTATTTTCAGCAGCATATTCTTCCATTTGATCTTTTAATTCGGGAGGGAAATAGGATCCCAGAAACAGTATCTTAAAAGCAGGCATTTCCCGTACTACAAGTTTTACTGCCTCAAGTATCCTGAAAGCGCCTCTCAATTCGGTAATTCCGCCACAATAAACTGCATCATAAATCTTATCATTTAATCCTAAGGATTCACCGGAAAGCATGTCGGTATAATTAAATATTATTTCCACATTGTTTTTACCTGTAATCCCGGCAAACCGGTCTCTTAAGTTTTCTTCGGTAGTTATGATGATGTCATATCTGCGTGAACATCTGCCTTCCCACCACCGGATATAGCCGGAATAGCATTTTTTTAAAAAAGCTTTTATTCCGGTCGTCTTGTTATAGTCAATAATATTCTCTGGAAACGGTTCATGAACATCATAAATGATTTTGGGTCTCCATGGCAGATGTTTCAATTTTGATGCTACACGGTTTACATTCAGGTCGTGGAAATGATATACATCAGCTTCGACTATTGAGGCTTCCTTAAACATCCTTTGATATAATCCGTCGGGATGATAGGTATTTAAGAAAAAGTTCAGAACCCGGTTTTTGATAAAAATCTTTTTTTTGATTTTGATAAAATTTATTCCCTCGTCTGTAATTCCACTTTCGTCCGAATCAGATGCAAGTATAAACCAGACTGAATAACCATGCCGGACAAGGGATATGGCTTCCTTCCAATAGATGCGGTCGTCATAAAGCTTGTGTCGGTCGGCCATCATGCAAATCCGAACCGTATGATTACTCATGAAATTATTCAGTTTAAATTAACTTTCATTCAAATATTGATAACCTTTTTTTGATGATATTCAGAGCATTATTAAACCTCTGATCGCCGCTTCCACCCACAATTTCAAAAGGACAATTCTGCTTTATTAATTCGTCCAAATATAGATTAAATAATTCAACCCGTTTATCAGGATGTTCTCTTAGTGGATCGGGTTGCCAGGGAAGGTCAATATCCATGAGCAGGTAAAGGTCATAATTTTGCTTTTTAAGGTTTTTAAGTATCCATGAATGACACTTCCCGAATTTATATTCGCTCCAGATTTTACACACAATCAATTCAGTATCGGAAAACATGATCAGGTTTGACTTATATAGAATTTCCTTTTCAAGTGCTGCCTGTCTTTTAGCGATGGTAAGGATATCAGCAAATGTATAAGGCCGGTTCAATTGATTGATATACTCCCTTGCATACTCCGGCACCCACAAAGTTTGGTAATGCTTTGCAAGCTTCTGTGCCAGCTCTGATTTCCCGGTACTTTCAGGGCCGGTAATTGCGATTTGTGTGACGAATGCATTCATATCAGGTTATATTAAGCAGGGGGCGTGGAGCAGGGAGCAGGGGGCAGGGAGCAGGGAGCATGGGGCAGGGAGCAGGGAGCATGGAGCAGGGAGCAGGGAGCGGGGAGCAGGGAGCGTGGAGCAGGGAGCAGGGAGCGTGGAGCAGGGAGCGTGGAGCGTGGAGCAGGGAGCGGGGAGCGGGGAGTTGGGTGTGAGTCAATGGATTTGGACCTTGCAAACTGTAAACTGCCGACTGCCAGCATTTATCTTTTAACTTTTTCCTTCGTTTAATTTCTTCCTCCATGAAATATATCCCATTATTGCGAGAATAAGAAAAGCCGTAAACTGAAATCCTGTAAACGCAAGGCCTTTATAGATAAACAAAGGGATCGAAATCACATCACCAATGATCCAGGCAATCCAGTTCTCAATTTTCTTCAGGGCCATCAACCACATCCCCACAATGAAAACAGAGGTAGTAAAAGTGTCGATATAGGGTACTTTGGTTGACCAGTATTCTAAATCATCCTTCTTAAAAATTTTAAGCAGAATAATGATCACAATCATCGAAAGAATGAACATCCCGGCCACCACAAGCCAGTCCTTTCTGTTGCAAGTTGTAATTTTTAATACAGGCAGGTCTTTCTTTTTGGCCCAACGATACCATCCATAAACGCTCATCACAAAATAAAACAGGTTAATTCCTGCATCGGCATAGAGTTTTACGTTAAAGCAAATATAAACATAGATCACAACGCTGACAATCCCTGTTGGATAAACCAGGATTTTCTCCTTGCGTGCGTACCAGACACTTAGTAATCCGAAAACCACTGCGATAAATTCGGGCAGTGAAGTATTCAATATGTTATCCCAGAAAGTTTGAAAAACAGTGTGCAATATCATTGCTTGTTAAATTCTTTACGTAAAATTTGAAAAGAGTCGGCAGTATGCAATTGGCAGTTGGCAAAAGAACACAGAACATGGAATTCGGAACCCTGAACTGAAAACTGAGAACTGAGAACTGAGAACTTTAAACTTCAAACCCTTTTTACCTGAGATCAGCATTTACTATTTTTAAGATAAAAACTGAATGAGGCAGTTCAAACGACTTATGAATTTCATTGGTAATAGCGTTCATTACATCAAAAAACTCACCGAACACCTGAGTGCTCATTCCATTGGTTTCCGATTCTAATTTTTCATATTTCTTCAGCCTGTTGATAAAATCAAGGATTGGACTTACAAATTCAGGCCGCAAGGGATAAAAGCTTATGTCAACTGATGTTTGCATAATTCTGAATTTTAAAGGGGCAAAAATATTAAATATCCGGGAGGTTCTGACGATCAGGGGAAATGAGGGATATTGAAATCTGTTACCTTAATCGTTTAACAGCATCGGATAGTGATGTTGGAATTTGAACTTTATTTTTCCTTCCCTCACCGTTTATAAAAAATATATACCTTTGGCTAAAATATTGTGTTATGAAAAAGTCATCATTATCCTTGCTTTCAATCATCCTGTTGTCTGTCATGATAACGAGTTGCCTCACAGTGGAAAAAAAAGAATACACTTTTGAAATGAAAGACAATAAATCGGGTACGCTGACGATCAAATTTATCAATATCCTTTCAATGATGGACGATACAATGGATGTATCGGAAAGCGATTTTACGGAATTGCTTTCCACTTATATTGACGGTGACCAGCTTGAAAGTGATTTTGAAAATGCCACAGTAAAAAGTAAACGATTGTTTGAGGAGGATGGCGTTTTGTGCGGCGAAGCGATCATCGAGTTCAATGAACTGGGCTCTGTAGGGTTATTTCAATATGATGAAAGTTGCCCTTTTATGTTCAATGTCAGTTCCTTCCTTGAAAGTGAAACCTTTTTAAATTCAAACGGTGATTACGGCGGCGACATCATGCCTGTGGTGTTTTGGCCCAAGGGACTTAAAATCCTGAAACTGACCACCACTGTTACTACTCCCGACGACTCAACGATAGAATTACTGAGCTTGTACAATAGCCGGAAATAAATTCAGGTCACCTATAGAAGTTGAGGGAGATTAGAATATTAGAAAAATGGAACATTGGGGAACCTACATTATTCCACAATTCCAATATTCCATCATTCCTACGGGTGTTTAAAAGATACGGTTATTGAAGGTGATTTATACCAATATACAGGATAAATGATCTGACCTACATTTTATTCAGGATTTTTTATTGCTCCCTCTCTATAAGGCATGGGAGGCTCATTTTTCCCGGATACTCTTTTCATTAATTCAACCTTAAAATCTTTTTCACTTTCCATTAGCATCAGGATTTTTTTGGGAGGTATCACACCCCGGAGTTTCTCCACAAAATCTTTACGGTAGCTGAATGCCTGCTGTTCATGTTTGAACTGGTCATCAATGAAACTGTTGACTTCGGCATCGGACATAGTTTCAATATCTTCAGGTTCGAACTTATGATTTTTCCTGAATTCTTTATGAAAATTGTCCATAATGGCTTCATTCTCATTATACACCGGCCAGAATTTTTCAGCTTCGTCGGGCGTAAGATTCAACCTGTCGGTAATAAATGCGATTTTATGTGCTTTGATTTTTTCTTTATTTTCTTCCATCATGGGATTTCTACCTCTTCCCTGGGCATTTAAAATCTGAACAATAATGATCAGCAGAGCTGATATTATAGCAATACGAATGATATTTGAATAGTTTTTCATGGTTCTAATATTTATAATTCATACATAAGTTCTGTCGTGATTTCTTCATCTGATAAATAATCTATTAAATCATCCTGCGAAATACCGGTATCATTTACCATTACATTGTCATCATTGAAATCAATAACCTGGACCGATCCGGCCAAAAGCGTTTCCACAAGAAATGTTTCATCCATGTATTCAATGATTTCAGGATTTTCGCGCAGAAGGTCGTCAAGTGTAATATTGGAAAAAAATTGATTTTCCCCGGTTATATTCTCTGACTTATTAAAAAATAAGATGGCAAGAATTACAATAATACCTGAAACTATAATTGCAAAGTTAAGTTTTCGTTTCAGGAAAATTGTGTAAAGCAGTTCAGCAGGGGATATTCTTTTTGGTACCCGGATTTTATTCATTATTTCATCCGGAAGCTTTTCAAAATAATTCCCAGGAACCATGAATGGATTTGTTTTATTCATTTTGGCCAGTTCCGGCGCTATTGCTTCCAGATTCAATTTATCTGCTTGTTCCTTATTGTTTTTATCCTGTAACATGTCCTTTTGATTGATTTATAGGTTTATGGTTTAAAGGTTGTTCAAAAAATTCTCTATTTTTTTTACGGCCAGATGGTGTGATGCCTTTAATGCGCCGACCGATGTACCAAGCACCTCCGACATATCCTCATATTTCATATCCTCGAAATATTTCATATTAAAAACCAGGCGCTGTTTTTCAGGAAGGGTTAAAATCGCTTTTTGGAGTTTCAACTGAATTTCATCTCCGTCGAAATAGCTATCATCCTTTATCTGAGTGGCGAGCTGATTTTCTAGATTACCTGTGCGAAGGACATATTTCAACTTTTTTTTCTGAAGAAAGGATAAAGTTTCGTTTGTCGCAATTTTATATATCCAGGTATAAAGTGTTGATTCTTCCCTGAATTTTCTGAGATTTCTCCATACTTTCACAAAAGTATCCTGCACCAGGTCATCAGCATCTTCATGGTCGAGCACCATGCGCCTGATATGCCAGTAAACCGGTTTCTGGTACTTTCGGATAAGCAAACTGAATCCGTAATTCTCCGATTCGGGATTTAAACACATTTCCAGCAGCTTATTATCAGAATAACCGTCCAAAAAAAAACGAATTAATTTGAAACGAAATTAGTCAGTAAATTTGATCGGTTCGACTAAAAAATTAGAATATGGTTTAACATGCGCTCAATTAATAATTTAAAATGGCTATATTATTATTTGATGTGCCTGACAGAAAGTAGTCCTGAAAACTCATATCCCCAAAATTCGATGAAATACATTCTTATTTTCGTACGAGAATGGAAATTGTATATTGTTTAGCCCGTAGGGCTTCAATATCAATAGAAATAGATAGTCTATGGCGC
>Ga0172368_10001843_pt1 | contig 28106 bp, 22 predicted proteins | sample Lak11m_FD_114540 | JGI IMG/M metagenome (GOLD analysis project Ga0172368, IMG submission 114540) | Freshwater microbial communities from Kabuno Bay, South-Kivu, Congo - kab_022012_11m | ecosystem: Environmental > Aquatic > Freshwater > Lake | place: Democratic Republic of the Congo: South-Kivu...
GGTGAGTAGCCGCACTTTCAAAACTTAACCTGGTCCGGGTAGAGGGCTCAAAAAATAGTGTTGCTACAACATAATCTTCGAGGATGCGATGCCTCGGCCTTTTCTCAAATGCCCCGGCAAGGTCAAGAATACGAATGTGCTCTTCTCTCGAAAAATCATTTATCGAAACCAGACTTTTTCTTTTCATCTGTTCACACTTGACATTGTTTGTTAGAAACAAATATAAAAAATCCCGGCGAGTACCGGGATTTTAAATTACCTGATTTTATTTTTTTTAATGAATTCACTAAGGATCATTTCAAGGTCAGGTTTACCTATCTCCTGGAGATCGTAGTAAACGCGGGTATTCGGTTTTTTAATCTTTATCAGCCGGTTAAGGTCGATAGGAGTTGCAATGATAACCGAATCACATTTGGTTTTGTTTATAGTACTTTCGAGATCCCTGACTTGTTGTTCTCCATAACCCATTGCAGGTAACAGGTGCCCGATATTGGGATATATCCTGAATGTTTCTGCAAGCTTTCCAACGACATAAGGTCTTGGATCGATTATTTCAGAGGCGCCGTATTTATATGCTGCAACTATTCCGGCTCCGATCTTCATCTCGCCATGTGTGAGCGTGGGACCGTCCTCGATAACAAGAACTTTCTTCCCACGGATAAGTGATTCATCGTCTACTCTCACTGGAGACGCTCCATCAACGACAATTGCCCTGGGATTTATTTTCCGGATGTTTTCACGAACTGTGGTAATGTTCTCCGGTGAGGCTGAATCAATCTTGTTCAGGATAACAATATCCGCAATCCGGATGTTAACCTCACCTGCGTAATAACCTGTTTCAGCACCAGGACGATGGGGATCAGCCACCGTGACCATCAGATCGGGTTTATAGAATGGGAAATCATTGTTTCCACCATCCCAAAGGATTACATCACAACCGTCAGGATCTTTTTCCGCATCTTTTAAAATTGCTTCATAATCAACTCCTGCATAGATCACATTGCCACGAACAACATGAGGTTCGTACTCTTCCATTTCCTCAATGGTACATTTGTGTTTGACTAAGTCTTTCAAAGATGCAAACCGCTGAACTTTTTGTGCAACCAGATTCCCATATGGCATTGGATGACGTACTGCGACAACTTTCAAACCTTTCTCCATCAATATCTCAATAATCCTTCGTGAAGTCTGACTCTTTCCGCATCCTGTACGCGTTGCCCCAACAGCAATAACAGGTTTCTTACTTTTAATCATCGTCTCCCTTGGACCCAGAAGAACGAAGTTTGCCCCTGCAGCATTAACGATCGAACTCATGTTCATTACTCTTTGATAGGGGACATCGCTATATGCAAAATTGCAAACATCTACATCAAATTTCTTGATAAGAGCAGGGAGATCACTTTCAGGAAAAATTGGGATTCCCTTTGGATAAAGTTTCCCTGCCAGGGCGGGAGGGTATTTCCTTCCGTCTATGTCGGGAATCTGGGCTGCAGTGAAAGCTACAACGTTAAAGTTTTTTTTCGCTCGATAATAGGTGTTAAAATTGTGAAAATCTCGTCCGGCTGCGCCGATAATGATTACATTTCTTTTCATTTGGACCTCGCTTTTTTTACGGGTTTTATAATAAGTTGTTTTTGCTTTACTTCGAAGGGAAATCGTTTACAAACCTACTTATTTTTTGCATATTAGCCAAACCTGATAGAAAAATATGGGTTTAATCAAACCATGAGATGACCCAAATATAAGACAGAACAAAAAATTTTAACTTTGCTCAGAAATTTTTACCGGATGATTGAACAGAAACTCATACAAAAGACATTTGATGCAATTAAAGTTCTGTATGGTCAAACAGTCAATCTTCAAGCAATTGGTATTGAAAAAACAAAAAAGGAGATTGAGGGTGATTTTACAATTATAATGTTTCCTTTTACAAAAATTTCTCACAAATCTCCTGAAATCACGGCTAATGAAATTGGTAAATATCTGTCGGAACATCTTCCGCAGATAAAGTCTTTCACTGTCATTAAAGGGTTTTTAAATATTGTTCTTCAAAACCGTTTCTGGATTGATTTTATAAACAAGAATGGACTTAATACAGATTTTGGGATTGGAAAACAAAATCATAATCCACCCATTGTTCTTGAATATTCCTCACCTAATACCAATAAACCACTGCATCTTGGACATATCAGAAACAATCTTCTTGGATTCTCACTGGCAAAAATATTGACCGCTAACGGCCATAAAGTAATTAAAGTCAACCTGGTCAACGACAGGGGCATCCATATCTGTAAATCCATGTTAGCCTATGACCGATGGGGAACAAATGAAACGCCCGAATCGTCAGGGATCAAAGGAGATCATCTTGTCGGGAAATATTATGTCCTCTTTGAACAGTATTACCGGGAAGAAATCAAAGGATTAATGGAAAAGGGGCTTACGGAAGAAGAAGCCATGCGCCAGGCTCCATTGATTGAGGAAGCCCAGAACCTACTTAGGAAATGGGAAGCCAAGGACCAAAGAACGGTTAATCTATGGGAAGTGATGAACGGTTGGGCATATTCCGGTTTCCAAGAAACATACAGGCGTCTTGGAGTTGATTTTGATAAATATTATTATGAAAGCAAAACATACCTTCTGGGGAAACAACTTGTTCTTGAAGGTCTCAAAAATGGAAAACTGAAACAAAAAGAAGATAGCAGCATCTGGGCCGATTTGAGGGAGGAAGGATTAGATGAAAAATTACTTTTAAGATCCGATGGCACGTCGGTATACATGACCCAGGATCTCGGAACTGCTCAACACCGCTATGAAGAGTTTCATCCATCTAAGATGATATATGTAGTTGGAAACGAACAGAACTATCATTTTGAAGTTTTAAGGCTGGTTTTGAAACATCTCGGTAAAAGTTGGGCTCCTCATATTTATCATCTTTCCTATGGAATGGTAGAGCTTCCCCATGGAAGAATGAAATCCCGGGAAGGAACAGTGGTTGACGCCGACGATCTTTTGGATGAAATGAATCAAACGGCAGAGATTAGAACAAGGGAGTTGGGAAAGGTCACCAACTTTTCCGGCCAGGAAGCAACTATCCTTTTCCGGATCATTGGTTTAGGTGCACTTAAGTATTTCATTCTTAAAGTCGATCCGAAAAAAAATATGTTGTTCGATCCGGAAGAATCAATTGATTTTAATGGAAACACAGGACCATTCATTCAATACACATATGCCAGGATTCAATCATTATTAAAGAAAGCGCAGGAAAACGGTTGTAATTATTCAGTACATGACTTCCAAAATGATCTTCCAATAATGGGGCAAGAAAAAGTTATCATTAAAATGCTTTATCAATTCCCGGCAATAGTTAGACAAGCAGGGGAGGAGTTAAACCCTGCAGTAGTAGCCAATTATGCATATGAGCTTGCAAAAGAATATAACCAATTCTATCAGGAGATACCTATTTTAAAAGCTGGTGAAATAGCTATGATCCAATTTCGTCTCTTGCTTTCATATTTTACAGGCACAACAATTAAACGGTCGCTTTCCCTTCTTGGTATTAATGTCCCTGATCGGATGTAAAAAATTTAACAAAAAAATGTAAGGGAAGTTTTTTGTATTGCTCTTTTTGTTTCGTATTTTTGAATAGTCTTAAACCAAAACAAAATGGCAGTAAATGTATTTCGACTGGCTATCTTTTGCTTGATAAGTTTAAGTCTATCCGCTCAAAACCGTGGAATGAAACCCGTTGAACTCTCCATCGACGGTAAACCCACGACGCTTTATCAGAACAGTTATGCCCTGGTGATTGGCGTTGCTGATTATAATAACGGATGGCCCCAGTTACCAGGGGTGAAGGATGAAGTGATTACTGTTAAAAATGCCTTGGAGTCCAATGGTTTCCGGGTTGATTTGGTCATGAATCCCGACAAGAATGATCTGGATAGAGCCTTTACCGATTTTATAACCCGTTGCGGCCAGGCCATTGACAACCGGCTTCTTTTTTATTTTGCCGGTCATGGTTATACTGTAAAAACAAGTTACGGTGAAGAGCTGGGTTATATTGTCCCGGTGGATGCGCCTAACCCGAATTATGACCTTGCAAAGTTCCAGAGCCAATGTATGGAGATGGCACAAATAGAGATTTATGCCAGGCGCTTGCAAGCCAAACACGCTATGTTTGTCTTTGATGCCTGTTTCTCCGGAGCGCTTTTTACCAGTACAAGAGCGGTACCGGCTATTATCAATTATAAAACGACCTTGCCGGTCCGACAGTTTATTACTAGCGGAAGCGCCGACGAAATGGTACCCGACAAGAGTGTTTTTGGGGAACAGTTTGTGAGGGCAATAAACGGGGAAGCCGACATGGATAAAGATTCCTACGTCACCGGAAGTGAACTTGCCGACTTCCTGCAGTCAACAGTGGTTAATTATTCACGGAATTCACAACATCCCCAGTATGGTAAGATCCGCAGTCCGAACCTGGATAAAGGAGATTTTGTGTTTCCGCTGAACCAGGAAGAATCAACAAAAGTGACCCCTTCTGCAGTAGTTAAACCCATGGAACCACCACCTGTGAAACAGACCGAAACCAACTTTGCACGGAACAATCCCCAGCCAAAAGACGAACCCCCTGTCAATAAGTCAATGGAAATATTGAGCGCCGCCGAATTTATTCCCCTGATATATGTCCAGGGTGGGAACTTTCAGATGGGTGATCGTAAGGGGGAATCAACGGAATCATATGTCCATCCGGTTACGGTGAAAAGCTTTTACATCGGCAAATACGAAGTAACCCAGAAACAATGGCGGCAGGTTACAGGATCCAATCCTAGTGCCTTTCCCAAGTGTGATGACTGTCCCGTTGAAAGGGTAAGTTATGACGATGCAATTATGTTCGTGAGGGTGCTCAGTGAAAAGACTGGTAAAAAATACCGTTTACCTACTGAAGCTGAATGGGAATTCGCTGCCCGGGGTGGTATTAAAAGTATCGGATTCATCTATGCTGGCAATAACAACGCCGACATTATTGGATGGAATGATAATAACTCCAAAAAATCAACACATATCGTCGGAAAGAAACAGGCGAATGAACTTGGGATATACGACATGAGTGGGAACATCTATGAATGGTGTGCCGATTGGTTTTATGACAAATACTATAAGAAAAGCTCTTTTGACAATCCTGCAGGACCTGCCTCTGGCGATACACGCGTGATCAGGGGTGGCAGTTGGAAATATAATCCAAAAGGGCTTAAAGTGACCCACCGCATGAACATTCGTCCTGCCTCGAGGTATAGTGATGTTGGATTTCGTGTGGTGCGGGAAGAATAATCATTTATGAAGAGACTCCCTTTATTTACAGTAATTCTTTTTCAGTTGTGCCATGTAGGATTGACACAAAATCCCGATTGGACAGATCCCGAACAAAGAAAGACACTATACCCGGAATCCCAGTTTTTAACTGGGTTCTCATCTGAAGTATTGCGGAAAGCAGAAAACACTGATGAACTGAGACAAAAACATCTTGGATTTGCAAAAGCGCAACTTGTCGAATCCATCAGTGTAAACATCAAAAGTTCGGCAACATTAAATCTTGAGAATTTAAATTCCAAAACCCTCGAACAATTTAAACAGGCCAGTGTTTCTTTTGCGGAAGCAAAGTTTACCGGAATGAAAACAGAATCGTGGTACGATGAGAAAAAGAAAATAATCTCCGCGTTTGTTTATGTTCGGATCGCTGAATTGGTAAAAGCCTGTAAAGCCGACCTTACTGAAAAATCATTCTTGTTAAAAAAGAAAATTAATGCGGCCGATACATATTCCACTTCAGGTAACCTGGAGCAGGCGCTGAAATCGTATTATCTCTGCTTCCCACTTATCAGGGAAATCGAGAATGATGAAGCCATGCTCGTAGCAATCGGTAAAGAATCCATGCCGGAACAGACAGAGGATTATGAATTACAAATTAATCAGACCATAAGTAACCTAAGGAAAAACAAGATCCTTTCACTGGATGATGCATGCCTGTTCATGTCAGATGGTATCAGGCAACAGGTTAATGGTATAGAACTGGAAGGCGGATTGGGATTAGGATCATTCACCTACCAGAATACCAGGATGGGCAGTGACTTTTCTTCCAGAATCTCAACATGTCTCGAACAAAAAATGGTTCGCCAGGGTTTTGACCTTAAATCACAGTCTGACCCGAAAAATGAATCGTCAGGAAAGGATAGTTCCGGTTATGTTTTTTCAGGAACTTACTGGGAAGAGGGGGAAAATATCAAGATCATCGGTAATCTTCAGAATTTGAAAACAAACAGGACAATTGCCGGGGTGGAGGAGTTTCTCCCAAAAAAGTGGTGTACAGATCATTCTGTCAAATACCTGGCAGATAATTTTGACCAGGCAATAACCCGTCAAAAACAGTTTGCAGAAAATGAAATCACCAACGGGGGGATGATCGCAGAACTCTGGACCAACCGGGGAAAGGATAACCCGATTTTCACCAGGGGAGATACCATGCGGGTTTACGTCAGGGTAAATCAGCCATGTTATATCCGGCTGATTTATTATTTTTCTGATGGCACTAAGACTTTACTCCTCGACAGCAGATATATCGGTGAGGATAAAACAGATAAGACCATTTTGCTCCCTGATCTCTTTGTTTGTGATGCTCCCTTTGGTTCAGAGACCATCCAGATGATTGCCCAATCTGACACGTTTAAGCCACTGACTGTCAAGATAGAAGATGGGTATAAGATGATCTTGGATGATGTGGATTCAATTTTAGCCAACGTCAGAGGGATGAAAGTGATAGGCCAAGTTGAATTCATTGCTGAAAAAAGGCTTGACCTTACTACTTTACCTGGCAGATAAACCGCCTGTCATCCATATTCCCGTTATAAAGCAGCATCATGCAGATAAAAAAACGCTTCGAATCATTTTTCATCGTTTTTTTATTGTATTCGTCTGCCTGTGCCCAACTCGGATTTCAACCTGCCAGTATTGTCATCAATGGCGCCCCGACAACATTTTATAAAGGAAGTTTCGCATTGCTGATCGGGATCACCAATTATGGGAATGGCTTGCCTTCCCTTATGGGTGTAAGCATGGATATGACCAGTATCAAGCAGGCGTTGGAAAACCAGGGATTTAAAGTTATCCTGAAACTGGATATTGATCTCTCAGAGATGGAAAATGCTTTTAATACTTTTATAAACACCTATGGGCAGGAGAATGACAATCGACTGCTGTTTTATTTCGCAGGTCACGGATATACCCTGAAGACCAGCCTGGGGGAGGAACTGGGATATATTGTCCCGGTGGATGCTCCAAATCCTGCAAGGGACCAGGTTGGATTCCAGAATAAGGCGATGGAAATGGCACAGATTGAAGCCTATTCGAAGAGGATTCGTTCCAAACATGCTTTGTTTATTTTTGATGCCTGTTTTTCAGGTTCTCTGTTTGCAACCAGCGCCGCATTGCCATCACCCATCAACCAGAAAAGCCTTCAGCCTGTTCGCCAGTTTATTACTAGTGGCACAGCCGAAGAACAGGTACCGGATAAAAGTATTTTCTGCCAACAATTCCTGGCTGCGATAGAAGGGGAGGCTGATCATGACCGCGATGGCAATGTTACCGGTACCGAGTTGGGTGAATTCCTGCAAAAATCGGTGACAAATTATTCCAGGGAAACACAGCATCCGCAATATGGTAAGATCAGGAATTCAAATCTCGACAAAGGGGATTTTATTTTTGTGGTCCCTGCACCAGTCAAAGAAACTCCTGTTGCCGTGCCTTTCGTGAGCGAACCGCAACCCAGGCAGGAACCCCCGGTTGAATCCGTTATCGTCCCTGTTGAAAAAACACCTGCACCTGCGCCTGAAATTCCCGTCAATAAAAAAGGTATGACAAGTTATGGAGAACTGAATGTTTTTGCCGAATACACTGGAGATCTGTTCCTTGATGATGTTTTATACCAAACTGTTGTCGAAAAAACACAAACCCTGCTGTTTAATATTCCCGTTGGCAGACACCGGTTAACTTTCAAAGGAAGTAAAAATTACGAGACCGAAATTGAGATTCTTAAAGATCAGTCAACTTACTTGATGATCAGGCGCTGATCACATAAGAATATCCTTTTTCATATTCAGTGTGATCTGGCTGTGGTCGGAATCGTAATCGAAAAGCACATTCCCATTGGTCCTGAAAAGACGTACATAGTTCAGGGAGAACCAGATTAAAGCCTTACCTACTTTTATCCCGTTCAGGATATCGATTCGTGTATCCCCGGTTGGAAGGTGTACGACTTTTAGCCGTGTATCATTCAGGATTTTAAGTTTGTCAATCAATACGGGTTTTCCTTCCTCTGTCATCACTGTAACAATCCCTTCGTTGTTTTTAATCATTTTTAATTTCCCGAGGCGTTCAAATATCATGGGGGCGACTTCCTTAAACCGTGGATTGTATTTTTCAAATGCCTGTTGAATCTCCTTCCCGGAGAGAATGACATTATTGTACTTCATAAGGCTGAAAGCGCCAAACAGGCCGGATATTGTTTTTTCGCAATTGGAAGCAACCTGTTTGTCAGTTTCATCCTTCAGCGAAATAACAACATTGAAACTGGTTTCAAGACCCAGGGAGATGAGGTCGATCTTATTCCCGGCCGTGGCATTGTAAGAACCGGTATAATAAACATTATCCTGGGCATCGAAACTCAGCCCCCAATCCTTAAAATTTGCGTCCAGGGGGTATACTTTTTTCGACAATATCTTACCTTCACCAGTGAACACGGAAGAAAAAATATAATCATCTGTTACACCTGCCGTATCCTGTTTGATCTGATTAAGCCATATCTGTTGGCCATCCGCGTCGAATTTGGCAATAAAAACACAGGTTGTGGCATCGGCTATGGTCATGATTTTCTTGAAAGAGATGGTTTTTTCAAAGATACCGCATACATAGATGTTGCCTTTGGGATCAAGCGTAATGTTGTATCCCATACTGTTCCCCTCACTTCCACCGGCAATGGCCCAAACGGGATTCCCGGCGGAATTGTACTTGGCAAGAAATGCATCATTCTTTCCATTGGTCGATGTCAGGGTGGTTCCTCCAAAAGACGCTTTGTCACGAAAATAACCCGTCAGGTAAAAGTTCCCCTCTGAATCAATGTATGAATTCTGGCGGTTATCGCCTTTTAATCCGCCACCCGACTGAGCTTTCTCCCATACCGAAGCCAGTTCCTCTTCCCGGTTTTGTTCATTCTCCAATTCGATGATTTCTGCTTTTGCATTTACCATCCCGGGCATTGTAAGACCAAACGGCGCATTAATGTATGTAGGATCAGCAATAAGATATTTTTCACCTTTATACATCACGAAATCACCCGCCTCATCCGCTGGAAATCTGACAGCAGTAGCTACGTGGCCAGGGTAAACAATCCCGACTACTTTGAAACCTAGTAACTCTTTGATCAGGTATGCAAAAAATACAGCACGGTCATCGCAATCGGAATAGGGATAATAAAAATCTTCCTCCGGGAAAAAGAATTTTTCTTCACCGTTGAACTGATCCTGGTCGGTTTTGTATGAAAAACCGTTCTGGACAAAATTTAACAGAAAATCCACGGCATCCGCTGATGAAAGGCCATTCAAATGTGGTTTAAATGCCTCAAGAATCGATTCCTTTGCTTTCGGGGTGAGCACCGCATCAAAATAGACATTCAGTTCGCAGAGCGGGAAATCCTTATAAAACGCAACGGAATTCAGGTTATATTTCATGGTAAGGCTGTATTCCCTGTTTTTAAAGGAAAAATTAAAAGTCCGCTCATCAAACTGATCTCCAATATTGAGGGCATTATAAACATTCAGATCAAAGACTCTGGAAGCACCGGGAAAATCTTTTTCATAGGTGTAAATTTGATTCGGCCCGAATTCAGGTGCATAAAATTTCACCTGATCTATCAAGAAGTACCGTAAACCATATATGTTGTTTGAAGATGGGAACATAAGAGCGATCTGGTTATCCGCGTATGCCACCCTGACGCGGTAACCTGATTTTGTAAGTAGAAACCAGCTGAGCAGCTTCGAATAATTTTTTGAAGGACTTATTAACTCGGCAGTTTTTTTTACAAGCATGTAATATCCCCAGTCATTCAGGTTCATCCTGGTACGGGTATCGTTGAACATTCTGATCAGCCCGGAATAGTTTACCTTATTGATCCGGTCCCAGAAGTCGGCAATGGTGGTGTTATGAATCTCTTCAGGAAGGTTCCCGGCGAGGTCCGGATCAAAATTGATTTGCAGTTTTGTTCCATAAAAATCAAGGGAAGTTCCTTCCGGTTCAACGGCAGGTTCTTCCGGTTCGGATTTTATCACTATGGGCAGATTGGGCACTGGCAGGATAACCGGTTCTGGTATTCCCGACTGTGGTTGCAGGAAGATCTCTTTCGGAACTTCTTTCGATTTGATCTTCGGGATGGCAGGGTCGAATTTTGGCAATACCAGCGGTTTTGGGATGGTATCCGGTTTTATACCTGCGAAAAGCCGGAATTCCTCCCAGTTTTTCCTGAGATAATCTGAAAATTCTTTATCGATTTCTTCTACATACTTATCAAATTCCGTTTGATTTTGCTGAACAAAAACATCAAATTCCGATTGCATTGCCTTTTCAACCTCTTGGAAAGCGGAATCGACCTGGCCAAAACATCTGATTCCTGCGGATAACAGAATAATCAGAACAGTTAACCTGTAAAACATGGGAAATATTTATTTCGGAACATCCTGTAACAGCTTGTCAACCTGTTCGTCCGTCTTCTTGAGTTTTTCTTTAAGCTCTTTACGGATGGCTTTTTTCGCAATTGCAAAACTCTGTTTTGTTTCGTAAAATATCCTGACCTGGACCTCAATTTTTTTATCTTTCAGATCACGGTATATTTTAAAATTCGGATTGATGTATCCCAACTGTTGTGCAATTATGTTTTTGGAAGATTGAATTATTTCGGTCACTGAGGTTGCCTCCTGTGTGGACTCCTGTGCATTGGCAAGGTTCCCTTTTACGATGGATGCAATATTCGACTCGATTAAACCTGCCAGCTGGAGCTTACCCAGCTCAACAGCCTGGGCTTCGGCAACCGATTTGGTTTCTGCAACACCGTTCCCGTCAGCAGTAATATAGGAGGGCTGACCGTTTTCATCTGTCTGGTATTGTTTCATCCAGGCATCTTCCACCAGTTTATCCAGAGGAAGAGATCCCGGGTTTGTTTTCCAGCCTTGTTTGGATAGGTTTTTAGCCTCTTTCCGGGCTTCCTTGATGGCTTTTTCTTTAACGTCTTTTTTAAGCTCTTTCTCGGTTTTCTGTGCTGCTGTCACCGAAACGAGAAACATTGCAGCAAGGAGAAGAATGTAAAATTTTTTCATAATTTTATTATTTAAAATGGGTTATCAGGTTAAATTTTCCTTTACAGGACATTATCGTCATCACAAATATAGGATGAAATATATGAAAAACAAAAACAGTGATGATCTGAAAATTTTTCTAACAAGCTGGATTTTTTTTTAATTTCGGTAAATGATCTAAAAAAAGCAGCAGAATGAGCACCGTCCGTTCGTTTTTTCTTCGTCTGTTTAAAGCAGATTATTTAATTGTCAACCTTTCTCTTTTCATTTCTGTTTCACTACTTGGCCTCCTGACTTTTAACCTTACAATTTTTAACCCGATTAGTAAAGCACTTACCGATTTTAACTTTTGTGACTTGCTTTATTCCAGGCTGAACTACGGGCATGAAATGCTTGATACAAATATTGTCCTGGTTAATATAGGGCATCTGGATCGTTTCCGGATTGCTGAACAGATTCAGATTATCCGAAAACATCAACCCAGGGTAATCGGATTTGACGGCTTTTTTTCAGCACGGAGGGATTCCACGGTTGATGTCATTTTGCATGAACAATTATGCAAAAGTAACATTGTAATGGCCGTCTATCTTACAGGGAAGAATGAACTTGACGCGAAATTTGATAAACTGGAGATGTCCGATCCATGGTTCAGCAGCGGAGTCACAGGCTTTGTCAATCTTGGCGGATCCAACCCGACCACTTCAACGGTCCGAAATTTCAGTCCATCCGAAGTCTTCAGGGGCCGGACCATAGAAGCATTCGGCATGAAGATTGCGAAGAGATTCAACCCGGACGCTGTTCAATACCTGAAGAATAGAAATAATAACAGGGAAGTCATCAATTACATCGGTAATAAAAATGCCTTTATCTGCTTCGATGCAACTGAGATTTTAGATTCACTGGCCGACCTGGAGATAGTAAAAGACAAAATAGTACTCATGGGGTATATCGGAGAATCCTTTCAGTCCCGACCTGACCTGGAGGACATTTACTATACACCTATGAATCCCGAACTTACGGGCCGTTCATTACCCGATATGTACGGCGTTGTTATCCATGCCAATATTATAAACATGATACTGAATTGCAACTACATCAATTCAATGCCTGTATGGTTGTGCGTCGTTCTTTCATTCATTCTGTGCTATTTTTATATTTCTTTCATCACCTGGTTCAATGCCAGGAAACCACTATTGTTCGATATTACTTTCCCGTTTTTTTTACTGTTACTGAATGTAGTGATTGTGTATATTTTCTTCCTGCTTTACGAATATTGCAATTATAGTATCAACTCCTTGTACTTTCTTGCCCCCATATTGTTGTTTAAGACGTTTCTCAACTATTACGAACGGGGATTAGTGATCATTAACCGCCATATCAAGATACGAAGCATTTTTCTGCCAAAAGCATAAAGATCATGAATAGAAAACTTCTTACGGTCCTTATCCTGTTGTCCATTTCAACTGCCGCTTTTCCCCAATGCATTGAATTCAGGATTTATCGCACAAAAGGAGAGGTGACACTTGTTCCCGGTCCGGTCAAGGGGGCTGCACTTAAAAACATGAAACTGAATGAACAATCGGTCCTTAATATTGCATCCGATGGATATGTTATTCTGCTGAGCGGAAATGATAAAGCTTTACGGCTGACAGTCGCCGGAAAATATTTTTTTGGTGATATAAAATCTACGTGCCTGAAAAATCAAACCACCCTGACACAGGAATACCTGAAGTATGTTGCACAATCCATTATTGAGAAAGAAGAACCACTCACCGCTATGGTTGTAAAAGGAGCAGTTTACCGGACCAGGCAGGTTTTTGAAAAAACCGATATGATCCTCCCTGCTGATTCTTCGGTTATCTCTTCCGGAGTCATCCGGTTTACCTGGCATCATACGCCCGGAACACCGTCAAAATACCTCAAAATATATGAAAACGGGGTAAAGGAGATTTATTCAAAATTACACGCTGATACTACTGTCCTTGTCGGATCAGGACTGTTTAAACCACAGAATATTTACTTCTGGTTGGTCACCCCGAATCAAAAACCCACGAATAATGAAGTGAGATTCACTTTCGTTTATGGCGACAAAGAATGGAAAACTGAGTTCCTGGATAATGATAGCCAAATGTTTAAACAACTCGAAAACGATCTCAAGGAGACAGAGAAGAAGCTTAAAAAAAAGGAGGCAGGGAAAACCAGCCTCCTTTAAATTCTTTTGAAAGAGATTAGTTGACAACAATCTTTTTGTTTATATAACCATCTTCCAATTTAATTTTAAGGTTGTATACTCCGGATTTTAAATCTGAAGTATTGATAACCATTGTTTTTGAATCGGTCGGTTGATTCAGAATGGTTTGTCCTACAATATTAATAATCCTGATTTCTTTGATATTTGACGAAGCCTCAACGTTTAACAGATCCTTTACAGGGTTCGGATATATTTTCACAAAAGCCTGAGACAGTTCATTTATTCCCACTCCGCCAACATAAATATAATCAACTTTCAATAATGTATTGTCGCCCCACGCATTAGTAACTTTCAATGAAACATTGAATGCTCCGGGGGTGCTATAGGTTACAGGTGGAGGATTCTGAACAGTTGAAGTTGCAGGACTACCTCCTTCGAAAGTCCATAAATAAGCAGTAAGGACTCCCTGCGATAAGTTCGTAAAAGTAACTTGTCCACCCAAAATAATTGCCGTGTCGCTCGCAGTGAAGTCAGCAACCGGTAATGCCAAGGGTATTCCATCATAAATGTACATACCTCCGGTACTTTTACCTGTTGCAATAGATCCTGCCCACCCGGTTGAATCATTAATCCATGCCGTGGCGGTAAAATTACTACCAGATGAGATCGTATTCCAGTTTTCTCCACCATCTAAGCTTACGGAAATGCCATTTGCTCCGGCAGCGCTCGAAGAACCGATGTAAGTACCCGTTGATCCGGGAATATGTGAAAAATAACGGGCATACATGTCGCCTGAAACAGCTAAATCTGTCCATGTAACACCTCCATCGGATGTTACATTAAGGTTACTCTCAAGGCCGAGATCCAGATAGGAACGATATGCGATCCCATGCAGAGCGTCGACAAATTCAGGGGCAATGGTCTCTAAATTTCCAAAAGGAGTCAGAGTAACGGCCCATGTTAGTCCTTTATCTGTGGAACGAAATATTCTTCCGGCGTTTGTGCCGAACCATACATTGTTTCCAATAGCGCAATAGTTTCCGGTTATTCCATATTCACCAGATGTTGGGGCAGGAATGTTAGCTTGAGGTACACGTGTCCATGCTTCACCTCCATTTGTTGTGGTATACATTTCAAAATACCCACCAAGAGGGTCACCCAGGGCCCAGCCATCATTGTTATTAAAAAAGTGTATGGCATCAGCAAATGATGTATTGCCGTATACGCCGCCTTTTTTAGTCCATGTAGCGCCACCGTCGGTGGTTTTATATAAACCCTGGCTGGCGCCGGTGTTAAAAACAGCCCAACAGGTATCTGCTGATATCGCAAATAACTGAGAAAGGCCCGTACCAGCATTAAATGTTCCTGCTGTCCATGTTAAACCAGAATCAGTTGATCTGGTATAAGCATCAAAAATACTGCCGTCAGCATTGACTGCTTCTGACCATAAAGCATTGGGATTATTCATCCCTATGGAGATCTGGCCAATTCCCTTGCCGTTAGCTAAATTTGAATTAACTAAGATCCAGCCGGCTTGGGCTATGGCCCAATGACATAAGATCAGGGAAATTGATAAAAAAAGTAATCTTTTCATCATGATTGAATTTTTAATTAATATTCATTCTTTTTGGTACAAATATACGTGACTTTTTCTTTTCAGAATATCTAAAGCTTAATTTTATGGCGAAATAATTAACCTTTCGATTTCCTTTTTGGTATTGATGTTTCTTTAGGGATAAAAAAAAAGCTATCCCAACCTGAATCGGGATAGCTTTTTTTTTTAACGAAACCTTAGTTTTTCACGAATTTGATATTTGAAATCCCCTTAGTAGTTTCTACTTTAATAAAGTAAAGACCATTACTCAAAGCTCTGATATCAATTGCTTTACTGTTCCCATCAAAGACAACCTTGCCACTGAAATCAGAAATAGTGACCTTATTGACGGTTCCATTGGATACGATGTTGAGCATATCTTTTGAAGGATTCGGATAGACCATCACACCGATTTTTCCAATTTCCTCAATTCCAACTCCAAAAACATCAAGGGTTACTGGAACATCGAGAATAGGTGTAGCCGGATCATTACTCAGTAATTTTACGGTAGCATGATATGTTAGTGCATCCAGGGAGGTGGCATCAAATGTTAAAGTAAGTGGGAGATTTGTGTCAGGAGCAACTATACCTGACATAGGAGCGACACTTAACCATTGGAATATTGGGTCGCCAACAAGATTGGCACGGATATTCCAGTTATAATCGAGTGTAGGTGCGAGGTGTGACCAACCAACTCCGGTGCTCCAGAAATCGCCATTAGGATCAGCGGGGCCTCCATCTGTTCCGGGAATATAAATCCCCGCATCGGTTTGTGTTAAATTGTATCCAACCCATAGGTCGCCGCCTGTAACCATAACAGGGGTAGTCAGGGTAATAGTTTCCCAACTATAACCTCCAGGGGTGAATTCCTGTTCATATAATAATGGACCTGGTTCGAATGAGTTCCCCATATCATAAAGTCTGACTTTCATAAGATTGGAGCCACTGGTGTTGAGATCATTTACATACACCTCGACGGATGTAACCTCCATACCTGCATACGGCAATGTCATGCTGTTTGGGAAGCGTGCAGCAACGGTAACGTTTACAGGTACCGTATTCCAGCCAACGGCTGAGCTGTTATCACCATCATAATGTAAAACTGCGGTAGCATCGGAAGGAGGTTCAGGTGAACCGCCAGGATTGGGTGTAGGATCAACAATGACTTTGGTAAGAACTTTTTTCGCAGGAGATTCATTGCCAATTGAAGATTTAAAGGGACTTTTCTTGGCGATATCATAAATAATGTTAACATCAAAATTCAAATCCGATAAACCTGTATTGGAAACAGTGAGGGGTTCGGTTCCTGTCGTGCCATCGAGCAGAGATTTGTAAACAGAGTCAGGGTCAACCCCAATAATCGGATCATTTCCACTTGTATTTTCAATATAAGATACATCATCAATATAAAACAGAGGCGATTCCCCGGAACCTGAATAAGCACCTGCATAGAAATCGACACCACCTAATTGTTTCGTGCCACCCTCTTGTCCTGCCTGGTCGCTAAAAGGCCACGATTCTACCAAAGTTCCGTTGACATATAGGGTGATGAGGTCGGCATCCAGGTCGATTACATGTTTACATTCAAACCAGGTTGCTTTGGGATAAGTTCCGTCAGTTTGAAGACCGCTGTGAAGAAGGTTAAAATCACCGTTTGTCCGGAAATAAATCTCAAAAGCCCATTCTATCCCGGGAGATTCGAAGTGCTGAAAGTTATAATAACCGCACTTGCTGGTTTCAATATACATCCACCATGTAACTTCGTAGGAGCCAGAAACTTTATCGCCTAATAAAAGAATGCCATCTGTTGCTGTACCGCTTGTTACATCGCATAAACCTGAATTGGGTGTGCTGTGGCTAAAAGTAGTTTTTATCTGAATATCTTCGCCACTGCCAGGGAGATTTGACCATGTTGACCACCATTCAGGGTTCTCAACAGCCAAAAAACTGTTTGCTGGATAAGTGTCAAGGTTATCCTCGTAAAGAGTAGTTTGTGAGAACACAAACCCTGTCCACATAAAAAGGGAAACAAATAATAGTAAAATTTTCTTCATGACTTGAAAGTTTTGGTTAATAATTAATATTTGTACAAATATGCAATTTTTTTTCTTTAACAAAGCTTTTTTTTGAAAAAAATCTATATGATAGATATTTGCTTGTCTGACTCGGGATAAATATGCTTGATCCAGGCAGAAGCCAAATCCAATAAGTCAGCAGAAATTCGTACTTTTGTGCCCTGTTTAACGTAAAAACATGTTTGAAGGATTAAGTGATAAACTCGACAGGGCATTTAAAATCCTAAAAGGCCATGGTCACATCACAGAGATAAATGTAGCTGAGACGTTGAAGGATGTCAGAAAAGCGCTCCTGGATGCGGATGTCAGCTTTAAAATTGCAAAACAATTTACGGAGCAGGTTAAAGAAAAAGCCCTCGGGCAAAATGTTCTGACTGCCGTTTCTCCGGGACAACTGATGGTAAAGATCGTTCATGATGAATTGGTTGATCTGATGGGAAGGGAGAAGACTGAGATAAATCTGAAAGGCGATCCGGGCATCATCCTGATTGCCGGACTTCAGGGATCAGGAAAAACAACTTTTTCAGCTAAACTTGCTAATTATATAAAAACTAAAAAAGGAAGAAAACCATTGCTGGTTGCATGTGACATTTACCGTCCGGCCGCCATTGAACAGCTAAAAATACTTGGTGAGCAGATTGGCGTTGAAGTGTTTTCTGAAGAAGGAAGTCAGGATCCGGTGAAAATTGCAAAACATTCAATCGCTTACGCAAAGGACAAAGGTTGTCAGACCATTATTGTAGATACTGCAGGACGTCTCGCTGTGGATGAAGAAATGATGGCTGAGGTGGCTTCCATTAAAAATACATTGAATCCTCAAGAAACGTTGTTTGTCGTAGATTCGATGACAGGACAAGATGCAGTTAATACTGCCAAAGCATTTAACGACCGGTTGAATTTCGAGGGTGTCATTCTGACAAAGCTCGACGGAGATACAAGAGGTGGCGCTGCTCTTAGTATAAAATCCGTAGTAAATAAACCAATCAAATTCGTCGGATTGGGGGAAAAAATGGATGCCATTGATCAATTTTATTCTGAACGGATGGCCGACAGGATTCTCGGAATGGGAGATATAGTCTCCCTGGTCGAGAAAGCCCAGGAACAATTTGATGAAGTCGAAGCACAGAAACTTCAACGGAAAATTGCAAAAAACCAATTTGATTTTAATGATTTCCTTTCCCAGATAAAGCAAATCAAAAAGATGGGCAATGTCAAAGACCTTCTTGGGATGCTTCCGGGAATGGGGAAGGCTGTTAGAAATCTGGATATAGATGATAATGCTTTTAAAAGCATAGAAGCTATCATTTATTCAATGACGCCGGCTGAGCGGGAAAATCCGGTTATTTTAAACGGAAACCGTCGGAAACGTATCGCTACCGGTTCAGGTACGAATATTCAGGAAGTCAACCGGCTTATCAAACAATTTGAAGATACCCGGAAAATGATGAAAATGGTGACTGCTAATAAAGGAAGAAACATGGCGAATGTCATGAGAAATATGAAAAACATGAATTAAATTCCATTTATGCAACTTCTTGATGGAAAATTGATTGCAACCCAGATTAAACGTGAGATTGCAACTGAAGTTACAAAAAACATGATAGATAAATCGATCCGGGCGCCTCATTTGGCAGCTGTATTGGTCGGAGATGATCCCGCCAGTCACTCTTATATTGCCGGAAAAGAAAGAGCTTGCAGGGAGGTCGGATTTCTTTCTTCAGTATACCGTTATCCTGTTACAATATCGGAAAGTAAACTTCTTGAGGTTGTTGATTTTTTAAACAAGGATCCGGAAATTGATGGCTACATAATTCAACTTCCTCTCCCAAAACACCTTAATTCACAAAAAGTCATAGAACGAATCAATCCTCAAAAAGATATTGACGGATTCCATCCGGTAAATGTAGGAAAAATGGTTTTGAACTTACCCGCATTTCTCCCTGCTACACCACTTGGTATTGTTACTTTGCTTGACCGGTACAACATAGAAACGGAAGGAAAACATTGTGTAGTCCTTGGTAGAAGTAATATCGTTGGAACTCCTCTGAGTATCCTACTGTCACGTAAGACGAAACGTGGAAATTCAACCGTTACCTTATGTCACAGTTTTACGCAAAATATTGCTAAAATTGCCCGGGAAGCAGATATACTTGTCGTTGCCATGGGTAAGCCTGAGTCGGTCACTGCCGATATGGTCAAGAAAGATGCAGTAGTCATTGACGTTGGTATCCACAGATTACCTTCCTTTGAATCTAAAACGGGATTTATACTTAAAGGAGATCTGAAATTCGACGAGGTATCGAAAAAATGCAGCTATGTGACTCCGGTACCAGGTGGAGTTGGCCCGATGACCATTGCTTCGTTATTAATCAATACTCTTAAAGCCGCAGCAAAAGAGGTCAAATAATCTTGAATTGAACAGTTCTCCAGATATGCTGTTAAATGCAGGGAAAATCCTTCCAATTCTGGAGGAATTTTATTCTGTGCAGGGCGAGGGATTTAATACGGGTAAAGCTGCCTATTTTATCCGGCTTGGTGGATGCGATACAGGATGTCGCTGGTGTGATGTGAAGGAGGCATGGGATGCGGAACAGATTCCTCCCATATCAACCGATATAGTAATTGAACACGCATCATCTTTTCCGGCCAAAGCGGTTGTAATTACGGGAGGAGAACCCTTATTATATAACCTGAATTATCTTTGTGATGGCTTGAAAAAAAATAATGTAACCCGCTTTCTGGAAACCTCCGGTTCTTTACCACTTAGCGGGAACTGGAACTGGATATGTCTTTCTCCTAAAAAAGAGGTTCCCCCTCTGCCGGAAATATTTAAAATAACCAATGAACTTAAAGTCATAATCTTTAATATTGACGATTTCGCCTGGGCGGAAGAAAATAAAGAGAAGGTTAATGAAAGTACAACCCTTTATCTTCAACCGGAATGGAGTCAGCGAAATAAAATGATCCCTGAGATTGTCAGCTATATCAAAGTTAATCCGGTGTGGAAAATTTCGCTGCAAAGTCATAAATACATGCATATTCCATGAACCTGAACCCTAATAATTTTTTTCTAAATAATCCTCTCCGTACTTTCTTCTATCTTTTTTTAATTTTTTCTTATTCTATCATTTCCGCTCAAAATCCTGCTCAGGTAGTGTCAACAAATAAAAAAGCAAAAAAGCTTTTTACAAACGCAGTCGACGCATATAACATAAAGGATTATAATAAAGCATTATCAGACCTTGATAAGGCAATAAAGGCGGATTCCCAATTTGTAGAAGCATTTATTTTATTGGGAGATATACTATCGGATATACATCAAATTCCCGGAGCAATTAAGGCTTATGGAGATGCAATTCGTATCAGACCGGATTTCTCACCGAATCTTTACTATATCAAGGCCAATCTTGAATATTCAAATGGTTTTTACGGCGATGCAAAAGTTGACTTTGAGAAATATATTACCTTCGATTATACACCCAGGTTGAAAAAAAATAAAGCTTCCGCTGGCATTGACGCCTGTGACTTCGCTATCAATGCAATCCGGAATCCAGTCCCTTTTAATCCCTCAAATTTAGGCGATAGTATCAACTCCCAGGAAGATGAATTTATCAATTACATAACAGCAGATGATCAGATTTTGTACTTTACTAGAAAGCTTTTTAAAAGATTTGATATACAGTTAAACAAAATTTACTATGAGGAGGATTTCTTTTTTTCGAAACGTATTGAAGATTCCTTATGGGGGAAAGCCGTGAACCTTGGTCCTCCGATAAATACAAACTGGAATGAAGGAGCTTTAACAATATCCCCCGATGGCCGGTATTTGTTCTTTGCAGGATGCGGCAGGCCTGATGGCTATGGATCTTGTGACCTTTATTGGTCAAAAAGAATTGGAAATCACTGGTCTGAACCGGTGAATCTCGGACCGGTTGTCAATACCGAGGAATGGGAATCACAGCCCTCTTTTTCTTCCGATGGTTCTTCACTCTATTTTGTTAGCAACCGTAAAGGTGGAAAAGGAAGTTCAGATATCTGGAGGACCAACTTAAATATGGATGGGACATGGAATTCCCCGGTAAATCTGGGTGATTCTATCAATACCCCTTTTGAAGAACAAACTCCTTTTATTCATCCCGATGATAAAACTCTCTATTTCGCTTCCAGGGGATTCCAGGGTATGGGTGGTTCCGATATTTTTTATAGTCGTAAAGATCCGAAGGGTAAATGGGGTGAACCGGTAAATATGGGATATCCAATAAATACATTTGCTGACGAAAATTCGTTGGTCGTTAATGCAAAAGGGAACCTGGCATATATTTCTTCCGATAAACTGGGTGGTAAAGGCAAACAGGATATTTACCAGTTTCAAGTTTATGAAAAAGCCAGGCCTACCCCGGTTACATATTTCAAAGGGGTTGTTTTCAATAAAGATACAAAACAGAAATTAAAAGCTGATTTTGAATTGATCGAATTAAAATCTGGTAAGACCATCGCACATTCTTCCTCTGATTCCCTGACCGGAGCATTCTTACTGATTTTACCTGTTAATAATGATTACGCACTGAATGTATCTAAACCCGGATACCTTTTCTTTTCAGATCATTTTTCATTAACGGATATTCATTCTTTCAATAAACCTTTTGTTAAAAATATTCCCATGCAAGAAATTAAAATTGGTGAAACTGTTATCCTTAAAAATATTTTTTTCGATACCGACAAATTTGATCTAAAACAAGAATCCCGGATTGAACTTCAACGCTTGATGGATTTGCTGATAAAGAACCCCAAAATCTTTATTGAAATAAGCGGACATACCGATAATATTGGAACGCAGGAGCACAATGCCTACTTGTCTCTTAACCGTGCACAGGCAGTATGTGAATACCTTATACAACATGGGATAGACAAAAACAGAATGTCATTTGCCGGGTATGGCTTCTCCCGGCCGATTGACACCAATGAAACTGAACAGGGAAGGGCAAATAATCGAAGGACCGAGTTTAAAATTATCGGGAATTAGAAACAATTACCGAAATATTCTTACCTTTGCACCCCAAAAAATCCAGGGCATGAGATGATTAAAATAACGCTTCCAGATAACTCAATCAAGGAATTTCCGAAAGATGTTACAGGGTTGGAAATTGCTAAAACCATTAGTGATGGCTTGGCAAGAAATGTTTTGGCCGTTGAAGTAAATAATGAGGTTTGGGACCTCACCAGACCCATTCCGTCGGATGCTAAAGTTAAATTACTCACCTGGGACGATCCTGAAGGGAAATCAACCATGTGGCATTCTTCAGCTCATTTGATGGCTGAGGCAATTGAACTATTATACCCCGGTGTAAAATTTGGTATCGGTCCGGATATAGAAAATGGTTTTTATTATGACATTGATTTTGGTTCTTATTCGATATCCTCTGATGATTTTCCAAAAATTGAAAATAAAATTCTGGAACTGGCAAAGGGGAAGCAGAAATTTATCAGAAAACCGGTAACCAAAAGTGAAGCCTTGATTTATTTTTCCGGGAAACAGGACGAGTATAAAGTTGAGTTATTGGATGATCTGGAGGATGGGAAGATTACTTTTTATGAATCGGGGTATTTCATCGATTTATGCCGTGGACCTCATTTACCGGATACGAGTCCTATAAAAGCAGTTAAGCTGTTAAATATTGCAGGCGCCTACTGGCGTGGTGACGAAACCCGTAAACAACTTACCCGGATCTATGGCATCACTTTTCCTAAACAAAAGGAACTTCAAGAATACCTGGTTTTACTTGAAGAAGCAAAAAAACGCGATCATAGGAAATTAGGAAAGGAACTGGAACTCTTCACTTTTTCTCAGAAAGTCGGGTTGGGTTTGCCACTTTGGCTTCCACGCGGTGCCCAATTACGAGAACGACTTGAAATATTCCTTAAAAAAGCACAAAAGAAAGCGGGTTATGTCCCTGTTATCTGTCCCCATATCGGCCATGTGGATCTTTATAAAACATCAGGTCATTTTCAGAAATATGGAGAAAGTTCATTTAAACCGATCGCAACTCCGGTTCCGGGTGAGGAATTCTTTCTTAAACCTATGAACTGTCCCCATCATTGCGAAATATACAAAGCGCTGCCAAGATCATATAAAGACCTGCCGATTCGTTTCGCAGAATTTGGTACAGTTTACCGTTATGAACAAAGCGGGGAACTACACGGACTCACAAGAGTAAGAGGTTTTACTCAGGACGATGCCCATATTTTCTGTACCCCTGAACAGGTTAAAGATGAGTTTAAGGGAGTTATGGATATCGTAATGTTGATATTTAAAGCATTGAATTTTAAAGATTTTACTGTTCAAATCTCACTTCGTGATCCGGGAGATAAAGAAAAATATATTGGCACCGATGAGAACTGGATCAGGGCTGAGAAAGCAATACTGGAGGTTGCAGAGGAACGTGGATTAAATACCGTTATTGAACTGGGCGAGGCTGCTTTCTATGGACCTAAGATGGATTTTATGGTTAAAGATGCCCTTGGCAGGAAGTGGCAACTCGGAACTATTCAGGTAGACTATAATCTTCCGGATCGTTTTGAACTGGAATATGTTGGAAATGATAACCTTAAACATAGACCAGTAATGATACACAGGGCTCCCTTTGGTTCTATGGAAAGATTCGTCGCTGTTCTCCTTGAACATACTGCAGGGAACTTCCCTCTCTGGCTCACTCCCGACCAGGCTATCGTATTGCCAATCAGTGAGAAATTTCACGATTATGCAAAAAAAGTTTTAGAATTGCTAAATAATTCCGATATTCGCGCCCAGATTGATTTACGGAATGAGAAGGCTGGTAAGAAGATTCGGGATGCCGAACTTTTGAAAATCCCATTTATGCTTGTGGTTGGAGAACGTGAAGAACAGAATGGGTCGGTTTCAGTACGTAAACATGGCACGGGTGATTTGGGCCCACAGAAAATTGAAGATTTTATAAACACTATACACCAGGAAGTTCACTTGGAACTGGGTGATTAATGGTCATAATATTCATAAAATATAGGAGGAAAAATTATAGTTACTCAATACAATAACCAGAGAAGATTTGCAAAACCCGGGAAAAAAGAAGAACCTTATAAGATTAACGAATATATAAAATCACCTGTGGTTCGTGTAGTGGGTGAAAATATCCAACCTGGAATTTATAATATCAGGGAAGCTCTGAATCTTGCGGAAAATCTCGGTCTTGACCTGGTGGAAATTTCCCCAACCGCTAATCCACCGGTCTGTAAAGTAATCGATTATAAGAAGTTTCTTTACGAGCTGAAGAAAAAGCAGAAGGAAATGAAGGCTAAAACCGCAAAGATTATTGTTAAAGAGATAAGGTTGGGTCCCAATACAGATGACCATGATTTTAATTTCAAATTAAACCATGCGATAAAGTTCCTTAAAGATGGGGCAAAAGTAAAAGTTGACGTCTTCTTTAAAGGCAGATCTATAATTTATAAAGAACAGGGAGAATTGATTTTGTTGAAGTTTGCACAAGCCCTGGTCGAGATTGGGAAGATAGAACAAATGCCACGTTTGGAGGGAAAGCGTATGATCATGATCATTACCCCCAAAAAATAATAATTGAACCTGGAAGTTTTAATTGATGGGATATGAAGTCCCGAAATTGTTTCATTATATAAAAAGGATAAAATGCCAAAAATGAAAACCAAATCCGGAGCCAAAAAGAGATTTGCACTGACAGGTACCGGTAAAATTAAAAGGAAGCATGCTTATAAAAGTCACATACTGACAAAAAAAACGATAAAACGGAAACGGAATCTTACCTATTCTACCCTCGTTAATAAAGCAGATGAGGCTAATATAAAGGAAATGCTTCAGGGTTAATTAACAAATTGTTTAACTTACTTGCAGCTCCATAAGATCCCCTCGGGGACGCTCAAGTAAAAAAAATGAATTATGCCAAGATCAGTAAATTCAGTAGCTTCAAGAGAGAGAAGAAAAAAGATCCTTAAAAGAGCAAAGGGTCAGTTTGGGAGAAGAAAAAATGTCCTCACCGTAGCTAAAAACTCGGTTGAAAAAGGACTAACCTATGCCTACCGTGACCGCCGTACGAAGAAAAGAAACTTTCGCGGATTATGGATCACAAGAATCAATGCAGGTGTACGTGAATATGGAATGTCGTATTCAGTATTCATGGGAAAACTTGTTGAAAAAAATATCACCCTTAACCGGAAAACACTTGCCGATCTGGCAATGAATCATCCGGAAGCATTTAAAGCAATAGTTGACGAGGTAAACCAATAACCTGATTCATATTCTGATTACAAAGCCAAACCCAGGTTTGTTATTCTATTCTTTTGAAGATTGTTCGATATAATTCTTCATGAAGAGTTGAAGCTGTTCGGCCCGAAGGTTTTTCGCTATTATTTCTTTTTTCTCATTGAGAATATAGATAACTGGCGTCAGTGAAATGTTATATTGCTCATGATAATCTCCTGTCAGAGTCCGGGGACCGTCGACATTAATCCAGTTCATCTTTTTCTTTTTTACCTGTGATTTCCATTTGGTCAGTGAAGTGTCGGAACAAATGGCCAAAATTGTTAATCCATAAGCTTCACGATTCTGATCATAAAAATCTTTGATTTTTGGGATTTCCTGTTCACAGTGTCCACAGTCCGGATCCCAAAAAAGTAAAATTAAAAACTTTGATGCAATATTGTGCATGGAGACCAGTCTGTTATTGGTATCTATCATTATCATATTCGGAGCCTTCTGACCGATCATGATAGGTCGGATATGGTTTGCTTTTTTAATGATATTTTCAAGTGTGGTTTCGTCGAGCCAAGGAGTCTGGCCGGTGACATAATACTTGTCGACCATATGGACAAATATCTTATCGAATCCCATTATTTCGGAATTTTCATAATGGTAGGTAGAATACCAAACCAAATACTTAAACATTTCAGGATTAGCCTTGGCTTTCATGATCAGCCGGTCGATTTCGGCGATTACTGTGTCGGGATTTTGTAGAACTACTTTATCTAAATACTTTTGGAGCTTGTTGTGAAACACAGGAGTCCTTAGCAATCTGTCGTCGGATAAATCAGTATCATCCCAGAAATGCTGATAGAAATATGAATAACTTGACGGTATGCCAGCCTCCCCGGTCTTCAAATTTGAATTTGCAACAGGATTGGGCTCTTTCATTGCATTCAACATAAATCCAAGAAATGATGAAGGATACTTTTTTATTAAATTGAGCCTGTAGTTTATTATTTCCTGATTAATAGAGTCAATTTTTTTTTGACTGTCTACACTATCTGATAGATGAGTATCGAATTTTTTTCGTTTTTGTAATATTTGAATTTCATTATACTTTTCTATGTTGTAATTCAAATATTGATAAAACAGTAGGTTTTCCGGTGAACCTGAAATCACCATCTTACCTGTGAGATCAGATAAATCAGTTTCCAGAGAAAATCTGTAATCATTATTGATGACGAAGTCAAAATGAAGTTTTTCAGAGATTACAAATATGTATAATCCTCTTGGTAGATCGGCCGGGGCTTTATATATGCAGTGACCTGCAGCATTGATTCTTACAGTGACTTTGATATAGGTTCCATTACCATAATAATTTGCAATGAGACACGTAGTATCCCTTAGTCCCTTAATTTTAAATTTGATTTTAAAATCCTGTTGCGAAAAACCAGGGAGGTAATAAAAAATTATAAACAAAAAATAAATCTGGGATATAGGTCGCATATTTGACTCCGGTCTTTCAATAACGAAAAAAATGAATCCTGTTTTTTATTATTTTCAATAAGGTCGAAAGAAGAAACGTACATAAAAGTATCCGATTGCTTCGTTAACCGTTTCCCTGAATCCTTTGCCGGACTTCCACCAGTTATGAGGGCCATAATAAAAATTTTTCACAGAAATGATGCCGACTTGTATAGAGTCACCCAGGGCAGATTGAAAAAGTAATCTACTTCGGCCGCCATGTACACCCAGCGTCATAATATTGATCGATCTGACGCCAGGTTCGTGTGAATTAAGCCATCGTTTCAATTCTTTTGCTGAATTGAAGGTTCTGTCATTTCTGATCTCAGATGTTGAAACGACAACCAGTTTGGTTGAGTCAAATCCTGATTTTATCAAAGAAACAGCTGCCAGTTGTGCAGTATTGTTATATGAAACTAACAAATGACCCCACTCTAATGGTGTACCTGTAGTGATGAGTAATCTATAATGACCTGCCTTGAATTCCCTGATTGCAGAGTCGATAACATAATCAGATACAGCTCCCTCCAACACAAGAATTTTAGACTTTTCACGGTGAACAGGAGCAAGAATTTGGTATAAATTATTACCAAGCAGGAGAAGAGAAATAAAGATGATGAATAATATTAGAAGCCAACCCCAGATAGTCAATCCCCACCTGACTTTCTTGTTCAGTAAAAAATAAGACTTTCCAATTGATTTCATAGGTTAGGCTTTTAAGTGTTCTTTACGGAGTAAATCATTGACTGTTTTTACCGGATTGAAAGTAATAATCGGTACTTCTGCAAAAATAGTAATCCAATCCGACATTGCTCCATTCCACAAACCAGGAAGTTCCAAGGCTTTCAAGGTTTTTCCTTCACTTGATTTCAATGAAATAATTCCGGTATTCTCATCAATATATCGGTTCAGTTGGAAGGTATTCCCTTTGTAGTCTTTAATACTACAAACAAGATCCACCGGATTAAAATGCGTGGAGGAGTTAAAAATATTTTTCTGTTCATCATTATTAAAATCAATTTGGGAACTTTCGACGATCTGTAGCGTCTGTCGGTTCTTCTTATCAGCTACCCAGAAA
>Ga0172368_10001846_pt1 | contig 28085 bp, 27 predicted proteins | sample Lak11m_FD_114540 | JGI IMG/M metagenome (GOLD analysis project Ga0172368, IMG submission 114540) | Freshwater microbial communities from Kabuno Bay, South-Kivu, Congo - kab_022012_11m | ecosystem: Environmental > Aquatic > Freshwater > Lake | place: Democratic Republic of the Congo: South-Kivu...
CCCCGCGGGCTCATCCCCTTCCCCGCGAAAGCGTAGGCTCTCCTGGAGAGCCGTATGCGGGAAAACCGCCCGTACGGTTCGGAGGGGGGCGCGGGTAGCCGACGCGCCCACCCCTATCGACTCCCTACCGCGCCAGCACGCCCAGACGCCGTCCCACTTTCGCGAACGCCGCCACGGCCTCGTCGATCTGCTCGGCCGTGTGCGCCGCCGAGAGCTGCACGCGGATGCGCGCCTCGCCCTTCGGGACGACCGGATAGCTGAACCCGACGACGTAGATTCCTTCCGCGAGCAGTTCCGCCGCCATCTGCTGGGCCAGGCGCGCGTCCCCCAGCATCACGGGCACGATGGGGTGGATGCCCTCGCGGATGGAGAAGCCCGCCGCGGTCATCTTCGTGCGGAAGCGGGCAGCCATTGCCATGAGGTGGTCGCGCAGCTCCGTCGAGGATTCCAGCAGCTCCAGCGCCGCGAGCGTCGCCCCGACGATGGCCGGCGACAGCGTGTTCGAGAACAGGTACGGGCGCGAGCGCTGGCGCAGCAGGTCCGCGATCTCGCGCCGCGCCGCCACGCACCCGCCCGCCGCGCCTCCCAGCGCCTTGCCGAACGTCGTCGTCACGACGTCGACGCGCCCGCCCACCAGGAAGTGCTCCCACGTGCCGCGGCCTTTCGCCCCCATGAACCCGGTCGCGTGGCTGTCGTCCACCATCACCATGGCGCCGTGGCGGTCCGCAAGGTCGCAGATGCGGTCCAGCGGCGCCAGGTGTCCGTCCATTGAAAATACGCCGTCGGTGACGACGAGGCGCAAACGCTTCGCCTGCGTTTCGCGGAGGATCCGCTCCAGCCCGTCCATGTCGCGGTTGGCGTAGCGCAGGCGCTCGGCCCGGCACAGCCGGATGCCGTCGATGATGGAGGCGTGGTTGAGCGCGTCGGAGATGACCGCGTCCTCCTCGCCCAGCAGGGTTTCGAACACGCCCCCGTTCGCGTCGAAGCAGCTCGAGTACAGGACGGCGTCGGCCTGGCCGAGGAACGCCGCGACGCGCCGCTCCAGTTCCTTGTGCAGGTCCTGCGTGCCGCAGATGAACCGCACGCTGGACAGGCCGAATCCGCGCTCGTCGATGGCCTTCTTGGCGGCGGCCACGAGCCGCGGGTGCGACGAGAGCCCGAGGTAGTTGTTGGCGCAGAAATTCAGCACCCGCGGCGCCTCGGACGTGCCGATGCGCGCCCCCTGCGGCGTCGTGATGATCCGCTCGCGCTTGGTCAGCCCCGCCGCCTCGATGCCGGCGAGCTCCTTCGCGTACACCTCGCGGGCCTTGTCGAACATGTCCCACCTCCGCCTGCGCCGGGCACCAGGTCTTTCCCGAAAGCCGGGTCAGTCCCACTTTACTATGACTTTGGGATACTCCGTGATCCGCTGCTCGAACGACGCGGGCTCGAAATCGCGGATGTCCACGATGCGGCCCCGGCCGGCGCCGAGGATGACCTCCCAGATGCCGTCGTGGATGTTCGGATCGCGGCTCTCCAGCAGGTTCTTGGTGATGTGCCACGTCTCGAAGATGCGCCGCCCGACCACCGAGTGCATGGAGATGCCGTTCATGATGGCGCGCTCCAGGTCCTCGATGACGGTCTCGCCGCTCTTGAGGCCGAAAAGGATGACGTCGCCGCCGCGGCGCGCCGCGGCGATGGCGTTGTTGATGGAGGCGTTCTCGCCGCTCATCTCCAGCGCCACGTCGACGCCGACGCCGTCGGTGATGGCGCGGATCTTCGCGACCAGCTCGGGGTCGTGGCGGTGGTCCTTGTGGCCGGCCATCGCGGGCGCGAGCACGACGTCGGCTCCGACGCGCCGCGCCATGTCGATGTGGCTGGGCATGGGCTCGACGCCGATGATGTAGCGGGCGCCGAGTGCCCGGGCCACCGCCACCGCGAACAGCCCGATGGTGCCGCAGCCGATGATGGCCACGCGCTTGCCGCGCAGCGGGACCTTGGTGCAGGCGTGCACGGCATTGCCGAAGGGTTCCTGCAGCGCGGCGACCTCCGGGCGGATCTTCCGCGTGTCGGTGCGCCACAGCAGCGCCGCGGGCAGCTTCACGTACTCGGCGAAGCAGCCGTCCGTGCTGATGCCGATGATGAGGTTGTCCGCGCACACGTGGTTGTCGCCGACGCGGCACTGGTAGCAGCGCCCGCACACGATGTGGCTCTCGGCGCTCACGAGGTCGCCGGGCGCAAGCCCCGTGTCGCGCGCCGCCTGCCCGCCGATGGCGACGATCTCGCCGAAAAGCTCGTGGCCGCCGACGCGGATGTCGCGCTTCTCGGCGTCCAGCGAGTTGTAGATCATGTCCCGGAACGAGCGCCGGAACCAGATGCCCCTGTCCGAGCCGCAGAAGCCCGAATAGCGCACCTTGACGAGCGCGTTCATGCCGTCCATGCGGTCGGAGGTTTCGTCCAGCCTCGGCGTCGGCACCTCCATTCTCACGAGCCCGCGGCTCTGCTCCCACGGGGCGTTCTTCCGGTCGATCACCAAGGCCTTCATCGTGGCGGGAATCGGCTTGTGCGTCGGCGTCGTCATGGCCGCGCAACCTACACCCCGGCCCGGGGACCTTCAAGCCGGCACCGCGCGCCGCCGCTGTGCAACACCCGACACCGCCGGGCCGCGGCGCTCCGTCATTCCACGGCTCCCGCCCCGCCAGGCGCGGCACGCAGACAATCCCGGTACAATCACCTAGAATCCGCCGCGGCACCGGCACGCGGAACGCAGCCGCTTCGTGGCAACGCGCCGGAAATCGCAAAATCTGCGGGCGATTCGGCGCACGCCCGACGCGCCAGGTACTTCGCCCGCCGTTGGTTCGACGGTGATTCCCCGCTGGTCGTGCGGATGGCTTGTTTCGTGCAACACGATTCATTGCCCGGCGATCTGTCCCGGCGCGGCAGCGTCCGCAGGAGCCCGGCGCGGAGGCCAACTTGAGTCGAAGGGGCGTACCTCGCTGCGTCAGGGCCGGCATGTGGATCGGGACGGGGGTCGGCATCCTGGCCTTTCTCTTCGCGGCTCTGCGGCCCGCGCTCGACTTCGGTCTCCAGGCGGGCCGCACGCTGTCGGGCGGCATCGCGCACGGCCATGAAATCGCGGTCGTGGTGCTCTTCGGCCGGATGCTGGGCGTGCTGGGCATCGGCTCGCTCTTCGTCGTCATGGGGGCCGTGCTGGGCACCGGCGGCGGCAAAATCGTCCATCTGCTCGGCTTGGATCGCCCCGACGTCGTCGCGGTGCCGCAGCCGCCTGCTCCGCCGCCTCCCGCCCCCGCGGCGGCGACGCCCGTCGCAGGCGGAACCCCGGGAGCCGCCTGATGAGACTCCATCTCATGTTCCTCGGCGCGGGCCTGCTCGCGCTCGCCCCGGCCGCCCGCGGCGCGGACTACAAGGCGCCGCACCCGCCCGACGGCAACCGCTCGTGCCTCGTGTGCCACCAAGGCGAGGCGTTCGGCGTCGAGAAGATCTCCGGGTCGGTCCACAAGGACCTCTCGTGCACCGACTGCCACGAGGGCTACGAGTGGCGCGCCCACGAGGCGCAGGAGCCCGAGCTGTCCGCGGACCAAGTCGCACTCGTGGAGAAGCTGCGCACGCGCAGCGAGGTGCCGCGCGCCCTGCTGGCCTGCGGCAACTGCCACTCGGAGGAGGCCGACACGCTGGGAAAGTCGCTTCACACGCGCTGGCTGCGCGAGGAGCGGCCCGTGCCGGGGCCCACGTGCATAAGCTGCCACGAGGACCCGCACGGCATCCGGCGCGTGGCGGAAACGCCCGCGGCCAAGCGCCTGCTGTCGTCGCGCTGCCAGCGCTGCCACGAGGACCCGGCGCTCGTCGCCAAGGCGGGGCTGAGCGCGGAACCCATGAATTTCCGCGATTCGCTGCACGGGCGCCTCGTCACGCTGGGCAGCGACCGCGCCCCCGGGTGCTTCGACTGCCACACGAACCACGCGGTCCAGGACCCGGCGAGCGCGGGGGCGCCGGTCGCCGCGGGGAACAAGGTGCGCACCTGCCGGCGCTGCCACGACGGCGCCACGCAGAGTTTCGCCGACGCCTTCACGCACAGGCCCCTCACGCGCGAGGCGCAGCCGGCGCCCTACTGGGTCCACACGTTCTTCTCCTGGCTCACGACGCTCACGCTCTTCGCGCTGTTCATGCACGTGCTGCTCGACCTGGGGGCCGAGATCCGCCGCTGGTGGCGGCGGCGCAAGGAGGACGAAGCGCCGGTGCCGGCGGGCGTGCCGCACGACGTGGTGCGCTTCGACCTGCACCAGCGAATCCAGCACTGGATGCTCATCGCGAGCGTCGTGGCGCTGACGCTGTCGGGCTGGCCCATCCGGGCCGCGGCGTTGAGTTCCTCGGGTTCGCTGATGCAGATGCTCGGCGGACTTGAAGGGGCAGCGCTGCTGCACCGCGTCTGCGCCGCCCTCATGGGAGCGGCGGCGGTCTACCATCTCGTCTACCTCACGCAGCGCCTCGTGCAGCGACGCCTGGTGCTCAAGATGGTGCCCTCGCCGCGCGACGTGACCGACCTGGCGCACAACCTCGCGTTCCTCGCCGGTTTGCGGCCGGATCGGCCCAAGTTCGACAAATTCTCCTATATGGAGAAGTTCGACTACTGGGCGGTGTTCTGGGGCGTGGCGATCATGGGCGGCACGGGCCTGGTGCGCTGGTTCCCCGTGGCGTTCTCGCACGTGCTGCCGGGCTGGGTGCTGTACGCGACGCAGCTTGCGCACGGCGAGGAGGCGACGCTCGCGGCCTCGGCGCTGTTCGTGTGGCACTTCTACAACGTGCACCTGCGCCCCAGCATCTTCCCCATGAACTGGGTGTGGCTCACCGGGCGCATGTCCGCGGAGTCGCTGCGCGAGGAGCACGGACAGGAGTACGACGACCTGGTCGCGAAGTCGGCGAAGCGGGATCCGGCTCCATGATGGCGCGTGCGGCGATGATCGCGCTGCTGGCGCTCGGGGCGTGCTCGCGCGCGGGGCTCGCCCCGGCCGCGTCCGCCGCGCCCGCGCCGGAGGCGTTTCCGGCCGAGACCGGAGTGCCCAAAGGCGAGGCGTATCCGCAGCACATTCCGAAGCGCGCGAATCTGCCCTGCTTCCGCTGCCACGACACGGAGCAGTTCAAGACGGGGCCGCCTTTTCCGCACGCGACCGACGAGCACCGCTCGGTGGGTCACTGCAGCGTCTGCCACGCGAGCCTCGGGCACCACGGCGTGAAATTCGATCGACGCCCGTGTCTTGGCTGCCACGACGAGGCCGACCTCGCGGAGAAGATCCCGAATCTGCCCGCCGACAGGCCGGCCGGCGCTCCGTCCGCGGCCCCGTCGAGCCGCTAGGCGCCGGGCTCCGGGTGCGGCACTGCGCCGCGCGCGCCTCTTGCGGCTTCGCGTCCCCATGCGATAGAAGCGCCCGCATTCCTCCGCGTCGCGGAGGGGAGCGGGTGCATGCGGGAAATCGACGACCGGACGCTGCAGGAAATCCGCGACCTCGTCTACGGGTTTTTCGCGAGCGAATGCGACGTCGACCGGTCCCGGATCACGGACTCCACCGACATCATCGCGGAGCTGGGCGGCGACTCGCTCATGTTTCTCGCGCTGCTCACGCGCGTGCGCAAGCAGTACGGCATCGGCGTGGAGCTGAAGACGCTGGCGCGCCACCTCATGAAGAAGCCGGCCAACACCGTGGGTCAGGTGGTGGACCTCACCGTCGCCATCGTGAAGCACGGCGACGGCATCCTGTCAGTGGAGCTGTAGAACGCCGCCGGATTCGGCGCCGGAGGAGCGCGAGGCGGCATGAGCGACGCGGCGCCAGACGGGCGGGTGGCGGTGACGGGGGCGGGCCTCATGACGGGCCTGGGCCTCGACGCGAAGTCCACCTGGCAGGGCCTCATGGAGTGCCGCAGGCCCGTGCGGCGCTTCACGCTCTTCGACCCGTCGGGGCTGGACACGCCGTTCGGCGTGGAGTTGCCCGACGGCGCGCAGGAGCTCTTCGCAAGCCGAATCAAGCCCCGCCTGCGCGAGCAGATGACCCGCGGCACGATGATCTCCGTCGTGACTGCGCAGATGGCGGTGGACGACTCGGGCCTGGACTTCGAAAAGGAGGACCGCACGCGCGTCGGCGTGGTCGCCGGCGCGACGGGCACGGGATACGCCTATTTCTCGGCGGATCCGGACGATCATCGGATCCTGCGCAACATGGCGAGCGCCCCCGCGGCGTGGATCGGCCTGCGCTGGAAGCTCCTCGGCCCTTCGATGGTGGCGAGCACCGCGTGCGCCTCGGCGCCCTACGCGCTGCGCGTCGCGCACTCGCTCATCGCCGACGGCGAGTGCGACGTGGTGATCGCAGGCGCCGGAGACTCGACGCTCAATGCCGCCGACGTGCGGGGCTTCGGGGCCCTCATGGCGCTGGCAGAGGGAGACAGCGGTTTCGAGGAGGCCTGCCGCCCGTTCGACGCGCGCCGCGCCGGCTTCGTCATGGGCGAGGGCGGGGGAATGCTCGTCCTGGAATCCGCGGCCCATGCGCTCGCGCGCGGGGCGCGCATTCTGGCGGAGCTGCACAGGCCGGGACTTTCATCCGAGGGATATAATATTCTATCGCCGGAGCCCGGCGGCCGCGGCATGGTGCGTTGCATGCGCGCGGCGCTCGCGAACGCGGGCCTGCAGCCGTCGCAGCTCGGCTACCTCAACGCGCACGGGACCTCGACGAAGCTCAACGACGAATACGAGACGCTGGCGGTGAAGGAAGTCTTCGGCGACCGCGCGAAGCGGCTGCCGGTGTCCTCCACGAAGGCCGCGACGGGCCACTGCCTGGCCGCGGCAGGCGGAGTCGAGGCCGTCATCTCGCTGCAGGCGCTCGTGCACGGCGCGATTCCTCCGACGCTCAACCTCACGACGCCGGACCCGGCGCTCGACCTGGACTACGTGCCGCTGCGGCCCAGGGCCGCCGCGCTCGACCACGTCATGTCGAACTCGTTCGCCTTCGGCGGGCAGAACGGCACGATCATATTCTCGAAGTGGAAGTGAGGAGGGCGCGGTGCAGGAGGTGTTCGTCGCAGGCACCGGCGAGTTCCTCCCGGGGGAACCCGTTCCTTTCGACGAAATCGAGTCGGTGCTCGGGGAGCTGACCGAGGCGCCGCAGGCCATCCGACGCTGGATCGCGACCATGCGTCCGGTCATGGCGGAGATTCTCGACATCCGTTTCGTGCACTACGCGATCGACCGCGAAACGGGCGCGTTCACCGAGGACAACGTCACGATGGCGGCGAAGGCAGCCCGTCGTGCGCTGGAGGCCGCGCGGCTGGAACCCAGGGAAATCGGCCTTATCTGCTACGGTTCGGCACACCAGCATCAGATGCCCACGGCGTCCGTGCGCATCCAGGAGGCATTGGGCATCCGGACGTGCGCGGAATTCTCCATTCACGCCAACTGCACGTCGGCGTACAAGGCGCTCTACCTGGCGCACCGGCTGATTGCGTCGGGCGAATACCGGCACGCGCTGGTCCTTTCGGCCGGAATGTCCTCGTCGCAGCTTCGCGCATCGTACTACAACCAGGCATGCCTGGATCGCGAATCGCTCTTCCTGCGCTGGTTCCTGTCCGACGGCGCGGGAGCGCTGGTGCTCTCCGCGGACGAACCCCGCGGCGGCGCAATGCGCCTGGAGCATTCGTGCGTCGAGTCCGTCGGCGGGGCGAAGCCGTCCATGATGTTCGACCGGCGGCCGGCGCTCTGGCTCAATCCGATGGAGGAATACGAGAAGGGACTGCACCACCTTAGGCAGACGTTCCGCAACGCCCTTTCGACGGATCTTTTCCAGGAGGCGGGAGGCTCGGTCTTCTTCAACGGACTGCGACGGATGCTGACGCAGGCGGCGATTCCGCCCGAAGGCATACGCTTCTTCCAGGTCAACCTTCCGGCGAGGCACATCGTCGAGTCGGTCATGGACGAGTGCGAAACGCTGGGAATTCCCCGCAGCGCGCTCTACACGAAGATGAGCCAGGAGGGATACTGCGGCCCTCCGATGCCTTTCATCTGCCTGAACCGGATTCTGCGCGAGGAGACGCTGGCGCCGGGGGACAGAATCGTCAGCTTCGTCACGGAGGTGAGCAAGTTCATGCAGGCGGGGTATTCCCTTGTCAGGGTCTAGCGGAATGCCGAGGGCCGGGGTTGCCTGCGTCTTCCCGGGCATCGGGTCCGAGCCTGTCGAAGGCGAGACCGCTTCCCCTGCGGAGCGCCAGCTTGCCATCTGCCGGGAAAGCCTTGCGATGTTCGCTAACTGGAAGCGCAGCGGGCTTGCGGAGCCGCTGGCGGCAGCCGGGCACAGCATGGGGATCTACGCGGCACTCGGGGCCTGCGGTGCGCTGAGCGAGAGCGACGCACTGCACGTCGTCGCGGCCGCACGCGATATCGCGTGCGAGGTTGCCGGGCGCGGCAAGTCGGGGATGGTCGCGACCATCGGTCTGGACGCGGCGGACGTCGAACGGCTGCTCGCCGACGGTGCGTTTCCAACCGTGTGCCGCACGGTCACGAACAACCCGCTTTCGTTCGCCTTCTCGGGGGAACGCGGGGACCTGGAGCGGTTCCTGCCGGTCGCCGTCGAGGCGGGGGCGACGAAAGCCGCGTGGATCGAACGCGAGGTCGCATATCACCATCCGCGGATTCTTGCCGAGGCGTCCGAGAGCCTCGCTTGCTTTCTGGGCGCGCTCGACTGGAACAGGGCTCGGTTTCCCCTGGTTTCGAGCATCGACGGGAGGCGTTTGGAATCCCCCGACGAATTGCTTGAATTCACCGCGGCGAATCTCAGCACGCCAATCGACTGGGAGCGGACGGTTCGTGCGCTCGCGGAGGCAGGGGCCTCCACGCTGGTCGAGTGCGGGACGGGGACCGTGCTTACCGGGCTGGGGCGATTCATCGACGCGCCGGTGAAGTACCTGAATCACCGCCACCTTGGGTCTCCGGAGCCGGCATGAGCACCGGGATGCAGGTCATTCTGGCCGGAACCGGCACGATGGCCCGCGACATCGGCGCCTTCCTCCTGGACCGCGATCGGCGCGTTGCCTTCGTGGGCCGGGAGGGAGCGAGCCTCCGTCGGATCGAGAAGCGTCTGCGGGAGCGGGCGGGAGCCTCTTTCCACAAGTCGGGCGAGTCGATTCCCGGCGGTGACGTCCTGATCGAAACGGTCGCGGAATCCATCGACTTGAAGCGGCAGGTTGTCGCTTCGCTCGTACGGTGCCTCCCGCCGGACGCTCCGTTTGCAAGCAATTCGTCGTCGATTCTGCCGGGCGCCATCCATCCGCGGTGCATCGGACTTCACTTCTTCCATCCGGTCGAGTGGACGAGTCTCGCGGAGCTGGTTGTGCCGAACCATGCTTCGCCGGAAACGGTTGCATCGCTGCGATCGTTTGCGACGTCGCTCGGCCTGCACGTGGTCGAGCAGGGCGAGCCGAACGCCTTTGCCGTGAACCGTCTGCTTCTGCCGCTGCAGAGCCGCTGTTTCGAAGCGGTGCTTTGCGGCTGCTCCGCGGTCGAAGTGGACCGGACCTCTCGCCTGGGAGAGCAGCCCGCCGGCCAATTGGCGCTCATGGACGCCGTGGGGTTGGACACGGTCAAAGCGGCAGTCGATCAATACGCGAGCCGGATGTCGGCGGAATCTGCGGCGGCCATTGCTCCTCTGCGGGATGGTCTCGCAACGCTCGTCGCAACTGGGAAGCTCGGCAAGAAGAACGGCGACGGCATCCTCTGCGGTCGGCCGCTTCCTTGGAACGGCACGGCGTCGCACGGACCCTCGGCCGAAAGCCTGAGGGAGACGTTCGAACTCGCTTGTCGGCAGTTTGTCCGCGACGGCGAAATATCCGAAAGCGACCTCGCCGCGGTGCGCACGCGTCTGTTCGGCATCGGGGAGGGCGGCCGATGACGCGCTTTTCCCGCCGCGGTTCCATCGGCATCGTGACGCTTTCGAACCCGCCTGCCAACTTGATGACGGAGCCCGGCTTTGCGGATGCCGGTGCGCTGAGCGCGTTTCTGGAGACTCCGGACCTTGTCGGGGCGGTCGTGACGGGAGAGGGGCGCCACTTCTGCGGAGGAGCGGACCTCGCGCGCCTGGCCGACCAGGCACGCGATCCGCGGCGCCTTTCGTCCGGGCTGGAACAAGGCAAGGCATTGCTGGATCTGCTGCGATTCGCCACGGTTCCGATCGTGGCAGCCATCCGGGGGCAATGCCTCGGGGGAGGCTTCGAAATCGCGCTCGCCTGTCATTTCCGAGTTGCCTCCAAGGGTGCGATGTTCGGTTTCCCGGAATCGTCGCACGGACTCGTGCCCGGGCTTGGAGGCACGCTTCTGCGCGAGGAACTCGGGTTCCGGGGGCTGGTCGACCTGGTGCTGAGCGGGCGCCTCGTGGACGCAGAAGAGGCGCAATCCACGGGCTTCGTGGATCGCATTGTCGATGCAGGCCAGGTGGAGGCGGCGGCCGAAAAGCTCCTTGCGGACCTGACCGAAGGCAAACCTCCCGGCCTGGTCCGCAGCATCATGGAGTCCATACAGAACGGCCGCAGGCTTCCGCGCGCGGAAGCGCTGCGAAGGGAAACGGAGCTGTTCTGTCGTCTCGCGGGGGTGCGCTCTGCCGGGTAGCGGACCAATGGCCGGACGCGGTCTGACTTTGGATTGCGCCGGGCGCGTCGCGACGCTGTGGCTCGACGCGCCGCCGGGCAATCGCACGGATCGGGCCTTTTTCGCAGGCTTTGCGCGCATGGTGCGGGACGTGCTCCCCGGACTCGGAGTCGACGGTCTGGTCGTTCGCGGGCGCGGCCGGCACTTCTCCGCCGGGGCCGACGTCAACGAGCTGCGTGCGGTTTCCACGCCCGCGCCCGACGAAGTGGCCGCCGCGTTGTCCGAGGATTCGCTGGCGACGCTCCGCATCGAGACGCTCCCGTACCCCGTCGTCGCCGCAATCGACGGCGCGTGCCTCGGGAGCGGACTCGAGCTGGCGCTGGCCTGCGGCTACCGAATCGCCACGCCGGCCGCGACGCTCGGACTGCCCGAAATCACCTTCGGTCTGATGCCGGGCTGTGGCGGCACCGTGCGCCTGCCTCGGCTGGTCGGAACGGGCCGCGCCGTCGAAATGATTCTTACAGGCAGACTTCTATCGGCAGATGAAGCTCTCGCGGAGGGCCTCGTGGATGCAATCGTCCCGCGGCCCGAACTGCATGCCTCGGCGGTGCGGTCGATATCGCGCCTCGCGGCGGGGAGGGCGGCATGAGAATCCTCCTCGTCAATCCTCCCCGCTCTTCCTGGAACATGATTCTGGAAAGCGCCCCTCCGGAGGCGAAGCGCTTCATCCATCGCAAGCTGATCGGGCCGCCGCTGGGGCTTCTGACGGTCGCCTCCGCCGTGCGCGATCACGACGTATCTCTGCTGGAAATGAAGGGCGAATACGATCTGGATCCCTCCGCTCCGCCGCCTGCAGCGCTGCTCCGCAAGGAACTCGATTCCTTCCGCCCGGACGTCGTCGGGGTCACGTTCATCGCCTCCGAGTTCAACGACGGAATGGCTCTTCTGCGCGAGGCAAAGGCCGTCAATCCGGCGGTCTTCACGGTCGCGGGAGGGCTGCACGTCACTTTGTGTCCGGAGTCTTTCGACGATCCCGCCGTGGATGTCGCCGTGGTCGGTGACGGCGCGCACACCTTCCGCGAAGTCGTGCGTGCACGGGAAGTCGGTATCGACGTTGGAAGCGTCGGAGGCATCTGGCATCGCGATGGCGCATGGCGTCCGACGCCGCCCGCGCCGATCCGCGACGTGACGGGGGCCGATTACATCCCGCCGGATCGTTCGCTCCTGAAGCGCTGGATTCCGACCTATCGCGTCGGCGGCGCGCCGGAGCTTGTCACATACGTCTACACGTCGCTCGGCTGTCCCTGCCGCTGTTCCTTCTGCTCGATCTGGCCCGGATTCAAAGGCGGATTCATGCAGCGCTCGGTCGAGAGCGTGGTTGAGGAGCTGAAGGGCCTACACGAATACGGAGTCGTCCGTTTCGCCGACGCCAACACTCTGACCGACGCGGCGTTCGTCGACGCGCTGTTCGACCGAATCGAGGCCGAAGGAATCCGCAAAGGATACGTCATCGACCTGCGCATGGACATGGCCGTCCGGTATCCCCGTCTCGTCGAGAAGATGGCGCGCCTCGGGCTGAAGATCGCCATTACCGGTTTCGAATCACCCCGTGCGGACGAGCTGTCGCGCTACCGCAAGAACCTCGACACCGACCAGATCCGCGAGGGCCTGCGCGTCTGCCACGAGAACGGCGTGAAGCTCCGCGCCAACTACGTCGTGCCTCCCTCGTACGGCCTCGACGACTTCCGGGCGCTCGGCGAATTCGCGGCGGCGCACTCGACGGCCTTTGCGGGATACACGATTCTGACGCCGATGCCCGGCACGGAACTCTACCGCGAGGAAGCCGCAAACATCGTCGACCGGGACCTGTCGAAGTACAATTTCTTCAACTGCGTCACCAAGACGCGATTGCCGCTGGAACGTTTCTACGAGGAAACGGGGCGTCTCTGGACGATCCGCACCGGCACGGAGGTCATCTAGGCGATGGAAAAGCCGTCCAACGGCAGGCCGCTGCTCATCCTCGTGAATCCGCTGATGCGGATCAAGGCCCCGGGTTCGAACATCGGCATGAACAGGCTGCTCGGTCGCAAGACCGGAATGACGCCGTGTTCGCTGCCGCTCGTGGCGGCGCTGACTCCGGATCGGTTCCGCGTCCGCATCGTCGATGAGGAGCTGGAGCCCATTCCGCAGGAGACGCCGGACCTGGTTGGCATCACGATGACTTCGCCCAACAGCCGGCGCGCATACGAGATCGCCGACGCGTTCCGCGCGCGCAAGGTGCCGGTGATCGCGGGCGGGCCCTATGTTTCGTACAATGTCGAGGAGGCATTGGGTCACGTCGACGCCGTGGTGCGCGGCGAGGCCGAGGGAGTGTGGGCGGAATGCCTGGCGGATTTCGAGCGGGGCGCCCTCAAGTCCGTGTACCAGGCAAAGGATCGCTGCGAGTTCAAGCGCTCGCCGGTTCCTCGGTGGGACCTTCTCGACACGAAGTCGATGGCCGCGCTGCCCGTCCAGGCCTCGCGCGGGTGCCCGTTCCACTGCGATTTCTGCCTCGTCCCCGAGCTTTTCGGCGGCCGGATGCGCTACCGCGACATCGACGATCTCATGCGCGAGATCGAGTCCCTGCCTCTGAAGACGCTGTTCTTCGTCGACGACAACCTCACGGCGGACAAGCAGTACGCCCGCGAGCTGATGAAGCGTCTCAAACCCTTGGGACTCAACTGGTTCTGCATGGCGAGCCTTGAGTTGGCGCGGTTCCCGGATCTCCTCCGCGACATGGCCGAGGCCGGGTGCATGCACGTGCTCGTCGGCCTCGAATCCGTCAATCCGGCGAGCATTACCGAGACGCACAAGGTCCAGAACAACGTGGAGAAATACACCGCCGCGGTCGAGGCGTTCCACCGCGCGGGCATCGAGGTCAACGCCTCGTTCGTGGTGGGTTTCGACAACGACACGCTGGAGGACTACGGCCGGATTCACCGGTTCATGGGCGACGCGGGGCTCTGGTACGCGAACCTCAACATCCTGGACGCCATACCGGGCACCAGGCTGCATGCCCGCGTCGTCCGGGAGGGCCGCTGGTACGGCCGGACCGCCGACCTCAGCGGAGGCATGTTCCCGGTGATGCACTACAACCGCGTGTCGCAGACGGAACTCCTGGACAGGCATTTCGACGCGCACGAGGAGATCTACTCCTACGAGGACCTTGGCCGCCGGGCTGTGAAGCTCTTCGAAACGGGTTGCTTCGCGACCGAGCGGCCCAACCGGGACATGTCCGCATTCGCGAAGGTCGTCATATCGGTCAAGCTCGTGTTCATGTACCTCTTCAGCGCCGACCGCCACAAACGCTCGCTGTTTCTGAGCATGTTCCGCCTGATGCGCGAAAAGAAGGCGGCGCCGGGCCGCGTGGTGTTCTTCCTGCTGACCGTCGAAGGCATGCGACGGCAGATGGCGCTTCTCCGCGGGCGCCTGCCCGAATGGCGGCGCACGATTGCTGCGGTCGACAAGGGGCCCTGGGAGAAGATGAACGGGCCGGCAAACGAAGCCGCGGACCCGGCGGCGTCATGAACGTCCTCCTCGTCAACGCGAATCGATATCGCGACCCCGTCGCGGTCATGCCGCTGGGGTTGTGTTCGGTCGCGTCGTCGCTCGTCGCCGCGGGCTACCGGGTGCGCCTGCTCGACCTCGCTTTCTCCGTGTTTCCGGCTCGCGCCATACGGCAGGCCGTGGAGTCGTTCCGTCCCGACCTCGTGGGCCTGGGCGTCCGCAACATCGACAACTCGGGGTGTACGAAAGCATTGTTCCTCCTCGACGAGACCAGACGCACCGTCGCGGAGCCGCTGCGTTCCGTCTTCAAAGGGCCCATTGTGCTCGGCGGGGCGCCGGCAGGCATCAACGGACCGGAAGCGCTGGAATTCCTAGGGCTGGAATATGCGGTGCAGGGCGACGGCGAGCGAGCGATGGTGGAGATCGCGCGCCGGCTTGAGACGGGCCTGGAGCCGCGCGGAATCCCGGGTCTGGTCGTTCGCCGGGAGGGAAGGGTGGTCGAGTCCAATCCGCCCGACTTCATCCCCGACGTCGATGCGCTCCCGCGCGCGCGACCGCAGGCTCATCTGAGGCTTCTCGCGTACAGGCTGCACGGGTCGCCCTTCCTCGTGCAGACGAAACGCGGGTGTCCGCTCGGGTGTGCATACTGCACGTACAACCGGCTGGAGGGGACGCGCTACCGCCTCCGATCGCCGGCGGCCATCGCCGACGAGGTCGAGGAATTCGTCCGTCAGACGGGAATGCGGCGCGTTGAAATCGTCGACAGCACGTTCAATGTCCCGCTGGACCATGCCAAGGCGGTGCTGCGCGAGCTCGTCGCCAGAAGGCTGCGCCTGCGTCTGTCGACGATGGGCTTGCACCCGCTGCACTTCGACGAGGAGCTGGCCGAGCTCATGAAGCGTGCGGGATTCATGGAAGCCTGCTTCGGCGTGGAGTCGGTGTGCGCCGAGACGCTCCGGACTCTCGGCAAGAATTTCACGCCGGAGCACGTCCGGGCCGCCGCGAGGACCGTGCATGCGACCGGGATTCCGGCGTCGTGGTTTATTCTGCTGGGCGCCCCAGGCGAAACCGTCGCGACGGTGCGCGAAACGCTCCGGTCCATGGCGCGGATCGCGTCGAGGTGGGACTTCGTGAACATCGGCATCGGAATCCGGGTGTACAACGGGGCGCCCATCGCCGACGACTGGAAGCGCCTGCACGGCGGGGAGCCTCCGGCCGACAACTTCCTGCATCCGGTGGCCTTCGAGCCCGCGGACGCGCCTGTGCGCAGAATCAAGGCCGAGGCCGCCTTGGCCACCGCGCGCAACCACAACTTCTTCATGTTCGAGGAGGGCGCGAACATTCCGCTGCCGTTCCGCCTGCTCTTTCACGCGCTGTGCCGGCGCCAGCCCATCTGGCGCGCGTACGTCGCGTACCGCCTGCTGGAGAAGCTCACCGGACTGTTCGTCGTGCGCGCGCTCGTGACGTGGTTGTTCTACAGAAACGATATGACGGAAGCCCCCGCGGCGGGTGCGCTCCCGCCGAAGGCATGAGGCGATCCGAACCCGGCGCGCCGCTTGTGCCCGGTCGATGTCGCGTGGTAGACGCGTCGCCCGACGGCGGGAACGCCGCGGGACGGAGCCGAGGATGGCCGAGCTGAGCAGTCTGGAGTGCGAGCTGAGGGACAAGATCATCGCCCGGCTCAATCTCCGCTACGTCGACGCGAAGACGGTGACCAGCGACATGCCGCTGTTCAAGGAGGGCCTCGGCCTGGACTCCATCGACGTGCTGGAAATCGGAATCATGGTGGAGGAGGACTACGGCATCGTCATCGGCCCGGCCGAGCGCGACAAGTCGGTGTTCGGAACCCTGGGGCACCTGGCGGCTTTCGTCTCGCAGAACCTGCGGCGCGACGCGGCATCGCTCTGACGGAGGACGACCGTGATTATCGCCGCGAAAAGCCTTGCGCCGGACGAGAAGGTGCGCGTCGTGACATGGGACGCGGCGGAAGGGTGCGCTCCGGCGGCGAGCCTGGAAACCTCGCTGGCGGACGATCTCGAACTGACGCCGCAGTATTACGCGCAGCAGGAACTCGTGCTGAAGCGGCTGCGCGACAGGCTCCTTGCCGGCGAAATCAGCCCGGTGGCGGTCTACGCCGACCTGACGCGGATGACCGTGAAGGACCTTGCCGCGCGCATGAGGCTTAGGCGCTCGGTGGTCGAGAGCCACATGACGCCGCGGGGATTCGCGCGGGCGCGCGTGGAGGATCTGGAGGGATACGCCCGGCAGTTCGACGTTTCGGTGGCGGATTTCTTCCAGATTGCGGTGCTTCAGGAGGGGGTTTGCGTGACGGAGTCGAAGACCCTATTCGGAAGACTGCTGCAGACCCTGGTCGTCGCGCGGGCGCAGGCGCCGGCCGCGGGCGGGGCACCGGAATGAACATCGTCCCGGGATACCGCCACCAGGTCGCCGCCCATTGCGAAAGCGGAAGCGTCCGCAACCTGCTTCTCCACGCGGGGCGCGAACTGACGGAGCCGATGGTATTCGGGCTGGGCTCCGGATCGCTCTTCTACTACCTGTTCTTCGCGACAGGCATCAACCGCTGGCCGCTCGTCGCGTGCCGCAACCGTCCGGGAGCCATTGCACAGAATGTCCGCCGTCTCTGCGGCGCCGACATCGAAATGCGGCAGTTCGGCTCGCCCGCCGAGGCGATGGCCGGAGCCGACCGCTGCATCGACGCGGGAACGCCCGTCGCGGCCGTCGTCGACATGTTCTACATGCGGTATTTCCCGAGCTTCCGCCCGCACGCGCCGCTTCACTTCATCGTGCTCGTGGGCCACGACGAGAAGTCCTATTCCGTTTCGGACCCGTATTGCGAGCACATCGCGACCCTGGATCGGAGCGATCTCGCTGCCGCCTGGGAAACCCACGCGCCGATGGCGAAAGACAACCTGCTGGTGCGCGTGCGCGGCGTGCCCGGGGCCATCGACTTCCGAAAAGCGGCGGTCAAAGCCATCCGGCGCACGTGCGACGAGATGCTCCCGCCGCCGGTTGTTCGCAACATGCTGTTCTTCGTGGGCGTGCAGGGGATGCGCAAGTTCGCCCGGGAAATGCTGCGATGGCCGGACCGCAGCCGGGGTTCGACCCTGCGCGAAGGCATTCTCTTCTACGCGCTGGGTTTCGAGGACCAGGGCACCGGCGGCGGCGCGTTCCGCCTCATGTACGGGGCGTTTCTGCGCGAGGCGGCCGACCTGTTCCAGTCTTCCGAGCTGCGCGAGCTGGCGCAGCGCATCATCGTGCACGGACGCGACTGGCGCGCCGCGTCGCGGCAGATGCTCGTGCTGGCAAGGCAGATTCCGATGAAGGACGAGGAATACGACGACTGGTCGGCTTCCAACGGCAAGGCATTGCGCGATGGATTGGGCGAGCTGAGCCGGAAATGGCTCGCCTTCGCCGACACGGAGGAGGCTTTCTTCAAGGATCTGCGCAAGGCGGCCGGCCGCATCCGCTAGGCGCGGCCCGGGGCGTCCATGGGATCGGACAACGAAACGTGGAGCGCCTGGGCACCCTACTGGGAGCATCTGGAGGACAGGCATTTCGGGCGCCGCGCGCTGGACCGCGTGCTGCCCCGGATGTCGAGTCCGGTCCTGGTGATCGGCGCCGGCATCGGACTGCTGGTCGAGCGGCTGCAGCAGGCAGGTCACACGGCATTCGGCGTCGACCGGAACCGCGCCATGGTCTCGGCAGCCAAACGCCGCAGAGGACTGGGGCTCGCGGCAGCCGACGCGGAACGCCTTCCATTCCGAGACGAATCGTTCCGCACCGTGATCCTCTCCAGCGGTGTCGCCGACTACGCCGAGGACGCCGAGGCCGGACGCTACCTGCGCGAAAGCCTCCGCGTGCTGGCCCCCGGAGGGCAGCTCGTCGCGGGATTCCACCGTTTCGAGCCTCCGCTCGAGCGGGCCTATCTGCGGCTCGGGGTGATTCGCAACGACCGATATCACCCGCGCCGCATCTTCGAACTGGAGGATGCCTTCCGCGAGGAGCTTCTCAGGCCGATTATCCTCGCGATGGGATGGACGGGTCGGGGGTTTGCCGCGTCCTTCGCTGCCTGGCTGAGGCTCGGTCTGTTCCGTCCGCGGGCGCTGGAAGCGGACAGGAGGCGATCGGACGCGGCGTTCGCGCAGGCGGCGAAGGACGGATTGAAGCGTGGCACTCTGATCGAGGCGTTTCCGGAATCGGTGCCGTATCGCGACGGGAACGCGGTGCGAAGCCTCGTGACGACGCACGGGTGTCCGGACCCGGAAATCGTCGCGACGCCGGATTGCCTGCTGGCCTGTCACCGGAAGGCGTCGGAACGGGTTCGGGGCGAGCCCGGAGGCGATTGGATTCTCCGTCTCGAGAACGTGACTCATCGATATCCCGGGGCGTCGAGGGATGCGGTCCACGCACTGGACCTGACGATACCTCGGGGGACGGTGTTCGGCATTCTGGGGCCGAACGGGGCGGGCAAGACGACGACGATGTCGCTGCTGGCGGGCCTGCTGGTACCGGACCGCGGGACCATCCGCTTCGCGGTGGACGCGCCTCTCGCTGCGCTCGGGGTTCCGTCCCCTCCCTTCGGTCGGGGTTCTGATGCGGATGTCTGCCATCCGGCGACGCGCAGGACGCAGACGGTTCGGAACCCCGAGCGCAGCGACGGGACGGAACCCCGAGCGCAGCGCCGGGCAAGCGCTGCCGCGGCGCGCGCGATGCGCGTCGTCCTCGGTCCGGTGCCGCAGAACCTTGCGCTGTATCCCAAACTCACGGCGCGCGAGAATCTTCGCTTCTTCGGCGGGCTCTACGGACTGTCGGGGGCCGGCCTGGAGCGTCGCATCGACGACTTGCTGGGGATTGCGGGCCTTTCCGAATATGCGCAATGCCGCGTCGAAACCTACTCGACCGGCATGATGCGACGTCTCAACCTGATGGCGGGACTCGTCCACGATCCCGGGATTCTGCTGCTCGACGAACCGACGGTCGGCATCGACCCGCAGTCGCGCAACCGCATCTTCGAGCTGGTGCTCGACCTGAGGCGTCGCGGCCGCACGGTTCTGCTGACGACGCAATACCTCGAGGAGGCAAGCCGTCTCTGCGACAGGCTCGTCATCATGGACCACGGCACCGTGCTGGTCGAGGGCGCCCCGGCCGAAATCGTCGCGCGTTCGGGCAGCTATCGCGTCGAATTCGACATCGAAGAAGCCTCATCCGGGTTTCTCGACGCGGTCCGCGCCATGACCCCGGCAGGCATGACGCTTGCCGGCGGGATTCTCTGCCTCTCCGCGCGGGACGGCGCGGGTGCCATGGCTTTGCTGGAGAAGGTTCCCCCGGTGGCGCGCGAGCACCGCACGCGCGTGCTCCTTCGCCGCGTGACCGAGCCCACGCTGGAGAACGTGTTCCTGGATCTCACGGGCCGAAGCATGCGCGACGCGGAGGCCGCATGACGGCGCTCCTCGCGATGCTGGCGAAGGAATGGCGGCAGCTCTATCGGGATCCGGCAGGGCTCGTGATGCTCTTCGTGATGCCTGCCGCGTTCATCATCGCGCTGTCGGTGGCGCTGCAGGGAGCCTATTCGTCCACGGACAAGGAGGACCAGCTCGTCGTCTGCGTGACGGGCGCCGACGCAGACCAGGCCAGGAGGCTTGCGGACGAAATCCACGAAAGCGGCATGTTCCGAGTCCGCGGGCCCGGCTCCGGCGGTCCCGCGGATCGCGACGCGGCGCGGCACGCAGTGTCGGAGGGAGACTGCTCGGTTGCCGTCGTCATCCCGGCGGAAATGAGCGCCGGCATCCGTCTGGAGGCTCCGGCGAAGGTCGAATTGATTGCTGATCCGGTCCTCTCGGTGCCGGTCGTCGGCGGAGTGGAAAGCCTGGTCGTCAAGAGCGCCGCGAGCGGGTCCATCGGATACCTGCTCGTGCGCAGCGGGCAGGCGGAATCGCCCGAAGCGGCGTTGAAGATTCTGGAAACGCGCGGGCTCAAGTTCGAGAAGACCTACGCGACCCGCCGCGGCGAGCAGATCCGCCCCAACGCCGTCCAGCAGAACGTTCCCGGATGGACCATTTTCGCGCTGTTCTGGCTGGCGCAGCTTCTGGCCATCAACGTGCTCACGGAGGTGACCAGCGGCGCTCACGTCAGGATTCTCGCCTCGCCGTTGTCGAGGCCGGTCTACCTGCTCGGGAAGTTCCTTCCGTTCCTGGCGCTCAATCTCGTGCAGGCGGCGACGATGTTCGCGGTGGGCGTTCTGGTGCTTCCGAGGCTCGGTTGTCCCAGGCTGGTCCTGTCGAACATTCCGGCGCTCGTCGTGCTGAGCGCGTCCGTGTCGCTGGTCGTCGTGTCTTTCGGGCTTCTGATGGCCTCGATTTCGAAGAGCCACTTCACGGTGGGCGCGGTGACGGCGACGCTCCTGGTGCTGATGGCGATAGGCGGGGGAATCATGGTGCCCAAGTACATCATGCCGCGCGGCATGCAGACGCTGAGTCTGTTCCTTCCCCACGGATGGGCGCTGGACGGGTACCAGAAGGTTCTGGTGCGCGGGGCGGGGTTGGCCGAAACGATGCCGCAGGTGGGCGCGCTGCTCGGCTTCGCGGCTGCGTTCTTCGCGGCAGCCTGGAACAGGCTTCCCTGGCGCCCGCGCTGATTCCGAGGAGGGACGATGCCGGTCGGATTCGACTTCTTCGAGAGGCTCTTCCTCCAGCGGATGAACAAGGGTCCGGCGCCGATGCTGGACCTCGTCGCGATGCTGGGGTTCAAGGCGACGACGACGGCGATCCGATTGGGGCTCTTCGAGGCATTGGAGCAGGGCGCTGCGGTGCCGGCGATCGTGGCCGGGCGGTGCGCGGCGTCCGAGAAAGGCGTGCGACGTCTGCTCGAAGTGCTGGAACCGCTCGGATACGTCGCGCGCCGGGGCGACGTATTTGCAAACACGCCGCTGACCGAACGGTGGATGCTCCGGTCGTCGCCGGAATGCCTGGCTGACCTCTTCCTGATGTTCGACGACATGGGGGCTCGCTGGGACAATCTCGACGAGTCCGTACGCGCGGGGCAATCCGCAGTCGACGTCGAGGCATGGCTTGCAGCGCGCAAGGACGGTTTCCGCAACTACCATTCGGGCCTTCGGGCGGTGGCATCGCTTCTGGCGCCCGAAATCGTCGCGCGCGTGCCGCTGCCGGAAGGGGCAAGGCGCCTGCTGGATCTCGGCGGAAGCCACGGACTGTATGCCGCGCGATTCTGCCGGAAGCATCGGCAGCTCTCGGCGACCGTAATGGATCTTCCCTCGGCTCGCGAATCCGCGGAGGAGACGATTCTTCGCGAGGAAATGCAAGGCAGGGTTGCATTCCGTCACGGGGACTTCTCGAAGGACGATCTCGGGACCGAATGGGACGTTATTCTCCTGTTCGCGGTCGCCCGGACCATGAGCGCGGAATCGCTGAAAGTCCTGCTCCGGCGCATCCGCGAAAGCCTTGCCGCGGGCGGGCGTCTCGTGCTCATGGACCAGCTCGACGAGAAGCCCGGGTCGCCCTTCAAGAGGGCCAATGCGCGCGTGATTCATCTGGAGCTGTTTCACAGCTCGCCCGGCGATGTCCACTCGTCGTCCGATCTGCGGCGCTGGATTCTGGCCGAGGGATTCCGCAGTGCCCGGTACGTGCCGCTTCGACGCTCCGGGGGACAGGGTGTCATCGTGGCGGAGAGGGAGTAGGATGCCCCGAACTCCGGTCGACGGACTCCTGCCGCACCGCCCGCCGATTCTATTGGTCGAAGAGTTGCTGGACTACGATCCCCTTTGGGCCGATGCCTCGGGCCGCGTACGGGACGATTGCCCGTTTCTGCGTGCGGACGGTGCGCTCCATCCCTTGGCGGGTATCGAAATAGTGGCGCAGGCGGCCGCGGCGCTGCAAGGGGCGCTGGCGCGCGACACACAAGCCCCTGCCAAAGCGGGGCTTCTGGTGGGCGTGCGCGACTACCGTGTCGCGGGCGTGCTTCGCAAGGGCGACAGCTTCCGGACCGAGGTCCGCAAGTCGGCGGAGTATCCGCCTCTTTCGGTCATCGAGGGACGCCTCTGGTCCGGAGACACGCAGATTGCGTCCGGATCGCTTCGGGTCGTGACGACCGAAGCGGTCACGGCAGGCGCTTCCCATGCGGCTTTGCCCAGAGCGGAGCGCGGCAAGTCGATGCCCGAATCTCGCGTTGACGCGCGCTCCGACGTTCGCATGCTCGCGGACGGCTCGCTCGAGGCGAACTTCTGCCTCTCGGCGGACTATCCCGCCTTTTCGGGCCACTTTCCGGGCCGTCCCGTGCTGCCGGCGGTGTCGATCGGGATCCTCGCGGTGGAGATCGCCCGCACAGCCGCGGCCGAGGATCTCGCGGGACTCACCTCGGCGAAATTCTCCCGCGTCGTCGTGCCGGGCGATCGCCTCGACATCGCGTGCGCGCGCAACGGTTCCGGGCAGTGGTCGGCGCGTGCCGCAGCAAATGGCGAATCGGCCGCCGAGCTTCGCTTCCGATTCGCGGGCGCGCCCGGACGCTGACGGCGCGCGTCTGTCCGGTTGCCAGCGTGTGCGCCGGGTGCGAGAGTCGAGCGGTGCGGGGGCGGCGAGGAGGCCGCGATGCCGGATCAGCTTCTGAACATGTCCGTCTTCCTGAAGGCCTCGCCGGCGCGCGTGTACGCCGCGTGGCTCGACGGCCGCGAGCACGGCCGCATGACGGGCGCACCGGCGAAAGTCGTCGCGCGTCGCGGGGGCCGCTTCTCCGCGTGGGACGGCTACATCACCGGCAGGACGCTCGAACTGGAACCGGGCCGCCGCATCGTACAGTCGTGGCGCTCGGAAGAGTTCCCTTCCGACGCCGCGGATTCGCGCCTGGAGGTGGTTCTGGAGGCGGAGGAGGACGGCACCCGCCTGGTGCTCAATCACACGGAAATCCCCGACGATCAGGGACTCCGCTATCGCGACGGCTGGGTCGAGTTCTATTTCGAGCCGATGCAGAAATACTTCGAGAAGGCGCCCGCGCGGCCGAGGGCTGCCCCGAAGCGCAAGAGCAGTGTGAAGGCGCCCGTCAAGGGCAGGGCCGCGAAGACCGGCGCCGGGAGGGTCGCGGCGAAAACCTCCGCGGCGAAGAAGAAGCGGGGGGCGAAGGCAGGGCGCAGCCGCGCGTAAGGCGGGCTGCTACCATTGTCGCATGCGGCCGCCGGATGGGACGGGCGGCCGGTCGGACGGAGGCGGTGCCGATGCCCAAGCAGAAGCCGGGCGAGCCTGCGGGCGGCACGGCGGTGCTGCCGCGGACGCAGCAGAAGGTGAAGCACCCGCCCCTGTGGAAGGTGCTGCTGCACAACGACGACTACACCACGCGCGACTTCGTGGTCTTCGTGCTGCAGACCGTCTTCCACCTCGCCGAGCCCGAGGCGGTGCGGATCATGCTTCACGTCCACCGCAACGGCGTGGGCGTCGCGGGCGTCTTCACGCGGGAAATCGCGGAAACGAAGGCCGCGCGCACGGAAATGCTCGCCCGCCAGAACGAGTTTCCGCTGCGGGCGACCATCGAGCCGGAGGACGCTTGACCGCGCGCCTGCGAGCCGCCGGGGTTCCGCGAAGGGCAGCGGCAGCGCACGGACGCACGGCGCGAAGCCTTGCGGTGCGTGCCCCCGCCCGTAACACCCTGCGGATGTCCGACCGCGGATGCATGATGAACCGTGCGACCGGCCGCCCCTGCGGGCGCCGGAGGAGCGCTGCGCCATGCCGTCGCTGACCCGCGAATTGCAGCACACGTTCCGCCGCGCCTACGACGAAGCCCGCTCGCGGCGCCACGAGCTTGTGACGCTCGAGCACGTGCTCTACGCGCTCACGTTCGAGGAGTCGGGCAGCGCCGCTCTGAAGGGCTCCGGGGCGGACATTCCGGCGCTGCGCAGGTCGCTCGTGGAGTTCCTGTCGAGTTCCATCAAGCCCGTTCCCGGCGACACGCCGGTGAACCCCGAGACGACGCTGGCCGTCAACCGCGTGCTGCAGCGCGCGGCCCTGCACGCGGTGAGCGCGGAAACCGACGTCATCGACAGCGGCGCGGTGCTCGTCTCGCTCACGCGCGAGCGCGACTCGCACGCCGTGTTCCTGCTGGCGCAGCAGGGCGTGACGAAGCTGGATCTGATGAACTACGTGTCGCACGGCGTGGAGAAAGTGCCCGACGGCGCCGGCGAATCGGAGGGCGAAGAGGAGGAGGAGCCCTCCGCCGAGGGCGAGGGCGAGGGCGAAGGAGACGACGAGGAGCCGCGTGCTCCGCACGATCCGCTCGAAGCCTTCACGGCGGATCTGGTGAAGAAGGCGAAAGACGGGCACATCGACCCGCTCATCGGGCGCGGGGCGGAAATCGAGCGCACCATCCAAGTGCTCTGCCGCCGGCGCAAGAACAACCCCATCTACCTGGGAGATCCCGGCGTCGGCAAGACCGCGGTCGCCGAAGGGCTGGCCCTGCGCATCGCGTCGGGCGAAGTGCCCGAGCCGCTTCGCGACGTGCCCTACCGCGCGCTCGACCTGGGAGCCCTCATTGCCGGCACCAAGTTCCGCGGCGAGTTCGAGGCGCGCCTCAAAGCCGTCCTCAAGGCGCTGCGCGATCGGCCCGGGGCTATCCTATTCATAGATGAAATCCACACCATCGTCGGCGCGGGCTCGACGACCGGCTCGTCGATGGACGCCTCGAACCTGCTCAAGCCCGCGCTGGCGAGCGGCGACCTGCGCTGCATCGGCTCGACGACGCACCAGGACTTCAAGCTGTCCATCGAGAAGGATCGCGCGCTCGCCCGGCGTTTCCAGCCGATCGAGCTCCTGGAGCCCAGTCAGGAGGAGACGGTCCGCATCCTCATGGGCCTCAAGATCCACTACGAGAAGCATCACAAGGTGACCTACACGGACGACGCTATCCGCGCTTCGGTCGAGTTGTCGGCGAAGTACGTCAACGACCGGCACCTGCCCGACAAGGCCATCGACGTCATCGACGAAGCCGGCGCGGCGGAGAAACTGCTGCCCGACGACAAGCGGCGGGGCGTCGTCGACACCGGGCAGATCGAGGCGATTGTCGCGAAGATGGCGCGCGTGCCGCCCAAGACGGTTTCGCGATCCGATCGCGAGCGGCTCCAGGCGCTGCCGGCCGAGCTGAAGCTGGTCATCTACGGCCAGGACGAGGCGGTGGAGCAGATTTCAAGCGCGATCAAGCTCGCGCGCAGCGGGCTGGGCGCGCCGGAGAAACCGGTCGGATCCTTCCTGTTCGCTGGCCCGACGGGCGTCGGCAAGACGGAGCTGGCGCGCCAGCTCGCCAAGGTCATGGGCGTCGAGTTCATGCGGTTCGACATGAGCGAATACGCCGAGAAACACACGGTGAGCCGGCTCATCGGGGCGCCGCCGGGCTACGTCGGCTTCGACCAGGGCGGGCTGCTCACGGACGCCATCCGCAAGACGCCGCACGCGGTGCTGGTGCTGGACGAAATCGAGAAGGCGCACCCGGACATCTACAACATCCTGCTGCAGGTGATGGACCACGCGACGCTGACGGACAACAACGGCCGGAAGGCGGATTTCCGCAACATCGTGCTCATCATGACGACGAACGTGGGCGCGCGGGAGATGAGCGCGAAGAACATCGGGTTCGGCCTGGGCCCCGCGGGCGGCGATCAGACCAAGGGCGCGCTGGAGCGCACGTTCAGCCCGGAGTTCCGCAACCGGCTGGACGCGACGGTGTTCTTCCAGCCGCTGGGGCGCGAGGCGATCCGCAGGGTGGTGGAGAAGTTCGTGGCGGAACTGCGCCGCCAGCTTCTCGATCGCAAGGTGGACATCGAGCTGACGGACGAGGCGGTGGACTGGCTGGCGGAGCGCGGGTTCTCGACGGAATTCGGCGCGAGGCCGATGGCGCGGCTCATCCAGCAGGAACTGAAGCGGCCCTTGGCGGAAGCGCTGCTGTTCGGCACGTTGCAGGAGGGCGGGACGGCGAAGGCTCTGGTGAAGGAGGGGAAGCTGGCGCTGGAGTTCGCGGGGGCGCGGGCGGTGCCGGTGCGCGAGCCGGAGAAGCCCGAGTCGGTGGGCTGACGACAGCAGGAGCGGCGGCCTCTGGCCGCACGTCGGATCGGCGGCCTGTGGCCGCACGCGGTGGGGCGGCCTCTTGGCCGCACGCGGGGCGGCCGATGGCCGCCCGTCAATTCCCGAGGATCTTCTTTGCCTGCTTCTTGTCGGCGTCGAACGTGAACGCTCCGAAGATCTTGAAGTTGTTCTGCGGATCGACGATGTGCGGCTTGACGAGTTCCAGAGCCTTGAGCTTGTCGCTGGAGAAGTCGAAGAGGCCCAGCACCTCGATGACCTGCGAGCCGCAGATGTCGCGCTGTCCGATGGCTGACTCCAGCACCTGGAGCTTCTCTCCGCTGAAGCTCTCGGCCGCGATGCTGCTGCGAATCGAGCCGAAATCGCCCGAATCCATGCAGGTGCGGGCGGCTGGAGGCTGGACGAAGACGGGGGCGGGCTGCACGACGATGGTGGTCGGAGGCGGAGGCGGCGGGGGCGGGCGGCGGCCGACCTCGATCCAGAGCTGCGCGACGGTGTGGGCTTTCGCCTCGAATTTGCGGTCGAACAGCACGGCGTCGCTCGTGAAGATCTCGACCCGGTAGAAGTGCCCGGCGACGGCGTCGAAGGAGGCGGGGACGGTGTCGCGCAGGATTTCGCGTCCGGAGTCGCTGACGCGCAGGCCCAGCCCCTCGGGGGCGAGCACCTTGAACAGCGGCGCGCCGGGCTTCGCGTCGTAGACGAGGCGGAAGGCCTCGCCGGGTTTGGTGCTGGACACTTCTTCGTGCGCGCCGGCTGTCATCCGAGCTTCGCCGCGCGCGTCGCCCGGGACGGCGAACCGCATGTCGATGCCGCCGGGGCCGACGTTCACGCCCATCGACCCCTGGTAGGCGTCGTCCTGCGGGAAGGCGGTGTTGGCCGCGAGCACGGTTCCGAGGGCGGCAAGCACGGGAGCGATGGGCCTCACGGCGATTCTCCTGCGGGGGGCGGCCGCGGTCGGAGGACGTGGCGGGGACCGCCCGCATTCAGACGGTCCCGGTAGCACAACGGGCAGCCCGGCGTTCGGCTTTCGACTTCCGGCTCTCGGGAGAGCACCGCGGCGCGGCCGTGCGGGTTTTTCCGAAAGCCGAAAGTCGAAAGCCGAAAGCCGGCACCTTGACTTCGCCGACCCGCCCGTGTATGGACGCGCCTCTTTTCGGCCGGGCGCGGCAGGCGCGTCCGGCCCGGGAGCCCGCAGAGGGCTGCCGGCAGGTCGTTACCGAAGGTCGGCGAGGTCGCTCCCCCGCGGCGCGGCGCTCCCGTCGGAGGCTCGAGCATGTCCGTGAGCGTCCGCCTTACGCGCGCCGGCGCGAAGAAGGCGCCTTACTACCACATCATCGCCACCGAGCGTCGCAGCCGTCGCGACGGCGACTGCATCGAGATGCTCGGCAGCTACGACCCGAAGAAGGATCCGCCTGAGATCAAGGTGAATCTCGAGCGCGTCGACTACTGGGTGAAGACGGGCGCCCGCATGTCGCAGACCGTCGGCGGGCTCGTGCAGAGGGCCCGCAAGGCCGCCGCTTCGACGACGTAACCGCCCGTCGCGACTGGGGATTCCGCCCGTGGACGACTCCCGCACGGCGTGGGTGGGCACCGTCGCGAAAGCCCTCGGGTTGCGCGGCGAGGTGGTGGTGCGCCTCGCAACGCCCGGCTCGGATGTGCTCGGGGGCGTCGAGCGGGTGGTGGTCGAGTCCGAGGTGGAGGAGCGCCGCATTCTGCGCACCCGGGCGGAGCACGCCGGCGTCGCGCTGGCGCTGGAAGGCATCGGCGACCGGACGGCGGCCGAGCGGCTGGTCGGCCGGCGAATCGGGGTGGATCGGGCGGCCCTGCCTCCTGCG
>Ga0172368_10001847_pt1 | contig 28078 bp, 27 predicted proteins | sample Lak11m_FD_114540 | JGI IMG/M metagenome (GOLD analysis project Ga0172368, IMG submission 114540) | Freshwater microbial communities from Kabuno Bay, South-Kivu, Congo - kab_022012_11m | ecosystem: Environmental > Aquatic > Freshwater > Lake | place: Democratic Republic of the Congo: South-Kivu...
GATGGTACTGGCGTTGTGCATACGGCAGTGATGTATGGTGAGGATGATTACAATTTAGGTGAACAAGTACATTTGCCAAAATATCACACTGTGAATGAAGCTGGAAAATTTGAATTTTCTAAACCCGAAGGTATTTTAAAAGAATTAAATGGACTGCCAGTAAAACATAAAGATAAACCAACTGAAGAAAAAACCACACAGTTGATTGTTTCATATTTAAAACAAAATAATTTATTATTGAATACCCAGCTTTATACCCATGATTATCCGTTTTGTTGGCGTTGTGATACGCCACTTTTGTATTATGCAAAAGATTCTTGGTTTATTAAGATGTCTGCATTGCGCGAACAATTACAAAAAAATAATGCAGCTGTCAATTGGGTGCCAGAGCATATTAAGCAGGGACGATTTGGTGAGTGGCTTGATGGGGTAAAAGATTGGGCGATTTCTCGGGAACGGTATTGGGGGACACCACTACCAGTTTGGGAATGCGACAAGTGTCACCAGTTGGAAGTGATTGGTTCTAGAGAAGATTTGAAAAATAAAGGCGCACTGGTAGATGAAAAAACAAATCTGCATCGCCCGTTTATTGATGAAGTAAAATTTACTTGTAGTTGTGGTGGCACTATGCAACGTGATAAGTCTGTACTTGATTGCTGGTTTGATTCGGGTGCGATGCCATTTGCCCAATTGCATTATCCATTTGCGAATAAAGATTTAATAGATAAACAAACATGGTTTCCCGCTGATTTTATTTGTGAAGCTATAGATCAAACAAGGGGCTGGTTTTATACCTTACTTGCCATAAGCACCTTATTGGGCAAATCTAGTCCATATAAAAATGTGATTTGTCTCGGACACATCAATGATAAACATGGTAAAAAAATGTCTAAGAGTAAGGGCAATATAGTTGACCCTTGGGCTATTATGGATACGTATGGTGTAGATGCGCTGCGGTGGCATTTGTATACTTTAAATCAACCAGGTGAACCGAAAAATTTTGATCCAATCAAAGTTGAAGAGGTTATTAAAAAAAATTGGTTGATACTTTGGAATACATTTACATTTTATAAATTATATGCGACCCAAGCAGGAGTAGGAGATTTGGAAAATTTGCATGTGCTAGATAAATGGATTTTGGCAGAAGTTAAAAAATTGACACACAATGTGACAGATAGTTTGGAAAATTATGATATTACCCCAGCAGCACGTAGTTTAAGCGATTTTATAAATTTATTATCAACGTGGTATGTTCGTCGCAGTCGCCCTCGATTTAAGGCTATTGATCAAGACGCTGCGAATGCCGTACATACATTGGGTGGGGTGCTATTACAGCTAAGTAAACTTCTCGCGCCATTTGTACCATTTTTGTCTGAGAAATTATTTCAAGAATTAAAAATTATCAATTCCCATATAAAAGAAGAGTCGGTCCATTTACATAGCTGGCCGGAAAGAATCGAACTGACTGACGAGGAAAAACAAATTATTACGGATATGTCAGAGGCGCGAGAATTAGTAAACAAAGCATTGTCATTACGCGCAGAGGCAAAAATAAAAATTCGTCAGCCATTGCGTAGTTTAGAAATAGAGCAATCGGCTTTGGCTATTGAATATAAAGAAATTTTACAGGATGAATTAAATGTCAGAGATATTATAATGGGTGCAAAAGAAATGAAACTTGATCTTACTATTGACGATGAATTGATTGCTGCAGGTCTTGTGAGAGAAATTATACGAAGTATAAATAATTTACGAAAAAAATCAGGCCTCACAATTCAAGATAAAATAGTATTGTATATAAAGGCAGATACATACATTACTGACTTAGTTAATAATAATCAGTCAGAAATAAAAGCCGCTACTTTATTGCGGGAAATTATTTTTTCTCAAGTAGAGACGCAGTATGCGCAAGAAATTGATTTGGAAAAACATCATTTTTGGCTAGGTATTGTAAAATAAGTATGACTTCTATTGTGCAGGCGATTGTTTTGGATTATAAGCCTCGAGGCGAGTATGATCTTTTATTTACTTTGTTTAGTAAGGAAAATGGTAAAATAAAAGCTGTAGCAAAAGGCGTGAAAAGGATGAACGCAAAATTAAGAGGCTGTTTGGAAATTGGTAATGAAGTAAAGATAATGATAGCACGAGGGAAAAATATGATGCATATAGCAGGTTGTGATACTATTAAAGTACACCGTACTTTGCGTCAAGATGTACAAAAGACATTGTTATGGCAGGTACTTATTGAAACCGTCATTACTTCTACGGTACCTGAAAATGCCGAACGCGAAGTGTATACATTATTAGCACATTGGCCACAATTTTTATTTGATAAATTTCGGGATTTGCCAGGTCGGAATTTGATTATTACTTATTTAGTTATTTGGAAATATTTGTCAGAAATTGGATTGTCGCCTGAATTATTTGAATGTGTACGTACAGGTCGTACACTGCAACCGGGGGATACTTTTTTTTCTTTGATTGATGGGGGGCTGGTGAGTGCATCAAGTGCCAAAGCAGCTGACCTGCATTTATCTCTGACAGCTGTAAAATGTATCCGTTATGTCTGGTCGGATAATTTTTGGGGAAAACTGCCAGATATATATAAATTTAAATTAACGGCTAAAGAAGAGTTTGAAATTATTGATTGGTTAAAGTCTTATGTCAGACAGATGCTTGAAAAAGATTATAATAGTATAAGGTATTGGCAAAAATTATATTTTTATGGAGATAAAATCTTGGCGTGAATTAAGTCGTGGACAACGCCGACGCAAAAAAAATAAATCTATTAAAAAATCGACTTTTTCCGAATCAGTTGATGTTGGAAAAAATATAGAAGCATTATATAGTAATCATGAACCAAACATTTCGGAAATTTCACAAGTTACACATTCAACAAATAAATATAGTATGAGTGGAAAAAATTTACAAAAAAATAAAAAAAGAAATACTCAAGGTATTCATAGTAAGTGGTTTTGGTGGGTAATTGGATCTTTGTTACTTGCTTCAACAGTATTACTTGTGAGTGCGTTCCGTTTTGCTGGTTCTCCAGTAGGTGATGGTGATGTTGAAATAGGTATAACTGGACCTACACAAGTAGCGATCGGTGAAGAAGCCGTGTGGATAATACATTATAAAAACACCAGTCGAATAGATTTTACCAATGTTCGTATTAATATTAAGTATCCTGATGGTTTAAAGCTCAAATCAACTGAACCAATAGCTAGTAATTTACTTAACACTGGATGGATTTTTGATACTTTGAAACGTGGCCAGGATGGAGAAATAAAAATTTATGGACAATTATATGGTGATGAAGGTCAACAAAAGGATTTTTCCGTTGAATTTATTTATCAGCCTGCAAATTTTAGTTCTGATTTTGTACAAAATTCTAACTATCAAGTTACTTTAGGAAGCTCACAAATACAATTGGGGTTTAGTCTGCCAGAGTCAATGTTGCCTGAAGTTGAACAAGAAATTTCTTTTCAGATAAAAAATATTAGTGAAAGTGAATTGTCACAAATTAAAGTAAAATTGGCGGCAAGTAATAATTTTTCTATGAATAATCCAACTCCCGAGATTGCTGAAATTGTTGAAGTTGCTGATGGGAAAGAGTATGTATGGCCAAATAGAAATTTTCTAAAAAATCAGGAAATTACCTTTACTTTTAAAGGTAAATTTAATATCTCATCTAAAGGTTTAGAAACCCTAAAATTGGATATTATCAGCGTCACTGACAATGGTGAAAAGATATTGCGGCAAGAAGAAAAGCGGATTGTTATTTTAGGTGAGGAAATAGCTCTGAGTATGCGTATAAATGATAACGATGTATTAAATGAAGTCAAATCAGGAGAGTTATTAGAGTATTCAATTGATATTCATAATACTTCAGGTCTTGATTTAGAAAATCTAATTGTGAATATACAAACAAATTTTGATTTAATAGATTGGGCAACACTGAAAGCACCCATTGAGCCAGAGGTTACATCTGCAGGAATAATTATTTTTAATGCAGAAAATTTTTCCGCCTTGCAAAATGTTGGCAAAGGAGAAAAAATAAATTTATCATTTTCTTTTAATTTGAAAAATGAAATTTCCGCAACGGAAAAATTTAGAACTTATGCCCAAGTTACTGTGGGTAAAGTTGGTGGTGAAGAGAAACAAGATTTAAGTTTTTCTACTGCCGTATTTTCAGCAGAAGTAATTTCAGCTATTAAGTTGAGAAGTAATGCACTATATCGTGATGATGAAGGTGTGCCTATTGGTGAAGGAAAAATGCCACCCCAAGTGGATGTGAAAACTGAGTTTCAAATAAATTTTTCAGCCCGGGCTACGCAAAATTTTTCTGATTTAGTATTTTCAGCCACCTTGCCGTCAGCAGTCACTTGGGAGGGTAACCAAAATGTTGAGAAAGGAATTTTAAGCTATAATTCTACATCGCGTCTGGTTACTTGGCAGGTAGGAAATATTTCAGCCGAAAATGATGAAATTTCAGCTAATTTTATGGTTAGTATTACACCTGGTACATTTGATGTGGGAAATATAATACCTTTATTATCGGCAAACACTATTTTTTATAAAGTTGACGAAAATGATATGCAAATTATTTTGCCAGCCCTTGATACAAATTTAGCAGGAGCGTTATATGATACAAATAAAGGTATTGTAGTTGAATAAAAAACCCGTTCTTTATTTGAACGGGTAGAAAAGAAGAAAATTATTTTTTATAACTTAGGTGTCCTACAATACTGCCAATACCAAAAAGTATTGCGAGGAGAATAAAGGTATTGGCAATAAAATATAAGAATGAATTTATTGATAATATCCATTCAGCGTCAATGATAATAGCAATAAATATTGCCATACTTTCAAAAAACATTTTAGTTTTACCTAACCAATTGGCACCAATCCGTTTAGTGAATCCATATGAATTCAGAACTGGTTTGATTATCCAGGCAATAAGTAAAAGTGTTATTTCAATAATTGTAAGAATAATAATAACAGAATAGCCAAGTATGGAGAGATAAAAAATATTGTAAAAAACAGTATTTAAAAGTAGTAGGTTGAGAATTTTATCAATCGTAGGGTCAAATTTTGCCCCAAATTCAGTCACTTGATTAATTTCTCGAGCAAAGTAACCATCAAAAAAATCCAATCCCCACGCAACAATAGCGACACAACTGGCAGCGATAAATTTTTCTAAAATAAGTAATTCGTATATTGGAACTATCAAGAGTAGACGAAAGAGGGTAAGTGAATTTGGACCATTGAAATATTCGGCTTTAGTAAATGATTCCTTGCCAATCGATTTACGCTCTTCAATTTTGTTTTTTATAGTATGTGGCATATGTACACCTTTTATTAATTTGTAAAAGAAATGAATGTTTAAACTTAAGAGAAAATCCAATAAAAGTCAAGCACGACTCGGCTTGTTAAAGACGCGACGTGGTAGTTTAGTAACGCCCTTTTTTATGCCTATTGCAACACAAGGTACAGTAAAATCTTTGACAAGCGAAGAAGTAAAAAAAATAGGTGCTCAAATTGTACTAGCAAATACGTACCATTTATACCTAAGACCAGGAGCAAAAGTTTTTACTCAAATTGGTGATTTGCATCAATTGATGAAATGGTCAGGACCAATTCTTACTGATTCCGGTGGGTACCAGGTTTTTTCTCTCGCGGGAACTAAAAATAGAAAAAACAACTTAGTAAAAATTGAAACAAATAAAGTACGTTTTACTTCACATATTGATGGTAGTACACATGAATTTACCCCGGCAAAAGTATTACAGATGCAAAAAGTAATTGGTAGTGATATTCAGATGATTTTAGATATTTGTACACCTTATCCAGCCAGCCGAGAAGTAGTAATAAAAGATGTAGCAACTACTTTGCGTTGGGCTAGAAAAGCGCAACAACTATTACAAACAAAAAAATATCAAGATAGGGCATTGAGATTTGCTATCGTCCAAGGGGGTATTTATGAAGATTTAAGAAAAGCTTGTGCCCGTGAATTGGTTGCTTTGCATTTTGATGGCTATGCCATTGGGGGATTAGCTGTCGGAGAGACCCATTCGCAAATGTACCAAGTACTCACTTATACGGTTCCAGAATTGCCTGAAAATAAACCGCGTTATTTAATGGGTGTGGGGAAACCTGAAAATATTATTAAGGCTGTTGAGCTCGGTGTTGATATGTTTGATTGCGTGATTCCAACCAGGGAAGCAAGACATGGTAGATTATATATATGGCGGCAAAATCAAATACAAAAGAAAAATTTTTATACTACTATTAATATTAAAAGTGCGAAATATAAGTACGATTCCCAAGCGTTATATGATTGTAAAAATGCTCCTGAGCTTGCTGGTTATAGCAGAGCTTATGTACATCATTTATTTAAAACAAATGAAGCCCTAGGTTTACGATTGGCTACCCTTACCAATTTACATTTTTATTTAGATTTGATGGAAAAAATTCGTAATTCGATTGGCAGGGGTCTTTTATAATAATTTTTTTATTAAGTAAAAAATGGTATAATAAAGTTATATGTTACCGCTTTTTTTCCATACCCTTAAACTATTTACCTGGGATTTAGTATATAATCTCGGGTATTGGCCTATATGGTGGTATAGTCAAGGATTAAAAGATTTTTTTGATTTTTTTCAAAAACAAATAAAAAATGTCTGGCATAATAGAGGACTTGACGTGTTGATTAAAAATTGGTTCAAACCAATGTATGGGCAAAATGATTTGCAGGGGCGGATAATTTCTTTATTTTTTCGAACTCTAGTTATTATCTGGCGATCTATTTTTTTTATTTTTTGGGTGTTTATTTTGGTAGTATTATTTGCGGGCTGGATACTTATTATTCCGCTTAGTATTACTATGTTAATTCGTTTGTTTTTATTGACATGAGTGAAGAAAATTCTCGTTTGTCAGAAATTAAAATATTATCTACTGGTAGTGTCAGTAGTGTTTTTGGTCCACTCTTGCTTATTTGGTCTAGGCGGATTGATGCCAGTGGTGTATGGCAGAATAAAATAAGTAATCTTTTCAGAAATAGTTTAAATATATTTCTGGCGCTAGGTGTATTGCATGGAGTATTACGTGTATCTATAAATATATGGGAGAATAATTGGATCATATCAATTGAATCGATATTAGGAAAAGAGTTTTTTATTGTTTGGGTGGCGTGTTTAACATTATCATATCTTATTTTTAGATTACTCACATATAAAGCTGGTCATCCAATAATATCACAAAGGGAAATAGATGAACTAAATAAAAAAGGTCTGGTCAATTTTAATGTTGATATTGCAAAAAGTTTTGGGAGTGAAAGTTCACTTCTTGTAGAAAAAGCTTGGCTCATTGCTAAGAAATATCAACAACCAGAGGTAAATGCATGGTGTTTACTTTTATCTATTTTGGAAAGTAAAAAATTAATAGGCGTATTGGCACGGCTTGGAGTCAGTCGCGAAGATATTTTAGTGCGCGTAAAAAATGTGCTTATGTCCGAGGCACAAAAATCAATCAAACAACCAATAGTTTCTAAAAATTTTTATAAAATATTATTTCTTAGCTATACTTTAGCAATCAAAGAAAGATTTGATTGGGTTGGAGTGGCACAGGTATTGGAGGCAACTGTTATGATTGATACAAAAGTACAAGATTTGTTTAATGATGTAGAAATTAATTCAGAGCAGTTGCAACAAGTGGTAAATTGGCTCGCGGTGAATGATCGTTTATTTGTGATGTATCAAAGATATCGACGTCTCGCTCGTTTTAAACCTAAAAATTCTATGAATCGATCAATGACAGCGGTAGCAACACCATACCTAGATCGTTTTGGTCACGATCTCACACTGGCAGCAAAATATGGAGCTTTAGAGTTATGTGTTGGTCGTCATGATGAAATAGAAGAAATTTTTAGGGTTATTGAATCTGGTTCAGATAGTGTAGTGCTTGTTGGTTTTGCTGGTGTTGGGAAAACTTCAATAATTGAAGGAATAGCTCAACGTATGGTAACTGAAGATGTTCCAGAAAATTTGCGTGATAAACGAATGGTCTTATTATCATTGCCAAGATTGGTAGCAGGAGCAACATCGCCGGGTATGTTGGAAGAGAGAGTATTGCGGATTCACCATGAAATTTTGCGCGCCGGAAATGTAGTATTAGTAATTGAGAATATTCATGATGTCTATGGTATTAATAGTCAGGGTGAAGGACTTGATTTATCAGAAGTCATTGCTGATATTATTGGCGATGAGCGTTTTTTGGTACTGGCAACTTCTACTCCTGTTGAATACCGTCGTAGTATTGCGGGGAAGGCGTTGGGCAATAAACTATATAAAGTAGAAATATTAGAAACTGATAAAGACCAGACTATGGAGGTGTTGATTGCCAAAGTCAATTATTATGAATATAAATATAAGCTTTTTTATTCATTATCTGCTATTACAAAAGCTATAGAATTTTCTAGTCGTTTTATGCATGATTATTATTTACCAGAAAAAGCTATTAAAATCTTGGAAGAAGTAGGAGTGTTTGTATTAAAGAAAAAAGGTGAAAAAAGTTTAATCAGTGGCGAAGATGTGGCACAATTAGTTTCTGAAAAAATTGATATACCGCTCACAAAATTAACACAGCGAGAAGCAGATAAGCTTTTAAACCTTGAAGATGAAATACATCGTTATATTATAAACCAAGTGGAAGCAGTTCGTGCGGTTTCTTCTGCCTTGCGCCGAGCAAGGACTGAATTAAGGGATGAAAAGCGTCCTATTGTGAATTTACTTTTTTTAGGTCCAACTGGGGTTGGTAAGACTGAACTTGCAAAAACAGTAGCCCTTACTTATTTTGGGAGTAGCGATGATATGGTGAGGTTAGATATGTCTGAGTATCAAAATAAAGAAACTATTGGTAGGTTAATAGGCACTGAACAAAATCCTAAGGCTGGACTCTTAACTGAAGGAATTAAACAGAATCCATATGCAGTATTATTACTTGATGAGATTGAAAAAGCGCATCCTGATATATTAAATTTATTTTTGCAGGTAATGGATGACGGTAGACTTACTGATTGGTCTGGACAAGTTATTGATTTTACCAACGCGATCATTATTGCGACTTCCAATGCAGGTTCCCAATTTATTCAAGATCAATTACGTAGTAATGTAAATATTACAATTATTAAAGAAAAATTACTCACTGAAAAGTTGAAGGGAATATTTAGACCAGAATTTTTAAATCGTTTTGACAATATTGTTGTTTTCACACCCCTTGATGAGAATCACATACATGAAGTGGCTAGGCTGATGATTAAAAAATCACAAAGTAGATTATTACAAAAAGGTATTCATTTAGAGATAGGTGAAGAAGCACTTACTGAATTGGCAAGCTTAGGATTTGATCCAGCGTTTGGCGCTCGTCCGATGCGTCGGGTAATACAAGAAAGAGTTGACGATGCATTGGCTAAGTTTTTATTGTCAGGAAAAATTAGCAGGCGTGATGTGGTTATTCTAGAAGTAGGTGGTAATATTAAGGTGAAAAGAGCGCAAAGGTATCTATAATTTTTAACTTTTATTTTTTTAAAGTCAACTTATTTAAGTTGACTTATTTTTAAAATCAGTTATGATGTTGTAATTCCTGGTTCTTTAATTATTATATATTTTAAATATTTTTTTGGAGGTCATATGAGTGATATTATAAATAATGTTTCGCCAACACTTGTGCAAATGGTCCAAAAGACTGCAAATGATTTAAAAAACAATAATCCTGAATTATTTCAGGAATTTGTCAATCGTTGCAGAGGCAAAGTAAATAAAAGATTTGATCAGGATTTGAAAGATTTGCGTATAACAAAACTAGATGGGACTGTATTTAATACAGTTAGCAAAATCATTTTAAATTTAGTTTAAGTATAAAAGCGGTTTCTACCGCTTTTTTTTATTGTGCCAGGAATGGTACAATCTAGTTATGGAACCACTAGCTATAAAAATTAGACCAAAAAACCTAGATGAGTTTGTCGGTCAGACTCATTTAGTAGGCGCGCAAAAGCCATTACGCGTAGCAATCCAGCAAGGACATTTATTTTCCTTTGTGTTATGGGGTCCTCCAGGGGTTGGTAAAACTACACTGGCGCGAATTTATGCGAATTCTCTTAACGCAAAATTATATGAACTTTCAGCCGTTTCTGCAGGTAAGGATGATGTAAGGAAAATTATTAATGACACATCACAGTCAAAAACTAAAATTTTATTTTTAGATGAAATACATAGATTTAATAAATCACAACAAGATTTTTTACTTCCTTATGTGGAAAATGGTGAATTAACCTTGATTGGTGCCACAACGGAAAATCCTAGTTTTGAAGTAATAGCGCCACTGCTTTCTCGTTGCCGCGTATTTGTACTCAATGAGTTTAATGAGTTAGAAATGGATGCTATTATCAATCGCACTGGTTATAAATTAAATAAAGAAGCTAAAGATTGGCTTATTGCCATGGCAAATGGTGATGCTCGGCAAGCGATAACTATGATTGAAAATACAGCTAAATTGTATAGTAAGGTTACTTTAGAAAATTTAAAACAAACTTTGCAATCAAAATTTCTGCGGTATGATAAAAAAGGTGAAGAGCATTACAATACAATTAGTGCTTTTATAAAGAGTATGCGAGCTTCGCAGCCTGATGCCGCACTATATTATTTAGCTCGTATGATAGATGCAGGTGAGGATCCTAAGTTTATTGCTCGACGGATGGTTATATTTGCAAGTGAAGATATTGGCATGGCACAACCAACTGCGTTGGTTGTTGCCAATGAAGTATTCAAAGCTGTAGAAACAATCGGACTACCTGAATGTCTTATTAATCTTGGTCATGGTGCAGTATATCTTGCGGAAGCTAAAAAAAATCGCAGTGCATACAATGGACTTATGGCAGCAGTTGAGGATGTTAAGAAATATGGTAATTTACCAATTCCTATGCAAGTCAGAAATGCTCCAACCAAACTCATGAAAGAGTTGGGATATGGAAAAAATTATGAGAAATATAGTAAAGAAAGTTTTTTACCCACTCAACTTATAAAAAAGAAATATTATAAAAAATAACAATAAAATAAGGTCTAAAATTTAGACCTTATTTTATTAGTTTGTATATTGAAAATAAATAAATGTATCATTTGGACCTTCGGTGTTTGCGCGTAAAACTCCTTGACCACCACCAGGTGTTGGTTCTGTAAGATGTGGTAAAGTGATTAGTTCATCTTGATTTTCTAAATTTGTATATAAGGTACATTTTTTACCAGCATCAGTAACTTCATATACATAATGGGTAATAGTATCTGTACCGCTCTTTGGGTCGCGAGGTGTGCGAGAAATAATATTTTGGTATTGTGGGTATTTTGTCTTCAGCCCTTCTATTAATTCTGCTACATCATATACGCCATCACCATCATCTGGCAGATAACAAGAGATAGATAAAAACCTACCAAAGGTAGCTATATCACTTTTTCTTTTTGTATCACGTCCCTTTACTCTCGCGTCGCCAAACGCTATATATCCGATACTTGCGATCACTCCAATGATAGCTAAAGTAATGAGTATTTCAATTAGTGAAAATCCTTTTTCTTTCATAGTATTATTATACTAATATTTTTTTAACTAGCAAAGTAATTGACATTTTATATATCAGGTGCTAAGTTTTTTTGAAATATAAAGAGATAATAATGAGTAATTGTTCATTTTTAAAACAAGTAAATACATATTTAGCAACATGTATCAAAGATTTTTCTAGTTGTAATATAAATGGAAAATTAATAGTTCCCTCAGGATCTATTTTATGGATTGATGAACATCGCCAACGATCATTAGGTTATGCAAAAAAATCTTTTCAAAATGAAAAAACAAAAAATTATCATGAATTATTTTTTATTTTTAGCGTTTTTGGCGAATCTATGAGGCCTGAACAAATAGTTTGTGGTTATCCAAATATAATACAAAAATTACATGTAATACTTGAATTTCAAGCACAGACAATAATTTTTCATATTTTAGGAAAAGAAATTGATACGCGGGTAAGAATATACCCTAAAATTTATGAATTTAAAGCCACTTAAAAAAAGTGGCTTTTATATGCTAAATTACCGCACCAAAACCACGACCGTAAGGCCGTGGAGTTTCATTTGAAAAAACATTGATTTAGAATTAAGCTCAAAAAAAACAAATACCAAAGGAGTTAATATGAAAAAAATAAACAAAAGTATTTATTATCGAAAAATTTTTTCTTTAGAACATTTACAAAAAATTTTTAAAATTCGTTATAGGCATAAAAAAATAATATCAGCAGAGGTATTAGCACCAATCATGCATATTTTAGTTGAGTCATTTGTAGATGATTTACAGAAAAATCATCAAAAATATTTGATTAGTAGCACAAAGGTGTTGGTAGACGATAAATATAATCGTCGTGGCGTGTGCTATGTTAAAAATATGGAAATTGTCTATTTTGCCAATCTGAATGATTTATTTTATCAATCTACTAAAGATAATTTAAATAATTTTTTTGTAATGTCTGAGTTTGGACTTTCTGGTGAGAAAGTGTTGGTTGATAATTTATTTAAAAAGTTTCTTACTTTTATAAAATTACAAAATTTTAACATGTTAAGAAAATTGGCAATAGATTTTTTAAAAGAAAGGAAAGTCCTGTCGCTACTGGACGATAAATATAAATTATTTTATGTCTAAAAACAGATAATTTTAATCCCGATTTTTCGGGATTTTTATTTGCAAAAAATGCAGAAAATTATTATAATAAGTAATAATAATTAGTTATATGGTAAAACAACCCAATCAGAATAAAATGGAAAATTTAGTGTCATTACTTAAACGACGTGGTTTTATATTTCCATCTTCTGAAATTTATGGTGGTTTGCAAGCTGCGTATGATTATGGACCTTTGGGAGTGGAACTTAAAAATAATATTAAAAAAGCTTGGTGGCACCGTTTTGTTGGTACTAGACTTGATATGGTAGGACTTGATGCTTCAATTATTATGCATCCTAAGGTGTGGGAAGCATCTGGTCATATCCAAAATTTTTCTGATCCATTGGTTGATTGTAAAAAATGCAAAAGAAGATTTCGGGCAGATCATTTATTGGAAGCAAGACAAATGGCGCCTGGTTATGATAAAGAACAACCTTTACATTTGTCTGATTTAGAATGCCCAGATTGCGGTGGTGAATTAACAGATATTAGGCAGTTTAATTTGATGTTTAAAACTTTTATGGGTCCACTAGAGGATGCTGCAGCTGCTGTATATCTTCGACCAGAGACAGCAGGGGGTATGTTTGTAAATTTTAGAAATGTGGTAGATACCATGCGCGTGCGAGTTCCTTTCGGTATTGGTCAGATTGGTAAATCATTTAGAAATGAAATTACAGTAGAGAATTTTATTTTTCGTACCCGTGAATTTGAACAAATGGAAGTCGAATATTTTGTTCATCCTCAAGAATGGAAATTATATTTTGAACAATGGTTACAGATTATGCAGGATTGGTGTATGTTTATTGGTATTAAAAAAGATCATTTATATTTACATGAAATTGATGAAAAAGAAAGAGCTTTTTATTCCAAACGTACAGTTGATTTTGAATATATGTATCCGTTTGGTCAAAAAGAATTATATGGTCTTGCCTATAGAACAGATTATGATTTATCTCAGCATCAGAAGTTTAGTGGGCAAAGTTTAGAATATACAGATCCTGACACAAAAGAAAAATATATACCACACGTCATTGAACCGTCGCTGGGTGTTGATAGAACTTTTTTGGTTACTTTGTTGGAAGCATATACGGAGATTGAGGGTGGTCGCACGACTACAACTGAATCAACTAAGGATTTGGAAATAATGCTTAAATTACCATATGAATTGGCACCAATAAAAGTAGCAGTATTACCTTTATCAAAAAAAGAACCATTGCTGGTTGAAGCACAAGCAATTGCTAGAAATTTAAGTTCTTATTTTGCATTGCAGTATGATGAAACTAGTTCAATTGGTAGAAGATATCGTCGGCAAGATGAAATAGGGACGCCATATTGTGTGACAGTGGATTTTGAAACAGCTAATGATAAATCAGTTACGGTGCGTGATCGAGATACTATGCAGCAAGAACGTATTAAAATAGATGATTTATTAGCTTATTTTAAGGAAAAATTTATTCATGTTTGAGGCTTTTTTATATCCCAATGGATTACAGTCTGTCATTAGTACACAATCTGGCACAAGTGCAGTGACGGTTTTAGTTATGGTAAAAGTAGGTTCGCGTTTTGAAAATAAAAAAATAAATGGCATTGCACATTTCACTGAACATCTGATGTTTAAAGGGACAACACGGCGACCAAGTACATTGAAAATTTCTCGTGAACTTGATGCTATTGGAGCTGATTATAATGCATTTACTGCGAAAGAATTTACTGGTTATTATATCAAAACCGATGCAAAACATTTGAAACTCTCTTTAGATATGCTGGCTGATATGTTGCTGAATTCAAAACTTGATCCAAAAGAGATTGAAAGAGAAAAGGGTGTAATTATTGAAGAGATAAATATGTATGAGGATGCGCCTATGATGTTACTTGATGACGTATTTGATGTGGCTGCCTATCCAGGTAGTAACCTGGGACGTAATGTTGCGGGGAGTAAAACAACAGTAAGCAGTTTTGAGAGAAATGATTTTGTAAATTTTATAAAAAAGTATTATATAGCGACCAACATGTTGGTAGCGATATCAGGTAATGTTGAGATAAAACAAGCGCATACTTTGGTGGAAAAATTTTTTAAAAAATCAAAATCTGGTAAAAAAGATTCAGCACCAATTTATAAAATTGTGCAAACTAAACCCCGCGTTTATGTGAAACCAAAAGCCACTGAGCAAATACATTTAGCTTTGGGCTATGTCAATAATATAAATCATAAATCAAAGGAATTGTTAGCACTGAAAGTAGCCAATGTAGTGTTTGGGGGAAATATGAGTTCTAGGATTTTTATAAATATTAGAGAACGAGAGGGACTTTGTTATTATATTCGTTCACGTATAAATACATATATTGATGTAGGAAATTTTACAGTTTTTGCAGGTCTTGATAAGAGTCGCATTCATCCCGCGGTTAAATTAATATTGAAAGAATTCAATAAATTAAAAACTCATGGCATTACCACTGACGAATTTAGTAAAGCAAAAGAGTATATTCGTGGAAAAACTATTTTGGCCCTTGAAGATAGTGCAAATATTGCACAATGGTACGCTGATCGCTGGCTCAACAATGAAAAATTTGAGACACCTGAGCAATATTTACGTAAATTAGATTTATTAAAAATTTCTGAAATAAAAACCGCACTGCAGACAACTATGAAACAGACATATTTAAATCTGGCGGTTATAGGTGAAGATATAAAAGAACAATCATTGTTAAAAATTATTTCTTAATTTTTTTATAATTATATGAATGAACAAAATAAGCAACCAATGGTAGTGAGTATTTCCACGGCAACTTTTCTAAAAGTGATTGCCGTATTATTGATGTTAGGATTTGTGTGGCTAGTACGAGATGTATTATTTTTGTTACTTATAGCTATTGTACTGGCAGCAGCATTTGATCCTTGGGTAGATTGGTTTCAAAAAAAGAAAATACCTCGCGCGATTAGTATTCTGGGTATTTATTTAGTATTAATTGGGGTTTTTTCACTCGCTGTTGGTTTGATGGTCCCATTGTTTATTGAGCAAATGAATGAATTATTAAAGAATTTACCAGGTTATATAAATCAATTAGCACAGTGGGTTACCAATATCCAAGCAACCGCTATTGAGTATGGCGTGTTTGAGGAAATTAAAAGTAGTTTTATTAATTGGCAGGCAGATTTAGGAAAGAATACTAGTGGCGGGGTGTTATCTTTCGTGGGTGGTGTATTTGGGGGAATAGTATCTTTATTTTCAGTCTTAGTGATGACATTTTACATGATTATTGAAGAGGATAATACAAAAAAATTCATTACTTCAATTAGCCCCAAAAAATATCAAGAGTACCTTATCCAATTGATGGATAGAATCTCACTCCGCATGGGGCAGTGGTTAAGAGGGCAATTAATTTTAAGTTTTTCAGTTGGTTTTTTAGTGTATATTGGACTGAGTATTCTTGGTATTAAATATGCTTTTGTACTTGCACTGATTGCTGCTATTACAGAAATTATACCTTATGTGGGACCATTTTTAGGTGCTTTCCCCGGAGTATTGATTGGTTTTACGATTTCGCCTCTCACAGGAGTATTTACTATTTTGTTGTATTTTATTATTCAACAAATGGAAAATAGTTTTTTGACCCCAAAAATTATGTCAAAAGTCGTTGGTTTAAATCCAGTTATTGTTATTATTTCCATTTTAGTTGGTGCAAAAATTAGTGGACCAATTGGAGCAATTATTTCTATTCCAGTAGCTATAATATTAAGTATCTTTTTGAAAGATTTTATGGATTATCCTTGGCAGTACAAGGGGATTCAAGAACCAAATTAAGATATTTTATGAAATTGTATGTAATGGCCACGCCAATTGGAAATTTAGGAGATATATCACAACGGGCGCTTGAAGTGTTAGGTACAGCAGATTTAATTATTTGTGAAGATACTCGTGTTTCTAAACGTTTATTAGAGCACTACAATATTAGTAAAACACTTTTTAGTTATCATCAGCATTCTGATTCTTCGGCAGTTTCCAAAATTTTACAAAAAGTACCAGGGGATGGGGTATTAGTATATGTTACAGATGCCGGTACCCCAGGCATATCAGATCCAGGTGGTAAACTAGTAGCAGATTTGTATGCAAAACTTGAAGAACAATTGCAGGTAATTCCAATTCCCGGACCGTCAGCATTACTCGCTGCGTTATCGGTAAGTGGTTTTCCAACAGATAGTTTTTTATTTCTTGGTTTTATTCCACACAAAAAAGGCAGACAAACAATACTAAAAAAAATTCAAGCAAGTGATATAACAGTAATCTGTTTTGAATCAGTTCACAGAATAGAAAAATTACTTACTGAGGTTCAAACAATAATGCCTGACCGTTTGATTTTTGTGGCAAGAGAGCTTACAAAAAAGTTTGAAAAAATTTATCGTGGCAAACCAGCACAAGTCGTTGAAAGTTTGAAGAATGATAAGGTAAAAGGGGAGTTTGTAATAGTATTTTCACCAGTCAATTTTATTTAACCGTTATGTCAAATAAAGAATTTATATATATTACCACTGCTATAGATTATGCTAACGCTGGTCCGCATGTTGGTCATGCATTGGAAAAATTACAAGCAGATGTTTTAGCCCGATGGCAACGTCAACAAGGAAAAAAAGTTTTTTTTCTTACTGGTACTGATGAGCATGGAAGTAAAATGGCTCAGACTGCTGAGACTATAGGTATTACGCCACAACAACTGGCTGATAAAAATTCAGATATATTTAAAAAGTTATTACAGACATTTAATATTTCAAATGATGATTTTATACGTACCTCAGATGTTAAGCGTCATTATCCAGCGGCTCAAAAAGTTTGGAAAAAACTTTATGCAAAAGGTGATTTGAAAAAGAATGAATATGAAGGACTGTATTGTGTTGGTTGTGAAGCTTTTCTTACAGAAAAAGATTTAGTTGAGGGTAAATGTCCTGATCATGACCGCGCGCCAGAAAAAGTAAAGGAAGAAAATTATTTTTTTAATTTGGGAAAGTATAATCAAAAGGTAATTAGTTTGATTGAAAGTGGTGAATTGGAAATTGTACCTGATTCACGACGTCATGAAATTATAAATATATTAAAAGAAGGCATGAAGGAGGTAAGTTTTTCCCGCCCGCGCTCTAAGTTATCTTGGGGTGTGCCCGTACCTGATGACCCAGATCATGTAATGTATGTGTGGTGTGATGCCTTAACAAATTATATTTCAGCGTTAGGTTACGCTGAAGAAAACGATACGTACAAATCTTTTTGGGAACGAGGGTATATTGTGCATGTTATTGGTAAAGATATTTTACGTTTTCACGCCGCACTTTGGCCAGCAATGTTACTTTCTGCTGGACTTAGGTTACCAAATAAAATTTTTACTCACGGGCATGTAACTAGTGATGGTAGAAAAATGTCAAAATCGTTGGGTAATGTTGTAGATCCGATTGCCTTGGTAGAAAAATATGGTGTTGATCCAGTGAGATATTTTTTTCTTAAAGAAATACCAGCGACAGGGGATGGTGATTTTTCCGAAGCTAGATTTCGTGAGATGTATATGGCAGAATTAGCAAATGGTCTTGGTAATCTAGTTTCACGTACCACCAATATGATTGAAACTTATTTGCAAGGTAAAGTGGTATTGCAAAGTCAATCTGATTATAATTGGCAGCGGATAAATGAATATACAGAGCTTTTACAATATGACAAAGCACTAGATGAAGTAAAAATAATTATTGATGATTTAAATAAGCGAATAGATGATTGTAAACCATGGCAACTTATGAAAACTGGCAAGTCTGAAGATCAAGTAAAAATTAAAAATTTATTAAATCATTTAGCAACTACACTCCGTGATGTAGCTTATATTTTATTACCTTATATACCAAATACAGCTACTAAAATAAATACTATTATCACAGCTGATATTATTCATAAATCAGAACCATTATTTCCACGTTTTAATGATTAAAAAAAATTATGTCATTTTTTGAAATTGTTATCTTAGTAATTATTGGTTATTACACATTAGCTGGATTTAAGTCTGGTTTTATCAGAACGATTGGTGGTTTTTTTGGGTTACTTATTGGTATTTTTTTTGCGAGTAGATATTTTGAAGTTATGGCATCCAGTTGGCAATGGATTTTTTTTAATAATTTGTTATTCGCAAAAGTAGTTATTTTTATTTTTTTATTTATAATAGTTGAAAAACTTTTTAAACTTGTAATGTACGCGCTTGATCGAATATTTAATCTTTTACGCTTCATTCCTTTTACTAAACTTATTAACAGAGTTGCTGGTGGTGTTTTTGGATTTTTAGAGGGCGCTTTAATTGTGGGTTTATTTATTTATTTATTGGTGAGATTTCCTTTTAACCAATCATTACTTACATCAGTTGAGCAATCTATATTTGCTAGGCAGTTATTGAAATTTGTTGAAATACTCACGCCACTTTTACCTGACGCGTTAGAAAAAATGAAAGTCCTTATTCAGATATAACTAGTCATACTGCATATGCTTATTGATACTCATTGCCATGTAAATTTCGCAGCGTATAAAGAGGATTCTGATAAAGTAATAAAACGCTGTTTAGACAAAAATATTTGGTTAATCAATGTTGGTAGTCAACTTTCAACATCACAGCGGGTTTTAGAAATCGCTCATAAATATACTCAAGGGGTGTACGCAATTGTTGGATTACATCCTATTCATTTGTATAAAATGCATATTGATGAATCTGAACAGGGGTTGGATTTTGTTACTAGAGCTGAAGAATTTGATTATGAAATATATAAAAAATTAGCCCAGCAATCAAAAGTAGTTGGAATTGGAGAAATGGGGATTGATTATTTTCATTTACCTCATGATGAAAATCCTGATGAGGTAAAAATCAAACAAAAACATACTTTTTTGCAAGGATTAAAATTAGCGAAAGAGCTAAATAAACCTATAACCATCCATACTCGCCCGAGTAAGGGGACACACGATGCGTATGATGATGAAATAGATATCCTGCAGAAGGCTAATTATTTTAAGGGAGTGGTACATTGTTTTGTTGGCACAGAGGAGCAGGCTCAAACATTTATTGATATGGGCTTACTTCTTTCTTTTACTGGAATAATTACATTTAAAAATGCGAAAGAGGTTCAAGCTATTGTCAAAACAATTCCACTTAATAAAATTATGATAGAAACTGACTCTCCATATTTAACACCTGAACCTTTTCGAGGTAGTCGTAACGAACCATCTTTTGTAGAATATGTAGCTAGAAAAATTGCCGAACTTAAAGGGTTGAGTTATGATGAAGTAGCGGAGGTAACAAGTAATACCGCAAAGAATTTTTTTAATATTTAAGATATGTCATTGGATTTATTTATAATCATTATCATTCTCATAATCGGTTTTGGTATTCTCGCTTGGCTACTTACAAAGCAGAAAAAAGATGGTTCACAAGATCAATCACTTTTAATGTTACAAAATCAAATGAATGAAATTACCAAGACGTTAGATACTAAATTAGGGGAGTCAACCAAAATGTTTCAATCCCAGTTTGGGGAGTCAGCAAAAATAATCCAACATGTAACTGAAAAATTAACTAAACTAGACGAAACGAACCGGCAAGTTGTAAATTTTGCGGATCAATTAAAAAATTTACAGGATATTTTAAAAAATCCTAAACAACGTGGGGTACTCGGTGAATATTATTTAGAAACAGTATTAAAAAATGTGTTACCCCCAAAAAGTTATCAAATGCAATACGGTTTTAAGGATGGGTTAATCGTTGATGCAGTGGTTTTTGTAAAAGAAAAAATAATTCCAATTGATAGTAAGTTTTCTTTGGAAAATTATGAACGTATTTTAGGCGCGATTGATATAACTGAAAAAGAAAAATTAGAAAAACTTTTTAAGCAAGATTTAAAAAACCGTATTGATGAAACTTCAAAATATATAAAACCCTCAGAGGGAACTATGGATTTTGCTTTTATGTTTATTCCTTCCGAAGCGATTTATTATGATTTACTCATCAATAAAGTAGGTGCTGTGCAAATTTCGACACAAGATTTGATTGAATACGCGTTTAAAGATAAACATGTGATTATTGTTTCACCCACTTCATTTTTAGCGTATTTGCAGACAGTACTGCAAGGACTTAGGGCACTACAGATTGAGGAGTCTGCCAAAGAAATTAGAAAAAATGTTGAATCATTACAAAAACATTTATTGAATTATGATGAGTATATGCAAAAACTTGGTACACAAATGGGTACAGTGGTGAATACTTATAATATGAGTTATCAAGAATTTAAAAAAGTTGATAAAGATGTGATGAGAGTGACTGGTAAGGATTCAAAAATTGATGTGCTTGAGTTGGAGAAGCCAAAATCAGAAGAATAAATATATTAACTAAACCGTCTTAAAATGACGGTTTTTTATTTGACAGACCTGGTACAGGTATTATGATGTATGTATTTCGTAAATTAAAAGGAGAAAAAAATGAAAATAACTTTGCGAGCCATGCGACGATGCAAATTACATGATTTGTTGCAGGTGCGACTAGGAGGTCATATACATATATATAAAGTAGTTGAAATTATTACATTACATTTGCCTAATCCAGCAATCAAAATAAAACATCAAAAAAATAATGAAGAAGAAATTTTAATTTTTGATATTAAAAAAAATTATCTTTGCAATGAGCACGGTGTGCAGTCAGTAAAATTCATGCTAAATATGGCAGAATTTAAAACTAAAAATCAATTAAACAGGTTTTAAAAATAAACCTGTTTTTTATTTATTTTGCTAATATTAGTATAAAAAATTAACTACCCTTGAATAAATTGTATTTTTTCTCTATAATTGTCTCTCAGTGGGTATTTTAAGTCACTGTGTATAAGTGCAACTTATATATTTGGGCTGATCTTTTTAGATTTTTTATATGAAATGAATGGATAAATTACCACAACAATCTCCATGGTGGGGGCCAGGACTCACTGTTTTCGCCGAAGTTACTGGTTGGATAGCTGTGCCAGTTGTGGGAGCACTTTATCTTGGTCGTTTTTTAGACGAAAAGTATAATACTGATCCTTGGTTTTTTTTAGGTCTCACTGCTTTATCTTTTATTATTACTTCTTACGGGATTGTAAAACTTGCTACTCGTTTTATTCGCGAAGCAGAGTTAGAAGTAAAAAAGAAAAAAGCAAGTGAAAATAATTTGTCAGTTAATTCTAAGAAAGATGATAGATACAACACATAGTCAAGATGATTTACAAGTAGCTGGACAAGCAGAGGAAACAAACGAACATACTACTACCACTGCAGAAGGTGCTACTGAAACTCATACAGAATTAGAAACTGAACATTCCGTAAGTCATGAAGTAACTTTATTTGCTGAACCAATTTTTCATATTGGTAGTTTTACTATCACCAATTCTTTAATCTCATCTTGGACCGTAGTATTCATATTGGTTATTTTTGCAGCTGTGTTAGGTAAAAAAATAAAAAAAATCCCAGAAGGTTTGCAAAATATATTTGAAATTATAATTGAAGGAGCAGTAAATTTGATGAATTCCGTAACACATGACAGTGAAAAATCAAAAAAAATATTTCCTTATATTTTTACTATTTTTATTTTTATACTTCTTAATAATTGGTTAGGTCTAGTGCCCGGAGTTGGCTCTATTGGATTTATTGAAACAGGTCACGGAGAAAGCGTATTTGTTCCATTTTTTAGAGGGGCGACGGCTGATTTAAATACTACTTTGGCGCTGGCTATTTTTTCAGTACTCGCAGCGAATTTGTTTGGTATTTTGACAATCGGCGGTTGGAATTTTATGAATAAGTTTATAAATATAAAAGCTCTCGCAGAAGTACCAGGTAAATTGATTAAAGAACCAGCGATAATTTTTATTAATCCTATTAAATTTTTTGTAGGGTTAATTGAAATTATTGGTGAATTTGCAAAAATAGCTTCATTATCATTTAGGCTTTTTGGCAATGTATTTGCGGGCGAAGTTTTACTAGCGTCAATGGCGGCAATTTTTGCTTTTGTTGTTCCCATCCCATTTATTTTTTTAGAAATTATTGTAGGTGTGATTCAGGCATTGATTTTTGCTATGCTTACACTAGTATATTTTACGATTGCCTCATCAGCCGAGGAACATTAATTTATTTATAATTAAACATCAGTTTTCACCGACTATAAACAAAAAATAATAAGTAGTCGAGTAGAGAGCTGGTAAGAAAGGTCTACACAATGGATTTAACACTAATTGCGAAAGCTTTAGCCATCGCCATCGGCGGTATTGGACCAGCAATTGCTATCGGCAAAATCGGTTCTATGGCCATGGAGTCTATAGGCAGGAATCCGGAATCAGCTGGAAAGATATTGGTGCCGATGTTACTAGCGGCTGCGTTTGCTGAAGCCATCGCTATTTACGCATTAGTAATTGCCTTTAGTATCAAATAGTCATTTGTTTTTGGGAAGATCTATGTGTATAGGTCTTCCTCTATCAAACGATTAAAATAAATTTTTATGGAAGAATTGATAAAAACATTTCATATCGACTGGAAGTTGCTTATTGCACAACTGGTCAATTTTTTTCTGGTACTCGGGGTTCTATGGAAGTTTGCACTAAAACCTTTGCAAAAAATTATGGCTGATCGCAGTCAAGAAATTCAGAATAGTCTTAGGCAAGCAAAAGAGATTGAACAAAAATTAAAGGAAACTGATCAAAATAAAATCAATACTCTTTTACAGGCAAAAAAAGATGCACAAGCTATTATTGATCAGACAAATAAAGAGGCTGAAATTTTGAGAGAAAAAAAAGTTTCTGAACTAAGATTGGAAATGGAAAAGATTGTAGCCCAGACCAAAACAAGTTTGGCAAATGAAAAAGAACAAATGATTCGTGAAGTAAAATCAGAAGTGGCAGATTTAGTGATTGCCGTCAGTAGTAAATTGTTAGAAAAAAATATTGATAATGAAAATAATAAAAAATTAATAGCTTCAACAGTTGAGCAGGTTGGTAAATAATTATGAAACATATCTCCTCAAAGAAATACGCAATTAGTTTATTTGAAGCCCTGCAAAGTACGCCGACGAGTGAGCATGCTCATTTAATTGCATCTTTTATTCGGTTACTTGCAAAACATAAGATGATTGGTCGGGTTGATAAAATAATCACTCAGCTGAAATTACATATGGATAAAAACGCGCATATTAAAACAGTACAAGTAAGTAGTGCTGCGCCACTTGATGAAAAAAATAAGAAAAATATTATTAGTCAATTGGAAAAAGATTTGGGTTGTAAGATTGAAATTGTTGAGTTAGTGAAGCCAGACTTGATTGGTGGTGTGATGATTGCGTATGATGATGTGCGAATTGATGGGAGTATTAAAAAACAACTGGAAGTTTTATCACAGCAATTACATTCATAAACATTATAAATAATAAATAAGTATAATATGGCAAACAAAGATTACATTATTGATCAACTAAAAAAACAAATTGTTGATTTCAAAACAGCTGTAGCAAAAGAAAAAGTAGGCACAGTTGAAGAAATTGGCGATGGTATTGCACGTATTTCAGGACTCTCAGACGTCATGGCATCAGAAATGATTGAATTTTCTGGTGGTCGATTTGGTGTCGCCTTAAATTTGGAAGAAGATACAGTAGGTGCAATTATTTTGGGAGAGTCAGAAAGTATTAAAGAAGGTGATACAGTGAAAAGTACTGGAAGAATTTTGGAAGTGCCAGTCGGTGAACAACTGATTGGCCGCGTGGTAAATCCTTTAGGTGAAGCGGTTGATGGTAAGGGTGAGATTAAAACAAATACTTTTTATCCTGTAGAAAAAATAGCGCCACGAGTTATTACTCGTCAATCAGTCACTACACCTTTGCAAACTGGTATAAAATCTATTGATTCAATGATTCCAATTGGACGGGGACAAAGAGAACTCATCATCGGTGATCGTCAAACAGGTAAAACAGCACTCGCGATTGATACAATTATCAATCAAAAAGGTAAAGATGTTATTTGTATTTATGTGGCAATCGGTCAAAAAGAATCTAAGATCGCACGTATTGTTGCTGATTTAGAAAAATATGGTGGTATGGATCATACTATTATTGTGCTTGCTGGTGCGTCACACCCGGCTTCGCTTTCATTTATTGCTCCCTATACAGGGTGTGCTATGGGTGAATATTTTATGGATCAAGGTAAAGACGTATTGGTAGTATATGATGATTTATCTAAACACGCGTGGGCCTATCGTCAAATATCGCTACTTTTAAAAAGACCACCAGGACGTGAAGCCTATCCAGGAGATGTGTTTTATTTACATTCTCGTTTATTGGAACGTGCTGCCAAGCTCAATAAAGAGTATGGTGGTGGATCACTTACCGCACTCCCAATTATTGAAACACAGGCCGGTGATATTTCAGCCTATATTCCTACAAATGTTATCTCAATAACTGATGGTCAGATATTTTTAGAATCAGATTTGTTTTATCAAGGTATTCGTCCAGCTCTCAACGTAGGTCTTTCAGTGTCGCGGGTGGGTAGTGCAGCCCAAATTAAAGCTATGAAGAAAGTAGCTGGTAAATTAAGATTGGATTTGGCGCAATATCGGGAACTCGCAGCGTTTGCTCAATTTGGTTCTGATCTTGATGAAACCACTAGAAAACAGATTGAACGTGGCAAACGGTTGACGGAAATTTTGAAACAAGGTCAATTTGTGCCAATGCCAGTTGCGAATCAAGTGGCCATTCTATATGCTGCGGTAAATGGTTTAGTTGATGATGTTCCAGTAGAACGGATGAAAGAATTTGAGGATGCATTTCAAAATTATATGACTAATTCGCAAAGCAAGTTGCTTGATAAAATATTACAGGTCGGTGAAATAACAGACGAGATTGATAAAGCTTTAAAACAAGCAATTGATGATTTTAAGAAAATATCTGATTTTACTGCTACGGAAAAAAGTGATTCAGCGGAATAATTAATTTATTTTTAAATTTTTTTAAACGATTTATGCCACTTGCTACCCGTGAAATAAAAAGAAGAATACGATCAGTTTCCAGCACTCGGAAAATAACGAAGGCTATGGAGCTCGTGGCTGGCGCCAAAATGCGTCGAGCAGTGAAAGCAGTATTGCAAACCAGAAGTTATGCCACAGCTGCTTGGGAAATTGTGAAAGATTTGTCTGCCAAAACCAATCCACATAAACATCCCTTATTGCGCAAACGAGCAAAGATAAAAAAAGTGGGGGTTATTTTAATTGCTTCCAACCGAGGTTTGTGTGGTAGTTTTAACAGAGAAATTATTGAAATAGTAGCTAAGTATATTACTCATCATAAGAATGAAAATATTGATATTGCAACTGAAGTTTTTTTAATGGGTAATCGCGGTAAAGATATTATGTTGCGATATGGCCATCAAATTGTTGCTGAATTTACTAAACTTGATGTAACTACAAAAGTAAGCGAAGTCTCAGCTTTAGCAAAAATGGTGATTGCTGATTATATTTCAGGAAAGTACGATAAAATAGTGATTGCTTATACTGACTACAAATCAGCTATTTCACAGGAACCTCGTATTCGTAAACTTTTGCCGATTGATAGAGCGGATAATGAATTGGGTTATGCAGGGAAAAACGACCGTACTGATGAAAATGTAAAATTTGAAATTTTTGAAGAAAATGAATATATTTTTGAACCATCACCTGATGTAGTTTTAGAACAAATGCTGAATCGTTTAATAGAATTGCAAATTTATCAAGCAGTACTTGAGTCAAATGCTTCTGAACATAGTGTGCGGATGATGGCGATGCGTAATGCCTCAGATGCTGCTTCAGATATGATAGGTGATTTAACCATGACCTTCAATCGCGCTCGGCAACAAAGTATTACTACGGAACTGGCTGATATTTCCGCAGGTCGTGCGGCAGTTGAATAAATAAATTATTATTTTAATATAATTAATAGAAAAGAATATGGCACATGCAGGAAAAATAACACAAGTCATCGGACCGGTCATTGATGTGGCCTTTACCGAAGATTTGCCAGAAATTTATACCGCTCTTGAGGTATGGATTACTGATAAAAAAGAAAAAAAACGAATTGTCTTGGAAGTACAACAACAGTTGGAAGGCGGTGTAGTGCGTACGGTTTCCATGGATTCTACTGATGGACTCGCACGTGGTATGGAGGTAGTAAATACTGGTAAACCAATTTCTGTTCCAGTTGGTAAAGAAACATTGGGTCGGATGTGCAATTTACTCGGCGAACCACTTGATAATAAAGAACCTTTGGTTACCAAAAAAACTTATCCCATTCATCGCGCGGCACCAAAATTTTCTGAGCAATCTACCAAAGCAGAAGTATTAGAAACTGGTATTAAAGTTATTGATTTGATTTGCCCGATTGTAAAAGGTGGTAAGGTTGGACTATTTGGTGGCGCAGGTGTAGGTAAGACAGTGGTTATCACTGAGCTTATTCGTAGTATTGCTCAAGAGCATGGTGGTTTTTCTGTGTTTGCTGGGGTGGGTGAACGTACTCGTGAAGGTAATGATTTATATCACGAAATGAAATCTTCCGGTGTGCTTGATAAGACCGCGTTGGTGTTTGGTCAAATGAATGAACCACCTGGAGCGAGAGCTCGGGTAGCCCTCACTGGTCTTGCGATGGCAGAATATTTTCGTGATGAAGAAAAACAAGATGTGCTGTTATTTATTGATAATATTTTTCGTTTTACGCAAGCAGGTAGTGAAGTGTCAGCGTTACTCGGGCGTATTCCATCAGCCGTAGGGTATCAGCCAACCCTCGCAACAGAAATGGGTGAGTTGCAAGAACGTATTACTTCAACCAAACAAGGTTCTATTACGTCTGTACAAGCCGTATACGTGCCAGCTGATGACTTAACTGATCCAGCTCCAGCCACGACTTTTTCTCACTTAGATTCAACAGTCGTGCTTTCTCGTTCACTTTCTGAACTTGGTATTTACCCAGCAGTCGATCCGCTTGATTCAACTTCAACTATTTTAGATCCATTGATTGTAGGTGAAGAACATTACAATGTAGCGCGCAATGTACAAAAGATTTTACAGCGGTATAAAGACCTGCAAGATATTATTGCCATTTTGGGTATGGAAGAACTTTCTGATGAGGATAAGTTGATTGTGAGTCGTGCCCGCAAAATTCAAAGATTTTTATCTCAACCATTTTTTGTAGCAGAAACTTTCACCAATGTACCAGGTCAATATGTATCACTGAAAGAGACGGTCAAAGGTTTTAAAGCTATTTTGGATGGCCATTATGACTCTTATCCAGAGCA
>Ga0172368_10001848_pt1 | contig 28066 bp, 27 predicted proteins | sample Lak11m_FD_114540 | JGI IMG/M metagenome (GOLD analysis project Ga0172368, IMG submission 114540) | Freshwater microbial communities from Kabuno Bay, South-Kivu, Congo - kab_022012_11m | ecosystem: Environmental > Aquatic > Freshwater > Lake | place: Democratic Republic of the Congo: South-Kivu...
CCCCTTCCGCTTTTTCTTTTCTCAAACGGAACGGGAACGGAAGCAGGCGGGCAAAAATTCCTTCCCCCCAACCCCCTTCCTTTTTGCCCGCCTGCTTGGGCTTCGCCCCCAAAACTTTTCGGCTGGACGGCGGGACTATTTAATATTAAGCTTTTCTCCTCTTTTTTCAAATGCCTCTTTTCCGCCTTCAAGTTTCAGCAGTTCCTCTCTGTTTTTTGTATCCTCAATTGTCGTTTCAATAACTTCCGTTTGTCCCGATTCATTTTTCAAAATAAAAATTTTCTCTGCATCTCCGTTGATTACAAAATTTGCGTTATGGGTGGCAAAAATGATTTGGCGATCTGATTTTTTCTCTTTCAACAAAGGCACAAGATAATTCGCAATCAACGAGCTATCAAGATGAGCCTCTGGCTCATCAATAATGAGCGGGTAATTCCCAAACAAAAGCAAAATCAAAATCAACCGCCCAATAATCTACCCAATCAGTCCATTTTTGCGTTAAAACTGCTCGTTCAATAATATCCGATTGCTTATCTTTTGTAACTTTTATTACTTTTCCGTCTTCAATAATAATTTTGCTGCCGCCACTTTGTAATTTTTCTTCAATTTCTCCCGTATCATCTTGATTATAGAAAACACTAAAGTCGCAAAGCTCCACCGCAATTGTATTTTTTTTGCTAATTCTCTTTATGATCGGTTTGACTTCAATATAGGCAACATCATAAAACTTAACTTGACCTTTTTCAACTGCTTGTTTGTCAAAAACTTCGCGCGGAATAATCTTAAATTGCAAATCTAATCCTTGATTTTTGAATTCCGAAAAATCAATTCCCATTTCATAATCAAAACCCAAAATATCGACTTTTGCGATATTTTTAGCTTGACACTCAGAAATAATCTCGTCAATAAAGCCCGAGGCCACGGGATTATTTATTGGTCCAACAGCTACCAGACGGTCGCGTCTTTTGCCAACAAAAGAAGTAAATGAATTAACTGGTTCGGCTTTGTATGCGGTTAAAATTAATTTTACGAATTCCTTTTCTTTGCGCTCCAGTACTTTTTGTTTTTCTTCTTGGCGCAAATCTTTTTCAACACCGACATAATATTCGCGTTCATATTTGCCAATATTTAAAATCTCAAATGGTCGAAAACCTTTGCCAGATTTTTTGAGCTCTCTTTGCACACCAATCATTCTTTTGCGGGTGGTATGGATAGAAAACCTGCCCAAATCCGAACCAATCCATTTTCTGCCAAGTTTTTCCGCCACTGCTAAAGTCGTGCCGGAACCGCAGAAAAAGTCTGCAATCAAATCGCCTTCGTTGGAAGAAGCTTTAATTATTCGTTCCAGTAAAAATTCTGCTTTTTGTGTTGGATATCCTAAATTTTCTTTTGCTTGAGAATTTATTGGATTAATATCTGTCCAAATATCTCCAACTATCTCACCTTGCATTTCGTCTAAATATTGTTTTTTTCGCCAATTTCCAGTAGATGTTTGATATGCTCTGCCTTGTAATTTCATTTCCTCTAATTTCTGCTTAGAGATACTTCCCAAACTTTGATCGACCCACAATTTTCCATCCTCATCTTTTCTGGCTCTTGCATTGTAATCAACTGTATAAGGTCTATATTGTTTATTAAAAATTTTATTATTTGCATTTTTTGAATAATAAAGAATGACCTCATGTTGTTTAATCCAGTTATCAGTTGATGTTTTAAATCCTAATGCCCACCCAGTAGAAAACGCTATTTGTCTTTGAAGATTGTTTTGTCCGAAAATTTCATCAAGCACCATTTTCATATATGAAGAAACCCGCCAATCGCAATGCACATAAATACTGCCGTCATCCGCCAAAAGTCCATGCATCAGTTTTAATCTTTCATAAATCATGGCGATAAAACTATCCGTACCTTTACCCCAAGTGTCACGATAAGCAATTTCTTCAATCACGGACGGCTTTTTGGTAAAACTTTCCTCGCCAATTTCAATATTCATTGAAAAATCAGCACCTACATCAAACGGCGGGTCAATATAAATAAGTTTTAGCCCACCTTGCGCCTCAATTTCTTTTCGCAAAGGGCCATTTTTGAGTGATGACAAAATAAGTTTGTTATCGCCCCAGATCAATTTGTTGGTCCAACCTTGAATTTGTTGACCAGAAGTATCAAAAAGCTGATTTTGCATTTTAAGCGTTTCTTCGCTTCTCGGTTCATCGATATGCTCAACGGTTTGAAAAGGAAGTATTAAATTTGTAACTTCATCGGTTTTCCCATTCCATAGGAGCTCAACTTCTCTATCTGTATCAAAAAGCAAGAATCGGTATTTGTCGGGTAACAACTTGCCTGATTCCAAATATCTGATAATATCGCGTTTTTCATTGTCAGAGAGATTCAATTTATTGTTCATATATAAATTCCTACCCTCATTTTATCACCAAAAAACAGGTATGTAAATAAGATTTTTGGTAATTGATTAATCAATTTTTATGGGAGATCAATGCAACTATTAAAATTTTTATGATTGCAACGAAGCAATCTATCTATTATTTTATGAGTACCTTTAATAAATCCGTATTTCTGGTAAGCGAGGATAGCATAATCAGAGCAGGTTGGATGAAAGCGACATTTTACTCCTTTACGAGACAATACAGGAGACAAATAAATTTGGTATAGTCCTATAAACTTAATAGCTAGTTTAGACATTGTGAGTTATTGTTTCTTTTTGAATTACCCGGGAACCACATTTAGGACATTTATTAAGATCAACTACCTTTTTATCTGGTATAAACACGGCTGGCAAACAACCACCGCAACACATCATGCTCTTACCGCAATTGGATGAGGTATTACCAAATTGTTCTAAGCTATCCGATTTTCCATAAAACCAAACGTTATCGCAGGCTTTGCAAGTGCATTTTGTTTCCGTAACCTGCTTGGTCTTTTTTGTTTTTGGAGATAATTCTCGATCTTTTTTCCTGGCTTCTAAATTACACTGCAAACACAATTTTTTGTTATTAAATTCTCTTACCGATATTACTTCGCGTCCACATTCTTCACATTTTTGTTTTTTGAATAATGACATATTCCCTCGTTTGATTCGAGCATTATATTATATTTTCCAAATTTCTTTTGATAAATTAAACAACATTTCATGACGTCGATTTATGGAGTCCTTGTTCCATTCATTGAAACTTAAAAGTTTCTCATTAATTCTTGTGATTGAAGTATTCTTACCAACTTCCTCTTTTTGGGCAATAGATTTGGTCAAATAGAATTTTGAATGAATATATAAGGGTTTTTTATCGGCAAAAAAGTTCCTTCCAGCTACTACATTGATAGGTTTTTCTAACAGAGTAAAATTTCCAAGCTTTACTTTATATTCATCATATTCTTCTTTGCTACCGAATGATTCTAATAATTCTTGTTGGGGGTGATTGGGTAAAATATGTTCGATATCAATTTTGCCATCTAAATACGGCCTTAATGGATCGGTAGTTGTTTTTCCTAGCCTTTGTTCATCAACATATTGGGCGATCTTGGCCAAAATGTATTTGAATTTATAGATTTGGAGTGAATCATATCGCAGGTTCATAAATGCAACTCTAAAATCAGAACTCTTAGATTTAATTTCTTCTTTAATGACACTGTTAACAAAATTGGCAATTCCTTTTTCTTGTTCCTCTAAAGATAATTTAGTAATTTTATTAATTGCTTTTGCCCATTTAGAAAATTTTCTCTCAAATTCTTTGGTTTGAGTGCGAGTGATTGTGTAGTAAAATATTAGATTTTCAATATTACTGGCGAGTAGATTAAAGGTATTAATTTCAAAATCTTTAGCCGGCAATAATAGCATCAAGTGTTGGCTAAAACTACTTCCGCCTAACGATTTAATGTTTTCAAGATAAATATTATTGTTGCCGCTATAATCCCTACAACTGGAGAATTTAACATATGCTTCAGTATTTTCTTTAATTTTTCTGACAAATTCAAAAGGAGCTTTCGTATAATTGCACTGACTGTCATTTTTTGAGATCCAATCGTAGATTTCATCTTCTCTTAAAATTCCTGTCTTTTTGGGGTCATTAATTTCATAATTTGCCATTATAAAGTAACGCAGAAATCTTAATTTCTTTTCTTTAGCTGATTCCAAAGAATGGGTAATATATTTCCAGTCGGCTTTTAATTTTTCAAAATCATCTCGTTCAAGCTGGCGGAAAATGAGATTTTTTAAAAGATCCATCGGGTCTAGACCGACACCTCTTTCGTTGATAGTTTCAAAGGTCTTGAGCGCATCGCTAATAGATGTGGTTTCAATTTGAATAAAATTAACCTTATTAGCAAAATATCCTAAAAATTTGGTTAATTCTTCTTCGTCTTTGTCTTTAAATTCAGTCTTAAAATAATTGAGGATATAGTTATATGCTTCGCAAATTCTTTTAGAAGAATCTTTTAAGGTATAATTAATCTCATTATTTTGAATAATGTCTTGTAGGAGCTTTGAACTATCTTGATATTGCAGAATTAAATTGTATGAAGGAGTAATTTTGCCTTTATCGTTCATTTTTGCAGAAAAAAGCCATTTCTCAATAGTTTCGCGATAGTTATTATCTTTTAGTAGATCCTTAAAGGCGCACAAACAAAGGAAAAGCGTGGTCAGTCTTTGCTGGCCGTCAATCACTTCAAATTTTTTGTCACCCTTATTGTGAACGACAATACTGCCAATAAAATATTCTGAATTACTGTTATTTTGATACTCTTCATCTATATCATAAAGGAGCTGTGAGACATTTTTTTCTTTCCAAATGTATTCACGCTGATAATCAGGAACGGTATAAATATATTGCTCAAATGCTTCGCTAACATTAAGTTTTTGGTTCTCTATTTTCATTATTGTCCTTATTATCATTAATTAATTTTTCGATAGTTTTATCAAAGATGAAATCAAAAATATCATCTATTCTTTTTTGGGTTTCTTCCGGACTAACTTTTTCAAATTGATATTTTATTTTTATTTGTTTAGATTTATTTCTCATATTTTTTGTAAATAAATACAAAAAGCCCGCCACCAGCGATGATCTTGCGACCACCCATACTCCTTTCGGAATATGACCAACCAAGGCGCTCTGATGACTAGCTTACTGCCTTGGTTGGTTTTATTGCCATACCCTGCAGAAATTTCTACAGGGGTTAGGCTGAATTTTAACTTACGACTTTATATTAACATAACAGGTTGATAATTGAAAGTGGGAGTTATCGACTTCTTACCAACAACTTAAGCTCTGGACTTGTAAAAAAGATTCAGGCATCCTTACCCTGCAAGAGTAGTTATCTACAGATTAAAGGAGTAAGAATGCCTAATATTCAATACACTAATACTAGCCCTATAACTCTACCACAAAAAAAAGGCGGAATTCCTGTGAATTTAAGACAAATCGGTACAAAAACGATCAAATATTGTCTTTACGCCAGGAAATCAAGTGAAGATGACGAGCGGCAAGCGCTTTCAATTGATAGTCAGATCAAAGAAATGGCCACTTTAGCTCAATCTCAAGGAATTTTGGTAACCGAAATTAGACGTGAATCCCATTCAGCCAGAAATTCAGCTCAAAGACCAGTGTTTAATGGATTAATTTCTGATATTCAAAGAGGTGAATTTAATGGAATCTTAACTTGGGCTCCAGATAGATTATCAAGAAACGCAGGTGATCTTGGAACCCTAGTCGATCTTATGGATCGAGGATATTTAACAGAAATAAGAACCCATGGTCAAACATTTACCAATACTCCAAATGATAAGTTTTTACTAATGATTCTATGCTCCCAAGCGAAATTAGAAAATGATAATCGTGGTATTAATGTAAAACGAGGGTTCAAAACTAAATGTGAATTAGGATTTAGACCCAATATGGCACCATTAGGCTACAAAAATGACTATTATTCCGGCAAAGGAATGAAAAAGGTATTTATTGATGAGGAACGCGCACCGATTATTAAACAAATATTTGAAAAGGTGGCTTATGAAAAATATTCAGGTAGAGATGTCTATGAGTGGTTGAAAAATGAAACTAATTTACGGAGTAGGCACGGTAATCTATTAAATCTTAGTGTGATTTATAGGATGCTAAATAATACTTACTACTGTGGCTTATTCGAATTTAGCGGTAAATGGTATAAAGGATCACATGAACCAATAATATCTAGAGAACTATTTGATGCTGTACAAAAGAAAATGACTGTAGCTCCCAAATCAAAACCAGGCACAAAACAATTTGATTTCACCAAGCTTTTCAAATGCGGAGCTTGCGGATCGGGAATATCTGCTCAAGAAAAATACAAAAGATACAAAAGTGGCAAAATCTAATGCTATGTTTATTACCATTGCACCCAATTTAGAGATTTCGACTGCAAAGAGCCATATATTAGAGAAGAAAAACTTATTGAACAATTAATCCAATATCTAAACGAACTACCAATAGAGAAAATCCAAAACACTATCAGTCTAAAACCGGATTTAGATAAGTTTATGGTGATTAAAAATGCGCTTAATAGCCAAAGTGAGATAAATATTCAAGAATTTATTAGATACATTTTCAATCAAGGCACTAGAGATCAAAAAAGGGATTTAATCGGCTGCTTAGATAAAGAGATTTATATCAAACAAAGAGAAGTACTCATAAAATAACTGGGCGAGCGAATTCTAAAGAAGTTTTTTGTTTAGATTTTGGCGGTTTTGGCTAAAAAGTTCCAAAGTAAAGACAACTTACAGGTTAGAAACTTGGTTCGAAACCCAAGTGAGGTAAGTCAAAATTAAGCCTGTTTGCAAACAAAAAGAACCCAAAACGGTTCTTTACTGTTTTACCTTACTTCTTAACCTCTTTCTACTCCTGTTAAAAAGTTCCAAAGTAATTCTGGCGGAGAGGGTGGGATTTGAACCCACGGTCCGCGTAAACGGACAGTAGTTTTCAAGACTACCGCACTAAACCACTATGCGACCTCTCCAAAAAAATTTATGACAAAATAATTATAACCAATTACTTCTTGAAAATCAACCTGTTTAATGATAAGATGTAAGAAGATTCGTTGTTATTAGCAGTAAGTCGCAAGCCACAAATAAATTTGTGCGCCCGTAGCTCAGTGGATAGAGCGTGAGATTGCGGATCTCAAGGTCACAGGTTCAAATCCCGTCGGGCGCGCCAATAAAATCATTTATATATTATATATCCCAAGGAGGGAGATGAAAATAAATTTAGACCAAACTTTGCACAATTTTCAGCGAGAAGAAGAAGAAGGTAATACTCAGGTACTCGCTAAAAAATATGGCATGAATTACGTTAATTTAATTGGCTATCCGGTCCTTTTCGATATTTTAAAAATTATTCCCCAGGAATTTGCTATAAAATATCAAGTCATTGCCTATATAAAAATTTTTAAAACTGTGCGTCTTGCCATAAATAGAGAACCCGATCAGGAAACAGTAAATGCCCTGGAGCAACTTAAAACTGAAAAAAAATATGACCTGGAATTTGAATTTTCGCTTTGCTCAAACGCGAGCATTGATTACGGAATAACTCTATACAAAACTCTAGCTGAAAAAACTGAAAAAAATGTAAAAACGGAGTTAAAAAGCAAGGACAACGAAGGGGTAAAGGCAGAAATTACCGACCTTGTTGATTTTAAAAACAAAATTACAAAAGTTTCTACCACAAATTTACTTGAGGTATTGTTTGATGGCGCAATGATTGCCGAAGCATCGGACATTCATTTGGAACCGGAAGAAAATCAATTAAGACTGAGATATCGTATAGATGGCGTATTGCAAGACATTACCATGTTGCCTCTAAATTACTATTATGCTCTTCGGTCTAGAATAAAATACATGTCAAAAATGAAGCTTGATGTAATGGAACAGGCTCAGGATGGCAGATTTGAAATTAAAACGCTCGATAAATTAGTTGACGTTAGAGTTGCAACGCTTCCAACTGCTTTTGGAGAAGAAATTGTCATGAGAATATTGCCAAAAGACAAAAGATTTCTTTCATTAGAACAACTTGGTTTTAGCGAAGATCATCTTAAAATTATAAGAGAAGCAATAAAAAAGCCAAATGGTATTATATTTAACACAGGTCCAACCGGCTCAGGAAAAACAACTACTTTATATGCTATTCTTTCAGAATTAAATAAATCTCAGGTTAAAATCATAACCCTCGAAGATCCTATTGAATATCGAATTGAAGGCTTAGATCAAAGCCAGGTTGAGCCAGACCAAGGGTATACTTTTGCAACCGGGCTTCGCGCAATATTGCGCCATGATCCAGACATTATTATGGTAGGGGAAATTAGGGACAAGGAAACCGCGGAAATTGCCATGCATTCAGCTTTAACCGGCCATTTGGTATTAACTACCCTTCATACCAATAACGCACCTTCTGCGCTGCCAAGGCTCCTTGACATGGGTGTTCCAGAATTCTTACTAGGTGGCACAATTAATTTAATTATTGCTCAAAGACTCGTTAGAAAAACCTGTATAACCTGTAAAGGAAAAGGCTGTAAGGTCTGTAATTTAACCGGTTATAAAGGAAGAGTTGTTATTTGCGAGTTATTAGTTCCCAATAAGGAGATAGAAGATTTAGTACGTTCTCATGGCACAATATCGGATTTTAGTGCTGCTGCCAAAAAAGCTGGTATGATTTCCATGAGCGAAGACGGCGCTAAAAAAGTCGTTGCCGGCATTACTACTCAAGAAGAAATAGATAGGGTTATACAGGATTAGATAAAAGTAACTAGACGAGAGACGAAAGTAATAGAAACTGGTTGATAGAAAATAGAAAATGGTAATTGAAGTTAGAAACTAGTTATTAGCAAGCAGAAACTAAAACCATTATCTCCCGCCACAGCGGGATCCCGAAAAGGCGGTGGCATTTTCCAATAACTAATTTCTATTTTCTAACAACTATTTTCAGCTATTCACTCTAACCTTTTGTTTGACACCAACATATTTTCAATTATCAACTATTAACTCTCTACTTTTAACCATTCTCTCTTGTCTTATAACTATGATTTTTACAAGCGTGTTATATTGACAAATGTAACTCCCTATATTACAATAAATATGTGGAGCTACAATCCCCAAATTAATAATAATATGCGGACATATTATGACAAAAAAATCTCTTATCCCAAGAGTTTATGACAATCTAGAAAAATATTTAGAAAAAAATAAAGTTTTAGTGATTTATGGTCCAAGACGAGTTGGAAAAACCACTATTCTAAATAATTTTCTAAAAAAATATAATAATAAGTACAGAATAGATTCTGGAGATAATATTGATATACAAAACATTTTAGGGTCTAGCAAGTTTTCTGATATTTTGGAATATGCGAGTGGTATTGAACTTTTGGCTATTGACGAAGCTCAAAAAATTAAAAATATCGGGCAAGGTTTAAAAATAATTGTTGACCAAATAAAAAATATTATTGTAATTGCAACCGGTTCTTCATCTTTTGATTTGGCAAACCAAATTGGCGAACCATTAACCGGGCGAAAAACAACATTAACCCTATTTCCGATTGCGCAAAAAGAATTAAAAAAATACTTTGGTTTGTTTGATTTAAAAACCAAATTACCTGAATTCTTAATTTTTGGATCCTATCCATCAATAATAATGGCCAAAACAAAAGAAAATAAAATTAGGGCTTTACTTGAAATCACAAATTCATACCTGTTAAAAGATATTTTAGCGCTAGATAATATTAAAAGTCCGAATTTTATTGTTAGCCTCTTAAAGCTTCTTGCTTTTCAACTGGGTTCAGAAGTATCTTTAAATGAACTCTCTACTCAACTTGGTGCTGACACTAAAACAGTTGCAAGATATTTAGATCTTTTAGAAAAAACATTTGTTATTACAAAACTGGGGGGATTTAGCAAGAACCTTAGGAAAGAAGTAACTGATAAATACAAATACTATTTCTGGGATAATGGAATTCGTAACGCAATTATTTCTCAATTTAATAATCTTGATGATAGAAATGATGTTGGTCAACTCTGGGAAAATTTTATCATGATCGAACGGTTAAAAAAGCTATCATATGATAATATATATGGCAATCGTTATTTTTGGCGTACTTATGATCAAAAAGAGATTGATTTAGTCGAAGAAAGAGACAATAAACTATTCGCCTATGAAATAAAATGGGGTCAAAAAAAGGTCAAAACTCCAAATGAATTTTTAAAAGTATATAAAAATGCTAGATTTAAAGTAATTAATAAAGATAATTACCTAGATTTTCTCACTTAATAATACAAAAGCTGGCATGATTTCCATGAGTGAAGACGGCGCCAAAAAAGTCGCTGCCGGCATTACTACCCAAGAGGAAATAGATAGGGTTATACAGGATTAGATAAAAGTAACTAGACGAAAGTAGTAAGTCGTAAGTGGTAAGGATTAAGTAAGCTAGAGTAATAGAAATTGGTTATTGGAAAATGCCACCGCCTTTTCGGGGTCCCGCTGTGGCGGGAGATAATGGTTTTAGTTTCTGCTTTCTAATAGCTGAATTCACTCTCGTCTTTCGTCTTACTACTCTCGTCTGATACCATCTTTCATATAATATCTCTCGCTTACTACTCAAATTTATGCTCGTCCTCTTGACTTTTTCTCGAGAAAGTGGTATAATTAATGCGAAAATCGAACCTTGAAAAGGAGATGAATGTAAATGAAAAGAATAGAAATTCTGATAATTCTTGTAGTGGTAAGTTTTATTGTGACGGTAATTCCGGCATTCGCTGATGATACGGCCCATAATGGACAAGGGGAGAAACCAACCATACAACTGGTTCCTGCTTCTCAACTGCCCATTTCAACCCCAAAGATTGTTGTGAGGATCAAAAATTCCTCCAGCTACGCAAATGGGTTTAAAGAACTCATTGAGCTGGTTCTTGCACAAAAGGGAATTGAGATTGTGCAGGACACAATGGCGAAACCGGACTACAGTTTCTTTGGAAACTGTAGTACTACCCAGACCGCACCCCTCCCCCCAGACGTCAGCGTTTTAACATTAAACGCGACTGTCCGGATCAACCAGGGAGGAAGTGGTGCAATCTCAATCGGTCCGGTTTCCGGCGGCGGAAGCAGCGTATCCGCTCGAATAGAATTAAGCGGGACGCTCTACGCCCCGGGAAAAGGAACCTTTGTCATCCGCAACGTTTCCGGGTATGCGGAGGCGAAGAAAAATGTTTGGGCCACTGCCCAAACGCCTTGGAGTGGAGGTTGGAACACCGGGAACGTGTGGTTTCCTTCGGGAAACATTACTGTCCAGCACCCCAACGAGGGAGTCGAAAACTCCATATTAAATAAAGCTGCCGACCAGGCAGCTAATACATTGGTAATTCTCGTTTGCGAGGTACTTAAAAAAAAGTAGCCTCGCAGACCAAAAAGGACACCTCGCGAGGTGTCCTTTTCTCATTTTTAGCAAAATCAGAGTTATGTAGTCAAGGCTTGCAAAATGTAGCTACTTACTGCCCAAGCAATTAATACAATTACCAAACCAATAATTGCATCAACTAATAATTTTTTTGCTTTTCCAGTTGCATCCTCATTACCAGCTGCGGTTAAATACTGTACGCCTCCAACTAAAAACAGGATTACGAAAATAAATCCAGCAATTCCAAGAACAAATTCAAAAAGATTGGTTACAGAAGTTGGCAAATCTTTCCACTTTGAATTAACATTTAACGCAGATGGAGTGGCAACACCGAGTCCAGCATAAGCTTTGTTAACTAATAAATTAAACATTTTCCTCCTAACTATATATTATAAATTATTATTAAAGGGTTGTGTTGGTAAGCGAGCTAAATATATATGTACTTACTGCCCAAGCAATTAATACAATTACCAAACCAATAATTGCATCAACTAATAGTTTTTTTGCTTTTCCAGTTGCTTCTTCATTTCCAGCTGCCGTTAAGTACTGAACGCCGCCAACTAAAAATAGAATTACGAAGATAAATCCAGCAATTCCAAGAACAAAATTAAAAAGACTGGTAATAGAGCCCCCCAAACTCCACCATTTCTGATTTAACCCTGTAGTAGGAGCCATAATTCCCAAAACATTTTGTCCGCCCCAATCGCGTATAATAGACCCGACGTCAAATGCCAATGCCCTTTCAATCATATTCCCTCCAAATTTATTACAAATGTTTTAATATATATATACTTACTGCATATGAAACTGATACAACAATCAAACCTATTATTGCATCGACCATCATTTTTTTTGCTTTTTTTGTTTGTTCTTCGTTGCCAGCGCCTGCAATAAATTGAACCCCGCCAACTAAAAAAATTATTAAAAATGTTAAACCGGAAACTCCAATTATTGCATTAAAAATTGTTACTATAACTACACCGGATTCACTCATGCCGTCTGGAATATTAGTAGGTTTTGGAATTGTAACAATAAATTCGTTTGCATGAGCCAAGCCATAGGCATATAAATACCCAGTAAACATTGCTAGCATACTAACAATTTTTATAATTCGGTTTTTCATTTAAAAAAGGTTTTTGGATCATTTACTAATTTTTCAAAAACAAGCTTTACAATAGCATAAGCTGATACCACAATTATAGCGCCAATAATACTCCAGGTCAATGTGGATTTCGCTTTTTTTGCCTGTTCTTCGTTGCCCATTGAAGTTATATACTGATATGCACCGATTAGCAAAAATACACCAACAACAAACCCCACGATGTCTATTAAATAATTGGTAATATTTTTTAAAATTTCAACTATGTCTGCCCTAGTTAAATCAGCAGAATCCTTGGGAGGGGACAGCAATATTGTTGGCAGCATTGCAACGGCATACAATTTAGACTTAAGTTGTTCAAATATTTTTTTCATAATATATTATTTTACTGTTTTTTCTCTTTTAATTAACTGCTATTTAATAATATTTGAAGATTTTAAAAACGCAATTATTGCGGTTGAAGCAAGGGCAATAATTAACCCTATTACAGCGTAGAGCATGCCATTTTTGGCTTTTTTGGTTTGTTCTTCATTGCCAGATCCAACTAAAAACATGTATGCATTTATCACAAATACAATAAAAAATACTATTGAAGTAGTGCCAAATAAAATTTCACCAATTTGGCTAATTGAGCTTTTGATTTCGGAAAATTCACTTTTTAGGGGATTTGTAATATCTGGCATTTTATAGATTTCTAATGATGATGACGTTGATGTAGTTGCAGTCGGGGTTGGCGTTGCAGCAAAAACAATTTGTGAAAAATTAATCACAAACCCAAACATTATTAAACAGCTAATTGTAATAAAAAAAAATTTTAACATAGATTTTCTAAATAAACTCAAAATTCAAATTTAAAATTTTTAGTGAAATTTAAATGTTTAAAAATTAAAAATTGATGCTTTGAATTTGTTTGCAACACTATTTCTGCAACAACGTTGTTACGTTCTTGGCAGAGGTATCAATTACTGACTGTAGCGGTTGTTTGTAAATAACAACATTATTTATCATATTATTAAATTCTTCATCAACTTTTAACGGGTATCTTCCCTTATTCCACCCTGCTGCAGTGAGTAATTGAAAACCGAACGGATCAGACCTGTTTGCGCGGTCTAACACTTCTGGAGCCGTTCCCGAAATATTCGGGGACGTTCTGCTTGTCGCCGACAAAAAACTACCACTTTGGCTTCCATAAAAACCCTTTAAAAAGCTCCAGGCATATTCTTGATATTTACTGCTTTTGGTAACTGTATAGACCCAGTAACTGGCATAATCTATTGCTTTTGTTGCGCCCTTAATTTGTGGTAGCGCCGAAAAACCATAGTTCAAGTTGGGGGCTCGTTGTTGGATCTCCGCTACTTCTGAACCATATGCTATCATCATGGCAAGTTTTCCATCAATAAAAGAATCAAGAGCATTTGGCATATTAACGCTCCAGCTATAATTTTCTTTTGAAGAATCAGCAAAGCTGGTGTAAAAATCTAATGCATTTGTACCGGTGTAAACTGGTTGGCCAGTTTCCTTGGAAATTGTTAAATTAAAGGTAGCAGTTTTATTATCAGCTGTAGTCATTTGCGTACTGTTTTGTAACATTAGCGCAGATAAAATGTCGTAAGAAAAATCAATATTATTGCTTGTCCCGAGAGATATTCCGCCTTGTGTTATATTATTTCCGTCTTTTTTGGTTAAATACTTAATTTGGGTAATGATATCATCCCAGTTATTCGCTGGCCTGCCAAATAATAACATTAGCTGGTTTACCTGATCGCCAGTGCTGGTTGTTGGATTTTTATATAAATTGGTTGTAATTTCATTTCTTGTTTTACTAAAAATGTCTTTATTCCAATAGATAGCGAGGGTGTCAATGTAAAGGGGAACACCATAAGTTTTATTATCAACAATCATATTCTGATTAACTATTGGTACAAAATTGGATTTAAAATAATCAATATTGTTTACTGCGTTTTTTGAATTGGCAGCAAAAAAATTGTCGGGAAGTGGGGCTAATTTTTTATAGTGTCTTTGAAACCAGTCGTTTTTAATTAACCAGATGTCAGGTCCTTCACCATTTGCAATAGCATCTACTGAATCTGCTTCGTATTCTTCTTCAGATTTTTTAACAAATTGAACTTTTACTCCGGCATTTTGTGCTTCAAATTGCGAAATTATGGGTTTTAATGCATCCTCATCATCCTTGAAGCCCCAAATAGTCATTGTTATTGGGTCTTTTGCTGTAGGCTTAGTGCCAGACGACTTTGAACACAATGCGCCGGAAAATGAAAACATCAAAATAAAACTAAAAAGTATTAGTTTTATTTTATTAAATTTATTTATTTTTCGCACAAACCCTCCCTGTTTGCTAACAAACTCAAAACTCAAATTTTTAATTTTTAATAATATCCCTTAAATATTTTTCAAGCTCGGGTTTCATTTCCGAATCGCGAAGTGCAAAGTCAATATTGGTTTTAATATATTCCAACTTGTTTCCGGTATCATAATACTTACCGTTTTGAATTTCACAGGCTAAAACGTCCTCTGTTTCTATCAATTTTTGAATTGCATCTGGAAGCCATAATTCGCCTCCTTTTCCCAACTCAAGATTTTCAAGAATTTGAAATATTTTTGAAGGCAAAATATATGCCCCATGCGCCGCTAAGTCCGAAGGTGCCTCTTCTGGCTTTGGTTTTTCAACAATTCTATTTATTTTGTAAATATTGTCTTTTATTAAAGATATGTCTGCAATCCCGTATCTTGATATTTTATCTTTTCCGACTCTAACTGCAGAGATAACCGGTTTTTCGTATTTTTCATAAACATCTAAAATTTGTTTCAGGCGTGGTGGGGTAGAATATATAAATTCGTCTCCCCAAATCACCACGAACGGTTCGTCGCCAACCTCTTCTTTTGCACTAAGCACTGGTGTTCCGTTACCATATGGCCCAAATTGATTTACAAAAGTAAATTTGGCCATGCTGGCGATTTTTCGTACTTGCTTAAGCTGATCATTTTTATTGAATTTTTTTAAAAAACCTTCCAAGTCTAGATTCTGTGTAAAATGTGTCTTTATGGCAGTTTTTTGTTCTGTTGTTACAATTATTATGTCAGTTATACCGGAATTAACAACCTCTTCCACAACATACTGAATGGCTGGCTTATCTACAATTGGTAACATTTCTTTAGGAACTGATTTGGTCGCTGGAAGCAATCTTGTTCCCCAGCCAGCCGCAGGTATAACAGCTTTTCTGATTTTCATAAAACAACTCCCGTAATTTAATGTTTGCTCTGCGATAATTCTAAAATATCCATGCGTTTTTCTATCTTAATTATTTTTATTTCTAGTTTTTTAATTGATTTATTTGAAACTTCCATATCTTCTTCTAACATTTTAGTCACTGCTTTGATTTCTCTTTTCAGGTCATTTAATTCTTCCCTAATTTTAGCAACTTCATATTCTATTTTTGAACATATTCTTTTTTCCAAAGAATCAAATTTATTGTCATGATCATTAAATCTTTTATCATGAGCATCAAACCGTTTATCATGATCTGACAATTTTTTCTCTATTTTATCAAATCTCTTGTCATGTTCATCAAATCTTTCAAAAACCTTATCAAAAACCGGCATCATAACTGATTCCAAGGCATCGATGACAATTGTTGATATTTCTTTTTTGGTTTCTTTGTCCATATAATTTGAATTAATTTATTGGAAACTGTCTACAGCTAACCGTTTAATCCTTATTACTTACCGCTTGTCTATTCTGACTTAATTTTTATTGACTTTGTTTTTCCTTTATCGGTTTTTGGAATTGTTACAGTTAAAATTCCGTTTTTTAAGCTTGCCTCAGCTTTATCGGCATCAACTGATGTTGGAAGACTATATGCTCTTGAAAAACCGCCCCAATAACATTCTTGGCAAAAGTAATCCTCGCGCGATATTTGATGTTCTTCTTTCCTATACCCCTTAATTGTAACCATATCATTTGAAATGGATAAATCCAAGTCTTCTGGGTTTACTCCTGCAATTGGAGCTTTTATAATAACAGAGTCATTGTTTTGATAAACATCTACTGCAAGCTGGCCATCGTAGTCATTTTCGCTTGCGTTTGCCATAAATAAATCTTTTGTTTCTTTTGACACACTCCCTCCTGTCTTCATAAATTCAAAATTCAAATTTTTAATCAAATACTCAAATTCAAATATCTAAAAATTAGCGAAGCAGGCTTTGAATTTTCTAGCCACTCTCATCTTTCGTCTCTCGCCTAATAACTGAATCCCACTTCAACCTATTCTCAACTATTAACTATTAACTTTCTACTCTTAACTATTAGCCACGTCTTGCGACTACAAATATTATATCACACTTGTGCAAATTACATCAATTCTTTATCGCTAGTTCTAATCTGTGTTATTATATTAGTAAGATGAAAAACAATATTTTCAAAAATAAGTTTTTTGTGTTTTTAAATATTCTAGTTATTATTTTAGATACTATTACAATAAATTTTACAAAACCAAACTCTGCCAAGGCCGAGCTTTCTTTTGATCCGGGAAATATTATTTCTGATGATATTTTTACAAATAAAAATACAATGACAGTTGCGCAGATTCAAGCTTTCATGGAATCTAAAAATTCAATATTAAAAGATTATGTTATTCCTGAAGATTATAAGATAGGACCCGCAGAAAATCAACCCGGAGCTGGAAAAACTGCATCACAATTAATTTATGATGAGAGTCAAGAACACTCAATAAACCCGCAAGTAATTTTGGCAACGCTTGCCAAAGAACAGGGGTTTTTTACCGGCCAAGATCCAGATAAGTTCAGTCTGGGTCCTGATTATGCATTAAAGTGGGCGCTAGGCTACGGGGTTTACTATGGCAGTCCTTCTATGGACGAAAATAATTCACTTTATAGCGGCGGCTTTGGTCGCCAAGTAGCCTATGCCGCTTGGTGGTTTAAAAAATATTATGATAACTTGGTTTCTGGCACATATGTCGAAGTTGCATCTTCAACAAATAATTCAAGGGTTTGCCCTTATAACGAAAATTATCGAACATGTCTTTGGGTTGGCGACCTAGTAACAATGCGATATCATAGTTCCATCTCTAATCCACCGGACTATATAACTTTTACTATTAAATCAAAGGCTTCAATTGTCTTATATCGATATACCCCCTATGTATACAACGGAAATTATAATTTTTGGTATTACTTTAATAATTTTTTTGTGATATATGATTCACAAATTTTTTCCCAAAATTCCTATCCAACTTTAACAAGAAGTGATGTGTACAAATTTGAAATCAAATATACAAACACTGGTTCTGCAACCTGGACAAAAGGACTCATAAATCTTGCAACCGATAAATCACCGGACCGAATTTCGTCATTTATTAGAGAAGGTAGCGGCGATTCTGGTTGGGTTTCACCAAATAGAATAACCATGGTTGAAAATTCGGTGGCGCCAGGGGAAACTGCAACATTTTCTTTTTGGATGACAGTACCAAACGACAGAAATCCTGGAACCTACAGAGAATACTTTAGACTTGTTGCTGAAGGTATTCAATGGTTTAATGATTTGGGCACATACTGGGACATAAAAGTTGTTTCAGATCAAGAAGCATATTACCCAAATCAGGTCTCAGTTCAAAACAATTATCCGACACTTGAAAGGGGTCAAGCATATAATTATGTTGTCAAACTTACAAACTCTGGATACACAACATGGAATAAAAACACCGTTCACCTAGGAACTGATGGGGCACAAGACCGAATTCCCTGGATGATTAGAGAAGGCGATGGTGATTCTGGCTGGGTTTCGCCAAATAGAATAACCATGGTTGAAAATAGTGTGGCGCCAGGAGAAACAGCAACATTTTCTTTTTGGATGACAGTACCACTTGATGCCAAGTCTGGCACTTATAAAGAGTATTTTAAACCAGTCGCAGAAAATGTAACCTGGATGCAGGATAATGGAATTTATTGGCAAGTGACAGTGAAATAAATTTACAGTTAATAATTAATAGTTAAAAGTTGATAAATTAGAAGATTGGTATCAAATATAAACTATTAACTTTTAACTTTCTACTTTTAACTAATTTTAGTCTCTCGCTACTACCAACCCCCAAACTCGTCTAAAACCGAGTTTTTTTAGTACTTTAGCACATTCATTTAAGGTTGACCCGGTAGTGTATACATCATCAATTAATATTATTGTTTTATTTTTAAGATTACTGGAAACGGAACCAGACCAAGAAAAAATGTCCTTAACATTGTCTATCCTCTCTTTTTTCGAAAGAGTTATTTGAGCTGGATTATTTTTGATTCTTTTTAAATTTTCAGTAATTTCGTAATTTAAATATTTGCTAATTTTTTTTGCAATAATCTGTGATTGATTATAACCTCTTTTCCTAAATCTCTGCTTATGGAGCGGAACGGGAACCAAAAGAATATTATTTCCAATATTTGCGCCTTCTAGTTTTTTTATAACATATTCTGATAGAACATCTCCAATCTCAAAAACCCCTTCATATTTAAAGTTATGAATCAATTCTTTTATAGGACCATCTTTATAATAAGCAGTTATTATCACGCCATTTAAAAATGTTTTTGAGCAGCATCTGGAACAAAATTCACCATTGTTTGTTATCCTGCCGCACATTGCGCAAATCGGTTTTTTTGCCAGTACTATGCCCTTTTCACATTCTTCACAAAGCCAAGAACCTTCTTTGTCGCACCCAACACAGTTTTTTGGAAAAACTAAATCGAGACAAAAATTCAATATTTTTTTAATCATTATTATTTTTTAGTTCATACAATTCGTCGCTGTCAAATTTTCCAATCAACACCAATTGCAAATTATTAACAACTGGGATTCTTCCCCAATTATATTCCGCAGGATATTTTTTGGGTTCACCATTTAGATATTTGTCTTGGTGAATTATGATGTATTTTACATTGTTTGCCCTTAATAAATCTATTATTTTACTGTCTTCAATATTAACAATTTCTCTCCTAAAATTTTCTGATATTAACGAACTTTTTACGCTATAAAGCAGTGGAAAGCCGTGAAGCCTTTGCCAAACTAGATAATCGTAGCTTCTAGGCTCTTCATTTGGAAGTAGTGGGTATTCTATCAAAATACCCTTTGGATACATCTCAAGGGCTTTATATGCGCTTGGCATAGCATTATAGTTAACAGCCACAACTCTTTGACTTGGCCAAATTAAAAATTCGCTGATTGATAAAATCATTATCGTATAAATAATTAAATTTTTAATATTTTTATTATTAATATTTTCTATCAATTTATTAAATCCGATTGCAGAAAGTAATATTACGGAAATATTAACAATTAAGCCAAGCCTGGTATAAACCCTGAAGAAGGGGATGTAGTCAAAAATATATTGTGCTGGCGACTTCATATTTTTTCCAAAAATATGCCAAGTATCAGAAAAAGATAATATCAAGCCTGTTATTCCCATTATAATTAAAAACCATACAATTTTTTTGATATTTGAGTTTCTTGCCCCGCCAATTTCTGGCGGGGTGAAGTTTTTGATTTTTGATATGGCATAAATTGCAAGCAATAACGGTATCCACCCCAAATATAAAATTTGCTCGGTTCTGTTGGTTTTTAAAATATTAACCTCTTTGTCAAATTGGTTTGCGCTAAATTTTCCAAATATTGGGTTATCAGAACTAGGAAGTAAATAATAATACCATTTTGCACTGTAAGTAGTTAGCTCCGACACATCTCTTACTGGTGACGAGATAGCTGCTTCGCTTTTATTAATACCAAACACGTCTTTAATAAGGTTGAAATTGAATAATGACAAAACTATAGCAACCAATATTATTGTTAAAAACGATTGCTTCAATATTACAAAATTAATTTTAGAAAAATTTAATTTGTGATTGACTATAAAACTGATTAAAGTAAAAAATATCAAACTAATAAATATAACTGCGGCAAAAAAACCATATTGTAAATTCCATAAAGTAGCAAGAACAAAAAACAAGCCCGATAATATAATGTTTTTCTTGTTGGGATTTTCAATACTTAGTATTAAATAATAAATAAAAAACAATATGAGCCCGAGATCGGAAAAATTTAAGTGTTGAAGGCTGTGAGTCTGCCTAAACGGCATTAAACAAAATAAAACCGCAGCAAATATTCCAGCAAAACAATTTCCGGTAATCTTTTTTGCAATTAAGAATCCAGCGTAACCTGTTGAAATAAATCCTAAAATTATAAAAATATTATATGCAACGGTTTCACTTAAAAACGTTACTAATAATTTAGCAAGCCCCATAAATAAAAAATTGTCCGGATACATTAGATGGACGGGGTTAAATTTAATCCACCAAAAATGGTAAAGTAGCGCATAGGAATCTCCACCCATACTATAGATAGATTTATCAAAACTAAAGAGCATGGGAAATGTAGCTATAACCCCAATCAATAGTGAGATGGCAAATACGAATAAAATATTATATCGCTTCATATTATTAAATAATTTTGCATTTTTTTCTAAAGTTAATAATAGCTAGTATCAAAATGATTAAAATAGCAAAAACAGTAGTCCAGAAAATAATCCGGCCAACTTTAATTTGAGTATCAAATTCAATAAACAACTTATAAGTTCCGAGCTTATTAATTTGCCAGGAATTTGCATAACCGTCAGATACAAAATGATTGTCTTCCAAAATTAATTTTTTGCCGTTCTTATCAAACACTTTCCAGTTTTGATTATATGATTGTAGTAAGTTAAGAAAATAAGGAGATTTGGCATTAATAATATTTACTTCATATTTAGTAGGATTAATTTTTTTAAAACTAATTTCTGGAATTATATTTGTGCTAGAATTTCTTGGATCTTTAGAATCAATTATAATATTTTTAATAAAACCGGTGTCGATTTCTTTAAGCTTTACGTTATCAATGTTAATTTCCGCTTGGCCAAAGTTAGGATTAGAATAAAAATATAAATATATTTCTTCAGTTTTTGGCTGAAAGCTCATTCTATAGCCCTTCCAATCGCCAGAATCGCTTAAATTATAACTATTTTCAGAAACAGGTGAATCATTCGTGGGATCAAGGTATTCAATTACAAAATAAGGTAAACCACCGCTTATATATTTATAATCAAACGATAATTCGTATATTTTATTTTTATCTAATTTAATCTTTTGCCTCATTCCTAATATGTGATTTTTTGAAACAAGCTTGGCCGAATAATTTCCATTGGTTCTATCAATACTTTTATTACAGCTAAAATCAGCCTTTCCGGGGTTGGCAGGACTGATGTCAATACATTGCCATAAATCTTTTTCAAAACTACTGTTTATTATGCTAACATTGCTTGAAGTAGTACCAACTCCGATTGTCGAGCCAGAATTAAATTTGGAATCACCAACATTCACTACACCGTTATTTACAGGGGAATTTACCTCGATGTTTTTATCATCAATTATTAAATTTTTAATTTTATCATTTTTACCTAATGTTTTTTCATTTAATGCAAGCTTCACGCTATAATCATCCTGCTTAAAATTATTTAAATTAAATATTAACTTAGCATCTTCAATTCTTGCTTCATTTACATCAAGGACCATGCTATTTGGCAAAGTATTTAAACTCTTATTAATATTATTTAATAAATAAATATTGTCAGTTGTTTTATATTTTAATAAACTAAAAATACTGGTAATCTGATCTGATGGCAAAAAAATAGGATTTTTGGCAATATAAATTTCACTTTTATTTTCACTTGATGCAAAATCATAAAAATTAGCACCGGATACATTTTTTGTAACTGACAAGTTTACCAAAATACTTTTATTATAAGGCCGATATTCCCCGTCGCTGATTTTTGATAAATCCATAATATTTGGATCATTTATTAGATACCTAATTTGAAAAAAATTGAACAATCTCACAATATAATTTTTATCGCTGGAATTTTCTAAATTTAATGAAATTTCTTTAGCAATTTTATCATTGTTTTGGATTCCAGTTACGGTCGAAATTATTGGAAATAATGATAAATTTCTAAGCATATCAACGCCCACATAACTATTACTGCCATTTTTTGCAGACTGAAGAGGGCTATCCTGAAACGGGAAAATAAAGGATTTCTCGTTATTATTTAGCAGGTTTTTAATTTGAACATATTTATCGGGGATTGAAACCAACGAAGATGGTAAACCAGTATTTCCAGTCGGATAAATTTTATTTATATAAAATGGCAAGGGAATTATTACAAGCAAAATAATAAAATATGCGGAAATTATTATTTTTTTGAGTCTGTTATTTATTTGGCTAAGTAAAATGATATTGGTTAAATACGCAACCACAAATGAAACCGACATTGAAAGCAATATCCCAATTTTTTCATATGAGTTTCTAAACATTCTAAAAAGAGTGCTATGCGAGAACAACCAAATAAAAGCATTTTCATTTAAATTAGGGCCGATAATAAGCAATAAGGAAATAAAAAATATTATAACAAAATATGTTTTTTCTTTTTGCCAAACTTGTTGTTTTTGCCTGATTAACATTGCTACAAACAGTATTAATGAAAGCAGATAAGAAACTATAGAAAAAAGGCTTTTTGTAGTATAAGCTGAAAGCCAAGGAAAATCTTTAACCCCAAAATGATAATCATATAAATGCCATTCCCCCAAAAGCCGTACTACATTTTGCCATAAATTATGCGAGCTAGTTGTATAGTAAATTACTATTGCCGTACCAAGCGCATTATTTCCGGAAAGCTCAAGAGTTGTGCCGGAATTTATTAGCATCGAATAAATCCACCATAAATTTAATATTACCCAAGACAAAATAACTATCATAAAAGTTAAAAGTGGTTCAACGCTCTTGCCAACAATTGCCCTAAATAATGAGTAGGAAATAAACAAAAACCAGGTAGTAATAATATATGCTGGGTGTCCAAAAGCCGGAATCATTAGAGCAAAACTAACTAAAAGCAAAATAATATTTTTGAAACTTTTTTTATTTAATAAATCAATATACGCCCCAAAAGCCAGGGGTAAAAATGCATATAAAAATATGGAGCTTAGGTTCATTCTCCAAATATATACCAATGAAAAAATGTTTAAACTATAAAAAAGTGCAGCAAAAACCAAAATTTTATTTTTGTTTTTTGCAAAAATTACATTTAATAAATAATAAAAAGATATTGTTGAAAGGCAAAATATTAGATAATACAATATCTTCTGAATTAAATATATGTTTGAAGTAAACAATGAAATTAATTTTATAAAACCTATATATACTAATAAATTTAGCGAGCCAGTATCATAGTTTCCAAAACCAGATTCATTATGCCAAACATAGTGGTAATTTTTTAAAGCATCATTGATATTTAATGGAAAATACTGATCCCAATAATAATATAATGTGTTGCTTTTATATTGAAAAACAATTATCAAGCCAACTAGAGCAATAAAAAAATATGGCCAACAAGATAACAATTGATTTAATAATTGTGAGATTTTATTTTTCATTTATAGTGAATTATTTTATTGGTCTTTTTAAAAATACACAAACATAATACAAAAATACGATAATAAAAACGCTTCCATAAACAACTCTCATCAATATTATTTCAAATATCTGAGGAGAAAAAACCAATATCAGGTTGATATTATACGTATTATCACCATTAATTGTACCATACTTTTCCAAAATATTTTTGTCAAATGTACATTCATTACCATATCCAGCAAATTCGGAGTGAAAAATATCAATTTGCGCATTGTCTTCACTTAAAACTTTCCAATTATTAGAAAATCTTCTTTTAAATATTATTTTATCTGTTACTGAGACTTTTTTTAGAAAGATATAATATTTAATATTGTCTTTTTTCTGATAACTCCCGCTTATTTTAAAGACTTCATCAAAATTTTTATATTGATATAGGGCGGCATCATTGTTTTCCAATACCCTTTCAAAAAGCATACCATTATTTAATGTTTCTAATATTTTAGCTCTATATTTCTGGTCTTGATTCAAAAAAGAGGCATTCTTGTCAAAAATTACATATTTAATATTATATATATTCTCAAAATACCCCTGGGACAAAATGTCTTCAAAATGATTATTTAATCCATCAATAAATGGCTCGCCGTATTTATTGCTAGCAATTGGGGCGTTAGTTAATAATTGAAAAATATTAAAACCATAATAATCTTTTTTGTCAATTTTAGTTCTAGTAAGCGGGGAATCGGTTACAGGAAGAGATAAAACAGAAAATGTTGATTTATCATTGTTAATTATTTGCGAAATTTGCTTATAATTATCAAAGTTACTATAAACACGATCGTTAAAATTATAAAATAAATATCCAAAAATTATGCAATTACTAACTACACAAATAGCAAACAAATTAATATATATTTTTTTATTAAGATTCAGGATTGAATACATTATTAAGGTTGAAAAAATTATCATATAAAGCGGAGTGAGCTTTTGAATGCTGTCTCTATACATGCCAAAAAACCCGATATTGTCAAACAAAAATTTTGAAATATGGCTAAACGGAAAATTTGCCCCTAAAATAAGTATGCAAGTAAAAATATAGGCTGCGACTAGCCAATAAAATTGTCGTTTATTATTTTTTTTATTAAAAGTTGCAACAATTAAAATTAAACCTGGAATTAGAAATAATATTTTCATTAAAATATTATTAAAATTGATGTATTTTGAAATATGAGTATACTGAAAAAATGTTCCATTCAAAAGATTTAACAGGTTAGAATTTGAATTATTTTGACTAAATGATTCAAATATTCCACCAATTGACGCACTTTTAATAAAATCTTTAACTAGTAATATCTGGGGAATAATAATTGGTAATAGCTCGATAATCAGAACCGAAATTATTGCAGCAAAAGTTAATATAGTTTTTTTGCTTCGATTTATAAATATTAGGTAATAAATTAATAAAATTAATATAATGATCGGTAAGTAGGCAATGTTTGAAACGCCCGGTGAAATTAAAAAAATAATTAATGAAAAATGTATCAAATATTTTTTGTTACTAAAAACCAATATAAAATAATATAGCAGTAATGGCAAAAAACTATAAGAAAATATTGAAAGATTAAATATCGCCCAATTACTTACAAAACAGTATATCGCATAACTATAAAATAGTGCGCTCAAGGCCGTAATAATTCTTTTGTTTGGATTGTCACAATCTTTTAATAATAGATTCGATAATTTATAAAAATTAAACGATGAAAAAAATAACAGTAGGGCAAAAAGCACAATTTGCGGGCTAATAATAGAGCCCGTGGCTTTATCAATAATAAAATTTATTAGAGCATAAAAAAAATGGCCTGCAATTTGTGGATTTATTACTCCTGGAAAACGAAAATTGGAAAAGATATTTAGAGTTCTTTCCAAATATATCCTCGAATCCAGTATTACACTTGAATCCCAATTTATTAAATATCCATTGATGTTTCCTCTAAAACATAGCCATAAAACAACAATTGGTATTAAAGCAAATATTATATATTGCCATATATTTTTTAAGTAGTTCATAGCTTAAATTTACTTATTTGAAAAAATCAGCCTATATCCTTCTTTAAGACCACCATAATAGTTTTTGATTCGATATTTAGAAGTTGCTGGTTCAACAATCATAGACACAAATAGTAATATTGTGTGATAAATCACAAAAAAACTATTAAAAAAAATAATAAAAATTAGAAAATTAAATTTGGGGGCGAACTTTTTCATTATTAATATTCTATTTCTCGAAGTGTAAAAACATCTATCTGGATAAAATAAAATATTATTCCAGAGGTTGTCTAATATTTTAGATTTAAAAGTATTTTTGCTACTATCCTTTCTTTTAGTATCTGGGTGATAAGTTATTGCATCTCCAATATAATAGATATCTTTATTTAGTTTTTTAACTTTTAAAGACAATTCTGTTTCTTCATAATGAAAAACAAAATCTTCATCAAAACCTCCAACTTTATTAAATAAATCTTTACGAATAAAAGCAAAGGCTCCATATACGCCGACTAAATAGGGGGGGTTATTTATATTGCCTTTCAATTTATAATTTTTGTTTTTTGAAACATATCTTCTATTAACGCTTGTTATTAGTGAAATTTGCCTACCAGAATACATGAGATTATTTTCAAATGAATAAATGCTCGGCGTTAATATCCCGACATTCTCAAGTCTATTAAAATTATTATAAAGAACAGATAAGCTATTTTTGGATATTTTAGCATCGTCGTCCAAAAAAAATAAAAATTCTCCTTTTGCGAGACTAGAAGCTCTATTTCTACCAATTCCCATTAGATTATCTTTTGAGTAATAATATTTTATCTTCTTTGATTTAGAATATATTTTGGTTTGATTTTTTGATCCATTATCAAAAATAATAATTTCAAAGTCCGGGTAATCCGATTTTAAAATAGAATCAACGAGTTCATTGACTTCTTTTTCCCTATCTCTTGTAATCACAATAATTGAAATCAATTCTTCTTGATTCATTTTTTTGACATTCCAACGATAAAACCAACCCCACCAAATGCAAATTTAAAAAAATTATAAAAAACAAACCCTAGTGCTAAAAAAGGGTGAAGTATAAATTTTTTCCAGTTTTTGATATAAACACCCCTGAAGAAGCTGAGCTGTTTAGAAGATTCTTCTTTGTTTTCTTTTTCAAAGTTTACAAAATCTCTTCCGTAATCATAATATTTTTTCATATGCTTCCAGATATTAGTTGGCTCGCCCAGATGCAATGCTTCTGCCGCGATAAAACCCGTTTTATAACCACCGCGAATTAATTTGTTTTGAAAATCATAATCCTCTCCAGCAGTAATTTTTTCATTAAATCCATTAATTTTTTTGTATACTTCTTTTTTCAAAAACCTCGCGGAAGAGTGAGTGATATCATATTTATACATATCAACTTCAAACTTTCTGATTTTTGCAATCCAACTAATTTTAATATCCGGTGAATTATGAACAACAATAGCATCAAAGCCTTTTTCTATTTCGCTAACACACTCGCAAATAACATTTGTGTCCAACACAAAATCTGAGTCAACTTTATAAACATATTCACCGCTTGCCATTTCAACACCAAAATTTACCTGGGCGCTTCGCTCTGGTCCATAATTATAAACTAACTTAGTATATTTTTTTGCAATTTCTTTTGTATTATCAGTGCTATTATTATCAACTACAATTATCTCTAAATTTTTATATGTTTGATTTTTCACTGATTCAAGGCACCTGGAAAGAAATTTGCTGGAATCTTTTGTTGGAATAATTACACTTACTAATTTACCATTCATTTCAAAGTCCTGTATTTACCTTCATTACTATTTATTACTTACTTCTGTAATTTATTTTTTTAATTTAACCAATCAAGTTCAAACACAATCAAGCTCATATTCTCATTACTGTAATCATACATGATGGTAATTTCATCATATCCATCATCATTAAAGTCGCCTGCTACTACTTGTTTTGATCTATCTACGCCCCAACCG
>Ga0172368_10001849_pt1 | contig 28058 bp, 23 predicted proteins | sample Lak11m_FD_114540 | JGI IMG/M metagenome (GOLD analysis project Ga0172368, IMG submission 114540) | Freshwater microbial communities from Kabuno Bay, South-Kivu, Congo - kab_022012_11m | ecosystem: Environmental > Aquatic > Freshwater > Lake | place: Democratic Republic of the Congo: South-Kivu...
CAAGGGGTAGACAATAAACGCCTGCCTGCCGTTCTTAACCTGGCTGCGGATCAGTGAATAACCACGTTCGCGTTCCTGCGGCGTCAACACGTGGGTTGAAACGGGTTCCCGCCCGGCTGGCATCTCATCCATTACAGAAAGATCCAGGTCACCGTAGAGTGTTAACGCCAGTGAGCGTGGGATCGGAGTGGCAGTCATGACCAGTAAGTGGGGGTTTGTGCCTTTGCTTCGCAGCGCAGCGCGTTGATCCACCCCAAAACGGTGTTGTTCATCGATCACGGTTAATTGCAGATCCTTAAAGGTGACCGGTTCTTCGATCAACGCGTGTGTGCCGATCAGCACCTTCACCTCGCCGGATGCCAGCCCTTCCTGGATCACTGCTCTTTCTGTGCCATTGCTGTCGCCTGTCAAAAGACGGATCTGTCCATCACTCAACACGCCTTCAACGTTCATTAACTGGCTGAAACTCTTGAAGTGTTGTTCGGCCAGTATTGAAGTGGGGGCCATGATGGCAACCTGTGCGCCATTGCGAACGATCATCATCGTTGCCAGGGCGGCAACCACCGTTTTGCCTGAACCAACATCACCCTGGATCAGGCGGTTCATCGGGCGACCGGATCCAACATCCACGCAAATATCATCGACCGCCTTTTTTTGCGCTCCAGTAAGTGTGAAGGGCAGCGCGGCAATCCGCTCACTCAACCATTCATCGGGCACGTCAAAAATACGCCCGACCACGGCCTGCCAATCACGCTTCTGGCGCAGGACGCCCATTTGCAGATAAAAGATTTCATCAAATGCCAGCCGTTCCCGCGAGGCTGTGAGTGATTCCTGTGTGTCAGGGAAATGCGCCTGGTGGATTGCCTCACCGAGCCCAACCAACCCGGCTGCCTGTCTCACCGTTTCTGGCAGCGGGTCTGCCACTCGCGGCGCCCAGAATTTGATCACCTGGTCCATTAACTGCCGTAGCCATTTCTGGGTGATGTTGGCTGTCAGTGGATAGATCGGTACAATGCGGTTGGTATGCAGGTGTTCTGTTTCAACAGGTTCCCAGTCCGGGCTGTTCAATACCAATCTGCCCAGATATTGTTCCACCTTACCAGCTACAGCAATGTTCATGCCTTCGCTGAAACGGTTCATCAGCCACGGTTGGTTGAACCAGCTGATGCGCAGGGCTCCAGTGCCGTCACTGATCACCGTTTCGACAATTTGCATTTTGCCACCGCGTATTGGCCGGTTGACAACGCTCTGGATCTGGCCGATGACCGTCACAACTTCGCCATACATCAGCGAACGGATCGGTTTAAGCTGGCTGTAATCATCGTAACGGCGCGGGAAGTAATACAGCATATCTCCAAGCGTGTACATGCCCAATTTTTCGAGAGATGACGCGTTTTTTGGACCGACTCCTTGAAGCACAGTCAGGCTTGCATTGAGCGCCACCGGTGTCTGCGAGGTCTGCGCGCCGGGATAAGAAGATGCTCGTGGTGTCGTGGGTTTACGAACCGGTTCAACCCTTTGTTCTGATTTTTGCTGAGGTTGTGAGGTTTGCGGTGCAGGTTGGCGGTTCGCTGGTATTGGTTGCTCAGCAACCTGTGCTGGCAATTCCACCGATTCGGGTCCGGGCAATGAACCTTCTGCCGCATAAACAGGTGTCGGGATATCGGCGTTGGGGATCTGGCCCTGGATGCGTTTCCATACGCCTTTTAGTGTATCGGCTCTGGAAGCCGGTGTCAGGCGGTGATAATCTTTCAGGCGCATGGCCACCAGTTGGATCAGATCCTCAGGCACCTTTTCATTGCGCGCTTCGGCTTCCCAGAAATCCAGTATCTTGGCCAGTCCGCCAATGACGGCAGTGTTGGCGTATTTATTCTCGGCTTCGAGACGGAAAAATTTTCGTAGTTTTTCGAGGGATGATTGCATGAAGGTATTTTACCCTATGTGAAACATAAAACATAAAACGTGAAACATCAACTGAACATAATCCATTTACAAATTTTTCCTCACCGCCGCAATTCCCAGCCCATTTGGCCCCACGTGTGTTCCGATCACAGTAGTAACATTGACGATGCCGATATCTTCTGGGAGCGTTCTGTTTTGCTCCCGCCTGATTTTTTCCAGAAATTCTACCGCCCGTCTTTCAGTGTTGGTGTGCAATATGCTCAACCGCTCTAGTGTCCCCAGTTCCTTTAGCAGGCTGGCCAATTTTTCAGTTGCCTGGTGGGTGGTGCGTACCGCACCGACCGGCTTTACCAGACCTTCATGCAGTTCCACTACTGGTTTGATATTCAATAATCCCCCGAGCGTTGCAACAGCTTGTGGCACCCGGCCTGAGCGCCGCAAGAATTCAAGCGTGTCCAGGGCTGCGTAAACGCGCAGGCGTCCACGAATGGATTGCACTGCAGCCAGAATGCTTGTAAGATCGAATCCTTTTTCGATTGCCTCTGCTGCAGCGAGTACCTGGTAACCGATCCCCAAAGATAGTGAACCGGATTCGATCACGCTGACTTTCCCATTGAATTCATCCGCAGCCTTGCGCGCAATATTGGCGATGGCAGTTAATTTTTCGGCTGTGAATATGCCAATCACGTGTTCACACCCTTCTGAAAATAATTTTCTGTAACTCTTCGAAAAATCTTCGATGGAAGGGGCGGCAGTCGTGGGCGAAACCCGTAGATCAGGAAGTTGCATATAAAAAGCCGGGCGGGTTATGTCTATCCCATCCCGGTAAGGTTTACCATTCAAAACAATGATGGCAGGAACAACCTCGATTTTGTAACGCTCAACCAGGTATTCCGGCAGGTCGCAGGGAGAATCAGTTACGAGTCCAATTCGCATAATAATGGTATTTGGTTTTTCGTCTTCAATACTTATAAAAATGAGGAAATGAAATAGCTGGCATTACCTGTTGCACTGTTTGGATGATTAAGCATCAAGCACAGTCAGGCCAACTGTTTGTGAGCCAAAAAGGGCTGTCAGGGCGCTATTGATCTCCAATTCAGCGAAGTGTGAAGCCGGAAATAAATTTCCAGATGTTTCCCGAAGCGGCCGGGCACGCAAGTTGTTATTGTTGCCGTGAAAGAAAACCACTTCTTGCGGTTTTTCAAATTCTTCCAGGAATTCGTGCATGCTTTCGAGCAGGTGTCTCTGTGTCCTGACCTTTTTGTAGGATACCAGGCGGCCTTCCTCGATCGAATAAACCCGTTGGATGCCTGTTTGTTCATCCATAAATTCAGGATTGGCTGGATTTGTTCCGATTTGGTATCGTGGTGGATGATCGGGGCATAATAAGGTGAACAGGCGTGGAATGATCGAACGCAGGTGAGCTTCCACCGCTGCAATGGGGACGCCGCCTGCTGCGTGGTGGGCGGCGATTTGCGCAAGGATACCCAACCCGGCACCAATTTGCTGCGTATCCATTACAGAAATTTTGGCTATTCCGCCATGATTTTGGGCTGCGCTTCTGGCAGCCTTGGCTCCCGGAAGGATGTTTTCAGAGGCAGTCAGCAACAGGATTGCGCTAAAATCACGCTCCAATTCGTTGAAAACCCGGCTGATCTCATCCACGCCAGGAAGGATCACACCATTTGTATTGAAATCCAATTCCATGCAGCGAATCAGATTTCCCCCCGACATGATTGCAGGTGGGAACACGGCAGCATTATTGGTAAGTACGCACAGGCTCATAAGAATAGCCCACCTTCCAGCAATAAATAAGGAAAAACCAGGAAGATGGGCAAGGTTTGAAAAGGAATTTATTCGATTGAGAATATGAACTGGTAGTGAGGTTGGCCGCCATCCTGAACTTCAATTTCCTGGTTGGGGTATTTTCCTCTGATGATATCCGCGATCCGGTTGGCCTCAGTATGTTTTATCCCTTCGCCGTAAAACAGCGTGATCAATTCATAATCTGCAGCCCGGGCTTTTTCAAGCAAGTCAATGCAGGCTTGTTCCAGGTTGTCGGATGCCACGGCCAATTTGCCGTTCAACAGGGCGATCACCTGGCCATCTTTAACGGATACGCCATCAATTTCAACTGAACGTGTCGCGATGGTCACCTCACCAGTGATCACAGCTTCCATCGCAGTTGACATCTTTTCAGCCACCTTGTCCAGGTCGCCATCCGGGTTGAGATGTAACATGGCAGCCAATCCCTGGGGCACATTTCTGCTGGGCACCACCCGCACCTGCTTGGCGGTCACATCCCTGGCCTGGTTGGCTGCAAGCACAATATTCTTGTTGTTTGGCAGGATGATAACCCTATCAGTCGGTAGATTTTCAAATGCTTCCAGGATATCCTTGGTTGACGGGTTCATTGTTTGCCCGCCTGCTACGATAGCTGCCACACCCAGGCTCGCAAAAATCCTTGATAAACCTGTGCCAGGAGATACCGTCACCACTGCTATCTGACCTGGTTCTATATTTGCCAGTTCCAGCTTGGCATGTTTCGCCTGGCTTTCAATTTCATCCATCTGTGAGAGCAGGTTTTCCATTGCCACCTTGGTGATCTTGCCGATGCCAAGGATGTAATCGATCGGTTCGTATCTTTTTTCCAGTGGGGTATGGATGTGCATGCGGTACATGCCTTCACCCTCACCCACCTGAATTGATGTGCCCATGGTTTCCAGATGGGTGTAAAAACTTTGGAGCTCAAAGTCGCTGCTTGGACGGAAATCCACCACCACTTCCCAATCCTGCCCTGCTTCTACATCTTCCAGCGCATTTTCCAGGTTCATCGCCGAAAGCGGCTGAACCGAAATAAGCGGCTGTTCAAGGGATTGACCATCCAGAAAACGGATCATGCCCTCAAGAATGAAAAACAATCCTTTCCCACCTGAATCAACCACGCCAGCCTGTTTAAGGATCGGTAGCAACTCCGGGGTGTTTTGTACCGATACATCCGCGGCGGCAACGCAGCGGCGAAGGACGAGCACCGGGTCATCTGTTTCCTTGATGGCCAACATCGCTTCAGTAGCGATATCTTTTGATACAGTCAGGATTGTTCCTTCCACCGGGCGGACCACACCTTTATAGGCGGTGTCGCGTGCCTCAACGAAGGCTGCAGCCAGGGATTCGGCATCGATAAAATCTTTTCCGTGCAAGGCACGTGCAAAGCCGCGCCAGAGCTGGGAAAGGATCACTCCGGAATTACCGCGAGCGCCCATCAATGCGCCCTGTGCCACTGCAGCTGCCATCTGACCGGCACTGTTGTGGTGTCCCATACTACTTATCTCGTTATAAGCCGAGGTCATGGTCAGCAGCATGTTCGTTCCTGTATCACCATCCGGCACAGGGAACACATTCAGAGCATTAACAATTTGATGATTGGTTCGCAGCCAGGTAAGCCCGGCTTCCACCAACTGTTTTAAGGCTAAACCGTCAAAGGACTTGCTTTGCATGCCTAAGGATCTCCTCGCCCGGGCGAAATATTTATTTTCGGTAATAAAAAAGGTATTGGGAACAATAAATATACCTTTGTATCGGGAATTGCTCAACTAATCAGTGTTGCTGACTCGCAAACCCTGGACGTGGACGTTGATGTCGTGAACCTTGAGACCCACATTTTTTTCTACGGAATAGCGTATCGCGTTGGCTACGCTTTGTGCAACCGAGGCAATTCGAGTGCCAAATTCGATGATGATGTAAATGTCAATATCCAACCTGTCACCGTCGAAGTGAACATTCACTCCACGGGTGGGTTCGCGCGTGATCGTTGTGGCAATACCCTCGGCAAGATTTTTCGGCGCCAGACCAACCACACCATATGACTGCAGCGTGGCATGATAGCTGATGGTGGCGATGGCAGCTGGTGAAATATGTATGCTTCCCAATGTTGTCTTATCATGTCCCATGATATTATTCCTTTGCGTGAGTGTTAACACTTGACTTGTAGAAGGATACGCTTTGTGGTAAAATGTTGGGCCTGAACCAAACGGCTCAATGGTATTATAGCAAGAAAGGATAATTCACGATGGCTAAATGCGCTCACTGTGGCAAGACGACCACCTTTGGTCACAACCGCTCATTCTCTCAGCGGGCCACCAACCGTAAGTTCCTGCCGAACTTGCAGAAGGTGACTGTTTATGAGAAAGGCACCAAAACCCAGAAGACGCTTTGCACCAAGTGCATTCGCACGATGGTCAAGACGGCGTAGTCTGTAATCCCTTTTCATTCAAAAATCACGGCGAAAGCCGTGATTTTTGTTTAAAGTTTTACAATAAATCCTGCAACGATTTAATTCCGGCGCCAATGCCTTCTGGATGATTAAAGACGGCATTCCCGGCGACAAAGGCATTTGCGCCCGAACTAATTAAAACAGGCAGGGTGTTTTCCGCCACGCCGCCATCAACTTCCAGCCACGCCTGTGAACCAATGCCATCCAGCATGCGGCGGATCTCGACAATTTTTGGCAGCATTTCACTGATGAAGCTTTGCCCGCCGAAACCGGGATTTACCGTCATCACCAGCACCAGGTCAACAAATGGAAGAATTTCTTTTATCATGATGGCCGGGGTTGCTGGATTTAAGGTCACGCCGGCTTTCACTCCCAAAGACTGGATGTGCTGGATGGTGCGGTGCAAGTGTGGGCAGGTTTCCACGTGCACGGTAAGGCGGCTTGCGCCCGCCCTGGCAAACGCTTCGAGCATGTTATCGGGATCTTCGATCATCAGATGCACATCCAAAGGCAGGATGGTTGCCCGCCGGCAGGCTTGCACCACCAGCGGCCCCAGGGTCATATTAGGCACAAAGTGCCCGTCCATCACATCGACATGGATCCAATCAGCTCCTGCAGCCTGGCAGGCAGATAGGTCCTGTCCCAGGTGGGTAAAGTCTGCCGAGAGTATCGAAGGAGCGATCACATAGGGTTTCATTTTATGGCAGCGCGTTCGTCCAACGAAAAAATATCGCCAGCCACAGAGGCACCAGCCCGCCTACAGCGGCGAGTGCCAAAAGACCCAGCCCGACTGATATCCAATCAATGTCGGTCGGAGATTCATAAGTCTCGGGCGCCGGCGCCGGCGTAAGATATACGGGCATGGGCTGCGAGTCAATTGGTTTTACCGCCACCGTTGGCGCATTAGGGGAAAGAGCGGCTGCAGTCGTGCTGGCAGCCTGGTGTTGCGCTGATTTGTGTTGGCCAAATGTCATCAACACGCGCCCCAACTGGTCCGCAGTGCGATAGCGGGCAGCAGGTTCTTTGGCCAAAACTTTTAATACGATCTGTTCAAGCTCAGGTGTTATCTTGGGGTTAAAAGCGCTGGGCGATTGTGGTTTCATTTCGCGGTGCAGGCGAGCCAACGTCTCCGGGGTTTTTGCAACGAATGGCGGCCTGCCAGCCAGCATTTCATACATGACCACGCCGAGGGAGTAGACATCCGATGCCGGCGAAGGAGCCTGCCCGGCAGCCTGTTCCGGTGAAAAGTACAGTGGGGAACCCCAAACTACATCATTTTGTTCATCCGGGTTGATGCCAGCGATGGCGCGGGCAATACCAAAATCTGTCACTTTTACACGCCGGTCGGGGGTTACAAGGATATTATGAGGTTTAACATCGCAATGCACAAGCCCTGCCCGGTGCGCATATCCCAATCCCGCGCAGGCCTGAATGATCAGTGGCAGTGTATCATCCGGGCTGAACTTACCCAAGTTATCAATCATCAATTTCAAGTTGGTACCTGGTACGTGTTCCATGACGATAAACAATCTTTCCTGGTCAAAACCAAAATCATGGACGGTGACGATATTGGGGTGCGAAAGATTGGCCGCTGCTTTTGCCTCCTGTCGGAAGCGTACCTGCAGTTCTGGATCGGCGGAATAGTCGGGGCGTAATATCTTAATCGCCACAAAGCGCTCGAGCATCAGGTCACGTGCCCGATAAACCTGGGCCATGCCCCCTGAGCCAAGAGCTTCCAGTAATTGATAGCGGTTGTTTAAAAGGGCTGGTTCATTCATCGTGTGGAAATTATATCACCCGATATATGAGTGACACTTTTGAATGGGAATGTCATTGCCAGAAGCATTCCATTCCTGAAAGGTTGTCGCAGTGTGAAAAATATTGGGTTTTGTTCTATGCTTGTAGGGGAAAGCGGACCGAAATCTTTAACCCACCTTGAGAACGGTTCTCGGCTTGTATCTGCCCCCCCTGCGCTTCCACCAATTGACGGGCGATTGCCAATCCCAATCCTGCCCCGCCAGACGCGCGGGAACGCGATTTTTCTCCGCGCCAGAAACGTATGAAGATGCGGTTGATATCTTCCTCTGGAACGCCAGGGCCGTTATCGCTTACGCTTAAGACAGCCATTCCATCCGATTTCTCCACCACCAGTTGGATATTGCCATTCTCCGGTGTATAACGCAGCGCATTGCTAACCAGGTTGCCAACCACTTGTTTAACACGCTGCGGATCAAGCGCTGCCACCACCTCTTCGGCTGGGTGCTGGAAGGTGAGACTGATTTTCCTGTCATCGGCTTCGGCTTGGAACAGGTCAATCACGTGCACTGCAACATCATTCAAGTTCACACTTTTTAGTTCAAATCGTAGCTGGCGCGTTTCCACCAGGGTCAACAGGCGCAGGTCTTCCACCAAGCGTTCCATCAGATAAGTCTCTTCAAGGGCTGGGCTGATCTGTTCCGGGCTGGTGGAATAAACGCCATCCAGGATGCCTTCCAAGCGACCGCGCATCACCGTCAGGGGTGTGCGTAGTTCATGGGCTATATCAGCCAGCATATTCCGGCGTTCGTTATCGCTCTGTTCCAACGAAATTGCCATGTGGTTGAAGCTATCTGATAGCGCTCGCAGATCGTCCGGGCCAGAAACACTTACCCGTGCAGAAAGATCTCCGCTCGCTACTGTTCTGGCTGCAGCGATCACTTCAGCCAACGGTGTGACAAAACGGCGCATCAGGAAAAGACCGATGATGATGGTTGGGATCGCCATCAGGAATGAAATCACCCCCACAGGCCATAGAAAATCCATAGACAACTGGCGCTGGATGGGAAAGTAGGATGCATCCATGATAAGCGAACCGGCGGGCTTACCCTGCACTGTGATCGGGATAATTGCATCATCGGTCGCCTTTTTGTAACTGGTTCCAATCAGCGCTGATTGGTTGCTGCCGTGATCCAATAAAACCACTCCCTGTGTATCAACCAGGATTGACCTTTCCCAAAAACGGTGATATTCAACATCCGGGTCAGTTTGGGGCAGGATTTCCACCCCTTGCCAATTATTTTTCACCAAGTAAAAAGTTTCCAACCTGGTGATAACGGCTAACCGGTTGAAAGGGCTGTAATTGGATGGAGAAATGAGGAAATAAGCCGTTGCCGCCAGCACAAATAACAGGATGGACAATACTGCGGCAGTGAAGGCTCTCAGCAGCAGTACGAACAGGCGGGTCTGGATGGAGCGGAGAGTTTTATCCGTCATTTCTGCCTTCGAACTTGTATCCTATGCCATGTACAGTCACAATATATCGCGACTCACCCGTTGATGTTTCCAGTTTGCGCCGCAGGTTGCGGATATGCGAATCGATTGCGCGTTCGTAGCTTTCAAAAGCAACCCCATGTACGGCAGTCAGCAGCTGCGCGCGGGAGAAAATGCGCCCCGGCTGGCTCATCAATGTTGCCAGAATTTCGAATTCGGTCGGCGTCAGGAGAATCGTTTTTTCGGGAAGTGCAGCTTCGTAACGAGTTCGATCGATACTCACTTCGCCGACCCGTATCATTTCGCTGGTGGGATCGCCGCTGGCGCGCCGCAGCACAACACGCACGCGCGCCACCAGTTCTCGTGGACTAAAGGGTTTTGTAATGTAATCATCCGCACCAAGTTCCAGCCCTACCAGTTTGTCACTTTCCTCCACCCGCGCGGTCAACATGATGATCGGTGTGGTGCCTTCGCGGCGCAGGACCCGACAAACATCAAGACCATCCATTCCAGGCATCATCAGATCCAATACGATCAGATCTGGTTTATCGCGGCGAGCGCTGCTCAATCCCTGCAGCCCGTCACCTGCTGAAATTACATCAAAACCAGCCGCCTTCAAGTAATCACGGCAGATTTCTACGATCTTTGGTTCATCGTCAATCACGAGAATTTTTTTTGGCATTACGGGCTTCTTCCTGGTCCTTGCAAATTTTCTGGAAGAAAAACAGGGTATTCAGCAGCCTGCATCTTTTTAGCATGTGGTCAAACTGCTGTTTCGCAGATCGGACATTTACTCATAACGCAGGGCTTCCACTGGTTGAAGGCTGGCAGCACGGTTGGCCGGGTAGATCCCAAAGAACATGCCAATTGCCGCAGAAAAAATGGTGGCGAGCAGCACTGAGCTTAATGTGATCGAAGGGCTAAAAGCATTACCGGTTGCCACCGCAACCCTGCCAACAACATAAGCGATCAACCATCCAAGCATGATCCCGATCAAGCCGCCCAATAGGCTGAGCAGGGATGATTCAGCCAGGAACTGTGTCAAAATATCACGTTTACGCGCTCCCAGCGCTTTGCGTAGTCCGATCTCGCGTGTGCGTTCAGCCACGGATACCAGCATGATGTTCATGATCCCGATCCCACCTACCAGAAGCGAGATACCCGCAATCCCACCCAGAAAGATTGTCAGGATGCCAGTGATCGACGATGCGGTTTGAAGCATATCCTGTTGAGTGAAAACCGTGAAATCATTTTCACCGCCCACGGGAATGTTGTGGCGCGTTTGCATGATCTGCTTGATCTCATCTGCCGCCTGCGTGGTGGCATCAGCGCTGACAGATTCCACGAAGATAATATCGACATCGTCGCCGCTGCGATGGATGACCCGATCGCGGGCGGTGGTCATTGGGATGACAACCTGGTTATCTGCATTGCCAAAGGCCGAGCCGCCTTTGCTGGTCAACACGCCAATTATGCGGAAAGGTTGTCCGGCCAACCGGATGGTTTCTCCTACCAGCCCATCTTTACGACCGAACAATTTGTCAGCCAGGTCAGGGCCGATTACCGCTACCGAAGCGTGACCGAGGTATTGCTCATTGGTGATGAATTCACCTTCGGTTACTGTTTCATTGCGCACATGGCCATAAGCCGGCGTAACACCATTCACGGTGGTCCGGGATGTTTGTCCTTGTGATGCCGCATCGGAAGAGCCCTGCAATACGGGAGCAACATCGGAGACGGAGGGCGCTGCAAACGGATCACTCATTGCTTTGGCGTCATCGAGTGTTAATGGGCGGACAATTTTGGATGCGCTCTGGTTGCGTCCGGGAGGTCCCTGCTGGTTTCCCGAGAAAACGAACAGCACATTTGTGCCGATACCATTAATGGAACCTGTGATCGAATCCTGCGCGCCCTGACCAACTGCCAGCATGGCGATAACCGCCGCCACGCCAATGACAATTCCCAGGATGGTCAATCCGGAGCGCATTTTATTGCTGTTCAGGCTTTCCAGGGCTTCAATAAGTATTTGTGTGAAGTTCATTCCAGCTCCGTATCCACTACCCCGTCACGCACCCGGATAATTCGCTGGGCTTGCGCAGCGATCTTGGGGTCATGAGTGACGATAATCAAGGTTGTGCCAACTTGCCTGTTCATGTTCAAAAGCAGATCCATGATTTCCTGACCAACTTTGGAGTCCAGGTTACCGGTTGGTTCGTCCGCCATGATGATGGCGGGATCATTGACCAGCGCCCGCGCAATTGCCACGCGCTGCTGCTGCCCACCGGAAAGTTCATATGGTCTGTGGGTGATGCGGTCCGCCAGCCCAACCGAAATCAATGACTGCCTGGCCCGTTCCTTGCGGCCCTCGGTTTTGCCTGAATAGCGCAGCGGTAATTCCACGTTTGAAAGCGCGGTGGCGCGTGGCAGAAGGTTGAAACTCTGAAAAATAAAACCAACCTTGCGGTTACGAATATCTGCCAGTTGGTCATCGCTCAGACCGGCCACGGGTTCGCCATCCAGCATATAAGTGCCGGAGGTGGGACGGTCCAGGCAGCCCAGAATGTTCATCAGGGTCGATTTGCCGGAGCCAGAAGGGCCAACGATCGCCACCACCTCGCCCCGATTTATACTCAGCGTCAGTCCGCGCAATGCGTTGACTTCCATTGCGCCCATTTTGTACGTTTTTACAAGGTTTTCGGCAACAATAACAGTTTCAGTCATCATTCCTCGCTTATCCGCCAAACGGGCTGTTGGATGGCGGGTTCTCTATGATCAAGTCGCCTTCCTTCAAGTCGCCGCCCACCACTTCGCTGTTGATATCTGAAGTGGCTCCCAGGCGGATATTCACTGGCTTGGCAGCGCCGTTGACCAACACATAAACCACGCGCTGTCCATTCAATGTGCGCACAGCACGGTTTGGCACCAGCAAGGCGTCTTTTATTTCACGCACGGTGATGTTCACCGCCGCAGTCATTCCGGGTTTTACCATTTCATCTTGCTCAGTCAATTCCACGGTTACGGTAAAGTTAACGCCGCTGCCGGTGGAATCGCCTGCCTGGCTGATCTTTGAGACAAGCCCTGTATACGATTTTCCCTGCACAGCATCAAAGCTGATTGTTACAGGTTGTCCAACAGTAACGTTATTGATATCCACTTCGGAGATTTGCAGGTCAACCAGCAGGTGTGAAAGATCATCCAACCGGAATGCCATTGTCCCTGGGGAAACCATGTCTCCGGGCATCGGTTCGGCTTGTGTGATGATGCCGCTGAATGGAGCGATGATTTTGGCCTGGTTGATGGTGGATTGAGCTGCAGCCACGCGTGCCTCTGCGGCTGCGATGTCTTCAGCAGTCGGACCATTCTTGAGGCGATCCACTTCGCGCTGGGCATCGGCCAGTTGGGCTTGCGCAACGGCCAGGTTCGCTCGATATTTGTCCGAATCGAGTGTTGTAGCTTTCCCCGTGTACCAGTTGTACTTATTTGTCAGGTCAGTCAACCGCTGGCGTGCTGTTGTAAGGGTTAAAAGCGCCTGTGCCTTATTTGAATCGCCATCCGGTTTTTTGGCATACAGTTTGTAATTTTCCTCCGCCAGGGTTACATCACGTTTGGCCAGGTCAATATTGGCTTGGGTTTGCTGTACCAGGTTATCCGATGCCCGGTCATACGATATGCTGTCCACTTTTACCTGGGCATCTTCTACTGCCTGCCTGGCATTTACCAGGCTTTGTTCCGCTTTGGCCAGGTTTGTTTTCGAAGCCATCAGATCCGCCAGGTTTTTTTGCGCACTGATCAGGTCGGCTTCTGCCAGGATAATGACCTGGGACATGGAAGTTTGCTCCAATGAAGCCAGCACCTCGTCCGAATTCACTTTTGTCCCAATAGTCCCTTTCACACTCTCAACACGACCCGAGGTTTGCCAGGTCAGGTTAGCGGTTTGGGCGGCCCTGACCGTGCCTGTTGCGCCCACATTGGCGGTAAGGGTTCCGCGGCCAGCCGGTGTTGTTTTGAATACAGTGCTGTTCGCTGCCTTTGCGTTATTCTGCCAGATGACGATCGCAGCCGCTGCAATGATGACTACTAAAAAGCCGATCCAATATTTTTTTAAGAAACCTGCGATTTTCATGGCGATCCTCCAGATACTTTCATATTTCTTGTGATGAGCCCTCAAAACATGGGCGGATTTACGGTTTGAATTCTGAAAACAATGCTTGTTTTTCTATGGTGCCGGGTTTGCTTGAATATTATTCGTGGCGACAGGTGGGTTCTCAATGATCAAATCGCCCTCCCGCAGATCACCACCCACCACCTGGCTGTAATTATCGGCGGTAGCTCCCAGGCGGATAATTACGGCTACAGGTTGTTCGTTTTTGAGAATATAAACGATCCGCTGACCATCCAGCAGCCGTATGGCTGCGTTTGGAACAAGCAGGGCATCGCCTACTTGTTTTACGGTGATGGTGACTGAGGCTGTCATGCCAGGTTTCACAAGTTCATCTCCGTCGGTGATTGTTACTGTCACACCGAAATTTACCCCTCCCTGCCCGGCTTTTGTGGCTTGGTTAACCTTGGATACAACGCCGTTGTAGGTTTTATCGGGGATGGCATCAAAAACTATTGTTACTGGCTGCCCGGTGGCGATATTATTGATATCTACTTCAGAGATTTGCATATCAACCATTAATTTGGATAAGTCATCAAGACGAAATGCAACCTGGCCAATTGCGGCTCGATCGCCCGCTTGTGCCTGCAGTTTCGTTATGGTTCCATTAAAAGGAGCGATAATTTTTGATAGATCGACTGTCGCCTGTGCGCCTGCCACCCTGGCTTTAGCGGCTGCAATATCTTCGGGGCTGGTGCCATTCTGTACCCGCTCCATTTCACGTTGGGCATCTTCTTGGATGGCAAGCGCTACTTTCAATGCAGCCTGGTATTTTTCAACCTCAAGCGGGCTGGCTTTGCTCGTATACCAATTGTATTTTGCTGTCAGGTTGGCAATATTTTGTTTCAAACTGGTGATGTTGATCGTTATTTGCGCTTTTGCAGGCCGTCCATCTGCCATATGTTCATAACCAAAAAAACGATTGAATATATATTCCGTTCTTTTTAATTGGTCCTGGGCCTGGTTAAGTTGGTCGAGAGTTTGTTTGATCAATTCATCTGACACTCGTTTCCTGGTAATATTGTCAAATGCGTCCTGGGCATCCTTGACCTGTTGGTTGGCGTTCGACAGGTTTAGCATGGCTTTTGCCCTACTGCTGTTCGATTGTGACAAACTGTCCAGGTTTTGCTGGGCAGATATTAATTCTACTTTGGCCAGCAGTATATTCCTGGGCATCGAATCTTCTGCCAGGGAGGCCAATACCTGGTCGGCATTTACTTTTTCGCCAGGGGCAACGTTTACCTGCTCAACTCTGCCGTTCGTATTCCATACCAGGGTGGTGGATTGAGCGGCGCGTACGATTCCGGTTGCGCCAACGTTCGAAGTCAACACACCGAGCGCCGCAGGGGTTGTCTTGTAAATTGAGCTTTTGGCAGCCTTGGATTGATATGTCCACGTAAAAAAAATAACAGCACCCAACAGGATGATACCTGCCAGAAGCCAATAATTCCTGTTGGCGTTTCTCGAACTTGCTGGATTCATGCGAAATCTCCGTGAATGAACATGGTGTAAGAATAATCGCCAATTGTGCAGAAAATGTGCAGAAAGATTTGGAAGTTGTGCAGATAAAACCACCTGCGCAGTCAAATATACGCTGGGCCTGTGTAATTGGTTGCGCTGTTTTAATTCTTTTTGGATTTTCATGTAAGATCAAAATGTGAATTTATAAGAATAAAAGATAAACCAGTGATATTTGTGGATAATCCATTTCAATTTTTAAACCCGATGGACTTGGTTCAGGTTATAATTTTCCATATGCGATCCAACCAATCCAGTCAGAAAACCGGTTTGAAAATTGATTACGCCCGCTTATTTACACCGAAAGTGTTTGCAGGCGCGATTGGTGTAGCTCTTTTCCTGTTGATAGTGACATTTGTTTGGATTGAATTATCCGCGCCGCCGGCCTCCAACCCTGCCGGGATGCTGGCAGTGGTAACAACGATAGCGCTGCCTCCCGCTACTTCTGCTCCGGCAGCAACCCCGACTTTCGATCCGTACGCCCCCACACCTACACCAACCGCCATGCCTGGCCAGATCGATATAGGAGCATATGTGCAGATCACGGGTACCCAGGGTCAGGGTTTGCGCATTCGTTCAGACCCGGGCTTGAACAGCAAACAATTGTTCCTGGGTTTTGATACCGAAGCTTACACGGTTATTGAAGGGCCGCGGGATGCTGATGGTTATACCTGGTACCGCATTACTGCCATCAATGATCAAACCCGTGAGGGTTGGGCGGCATCCAACTTCTTGACTTTGATCCCCAAACCATAATAAGGAAAAAATGATTTCTGAACAACCAATCGGTATTACTGCCAACCGTCCTGCGCTCGAAATGACCATCACCTGGGGCGATAACCATACCAGTCGGTATCCATTTTCCTTGCTGCGTGCTGCCTGTCCCTGCGCACAATGCCGTGGCGGGCATGAAAACATGAGGGCTGAGCCGGATGCTGAAGTGTTCGGTTTTCAACTGGATGACTCGCCCTCCAGCCGCCTGGTGGCTGTAAAGCCTACCGGGTCTTATGCTATTACCATTGTATGGGAAGATGGGCATGATTACGGGATTTACAACTGGCATTACCTCAGAGCCTTGTGTCCTTGCCCTGAATGCCGCCGGAGTAAGAAATAAGAACCATAAACGGAGACCCTGATAAGGATCTCCGTTTTGATTTTGTTGTTTTGTTATATTTCTCAAATAATAATGAGGGTGGCGATAGTTAGGGTGTGCTGGTTGGCACTCGCGTTTCAGTTGGTTTTGGCGTTTTGGACGGCACCGGTGTTGCTGGTGGAACTGTCGGTGTTGATGTTTTTGATGGGGTCAGGCTTGGGGTTGGCGAGCTCAGTGCGGCAATTCTTTGCAATGCTTTTTCCCGCATCTCGTTTGTAGAAGCCGTGTCTGGCAAGGTTATGAGTTCCTTCCAATCACGGAAAGCAGCCTCTGCTTGATTAAGTTGTTCCAGTGATAGCGCGCGGATATAGAGAAAACGCGCGCGGAGATTTGCGTCTGTTTTGGTTGCTTCTTCCACTTTGGTGATCGCTATATAAGAGTTATTGTACTCACCCTGGGCGATATAGGCATTTGCAACACCTTCGCTGGCATCGAATGATGTCGGGTCCAACTTCTGGGCACTGCGATAACTTGCCATCGCGTTGGCGTAATCCTTTTGAGCCATATAAGTCTGCCCGAGCCAGTAAAACGCATCTGGATTGTTTTTATTCAAGCGCACCGATTGCTCCAGGTTTTTTTGGGCAGTGATGTAATCTTCAGTGTTGTAATATGCCATTCCCAATACTGAATAGGCTTCCGCATTGTCGGGTTTGTACTTGAGATATGTTTCCAGTACACTGACAGCCTGGTCAATGTTACCGGATGCGCGGTAAGCCATACCCAAAACCAGGTAGCCGTCAAGCATGGTCACATCAAGCTGGTTGGCTTTTTTCGCAGCTTCCAGGGCTGCTTCATTTTCATCCAGTGCTAGTAAAACTCGCGCCAGGTTTATTTCCACCAATGGAGAGTCGCTCAGGCTTGCGGCTTGCTCCAGATCCTTTTGCGCGGCCTTGAAATCTTTCTTTATAGTCAGATAATACATGCCCCGTTCCATATAAGCTTCGGTATAGCCCGGATCAAGACTAACGGCTTTATTCAGATCATCGAGAGCATTTTTCTTGGGGTTTAATTCCATGTTGGCACGCGCACGCCCCAGGTAGGATGGAGCAAAATTGGCATTGACCAGGATGGCCGCATTATAAGCGTCCAGCGCATCTTGATTCTTGCCGCTTAATCGATTTGCCTCTCCAACGAAAAATAACGCATCTGCAGAGCCGGGTTGTGCCGTGGCCACCTGGGCCATCATGATCCCGACCAGGTCCCATTGACCGTTTTTATAGGCGCGCATAGCCCCTTTATAACTATCCCCTGCAGCTTCACCATGCGGGGTGGCTGCATATATGGGGGTGGGCGTGTACGGGGTGCTCAATAACTCTGCAAGTGGGCGAACAGCTGTTGGCTGGTTATCGCTGACACCCGAATTGGTGGCATAGGCGGTTACTGTTGGTCGTGGGCTTCCCACTGCTTCTGGTGTAGCAGCAGGCCGCGCATTCAAAAGGCCTATACCTATCAATGCCCCAATCACCACGATGGATCCTACGCCCAGCATCGCTCCCAGCCTGAAAGCTGGATTGCCGGTTAACTTCCTGAATCCGGTCGGTTTATCCTTGTCTTCAGTTAGCTTAACCTTCGACTCCCAGGGGCTTGGATGATTCATGGGGAAAGGTCGGATGGTCTCATCTGGAGCCAATGCGCCCATCAGGATCAACCCGCGTCGCGCAGAAGAGTTGGTGGGATCCAAATTGTTGGCTGTCTGCAGGCAGTAAAGGCGTTCTTTCTGCGTTTCCATGGCAGCACTCATCCATACCCAATACTCAGGGTTTTGCTGATCGGTACGCAGTAGATTTGTCAGGATGTCACGCGCTTGGGAGAACTTTTCCTGGCGAATAGCCTCAATAGCCTGCTGGAGCATGGTTTGTTCGGCGGTGGCTTCAGGTGGTATCATTTCTTCGGGCATGCATTGAGTTTAGCACAGCCCTTCAGGCGGGGCAAGTACCTCGCTTTTTCAATCAACTGGTTGGCTTGTTATAATGATCTTAGGCTTGCAACCATTCCTCCGAAATTTTGCAACTCCCGGTTTCTGATCTTCTTTGATATCAAACGGTCCATAAGCAATGAAAAAATTTGTTTGGTTATTTTTTTTCTGGTTATTCATCGCCATCATGGGTACTTTTCTGGTGGCTTGTTCATCGACCCTATCCAGTCCAATACCAGGCACACCTGAACCTTTGATCATTTACAACCCATCCACATCCACACCAGCGATCCAGTCCCTCACACCGGCCACGATTCCGGTACCAACCATCCCGCCCACGCCAGTTTCCTACACCGTTGCCGCCGGCGACACGCTGAATTCCATTGCCAGCCATTTTGATATCACCCTTGATGCTTTGCTGGCAGCCAACCCTGGGGTTTCACCCCAAACGCTAACCATCGGACAGATCATCAGTATCCCGTCCGGGTCCCAGGCTCCAGGCGATGGCGATCTCCTTTCCAATCCAGCTGATATTGATGTGGGTGAAGTACTATGTTTGCCATCCAGGGCTGGGACTACCTGCCTGGTGCCAATTCACAATCCTACTCCTTCCATGCTTGAGAATGTTAAAGTACGGGTCACCTTGTTGGATGAAAGCGGTGGCCCCCTGGCAGGGCAGGAAACCATCCTGCCACTCAATATTCTTCCACCGGGAGAGGTTTTACCTGCCGCGGTCTTTTTTAAGGGCTTCAGTTCCCATTATCAGACCCAGGTGGAGTTGCTTGAGGCAGTACGGTTGTCTTCAAATGACCCCCGCTATTTAAAGGCTGGGCTTCAAAACCTTTTCGTAAGTATTGCCTGGGATGGGTTATCAGCCAATGTGATGGGGCAAGTGCTTCTGTTAATGAACCAGCGACCGGCAAATTCCATTTGGCTGGTCGCTTTCGCATACGATAAAACTGGTCATATAATCGCGTACCGGCGCTGGGAATGGAATGGTTCGCTCCAACCCGGCACATCCCAGGCATTTAACACCACCATCTTTAGTATTGGTCCTTCAATTGACCATATTGAAGTACTTGTTGAAGTGCGTCCATGACGGAGTACAGGATTTGGCTTTTGCCTGATCTGTGTGGCGGGTCCACTTAAGAGCGCTGCGTATTTACACATATATGCCTTGCATGTATAATCATTTTCAGGCGTTTATTGCTGGTAATCTTGGCTCTGAGTGATTTTTTTCTATAAGCATTAATACAGTATTTTGCGCCCACATTCTCACCTGTTGCCATCGAAAACCTGAAGTGGGCATTATTTGTTTGGTGCTGGAAAAGATTTTCTGTCGGTATGACACAACCCGCGCAATGGTATGTTCGAATTTACCAGTCGGGAAAAGTGCCGGTCTGATACGATAGTGTATATCCGTTTTTCCTGCCTGTTGCCTGGGATCAGGGAAAATGGTGGGTAAAAAGTGCTACCGCCGGTACTGCCTCGACAATTGTGGTAGGCCGGTAAGATGTTTGTAGACTTTACTGCAATAACTGAGGCGGTCCATGGCTCTCCGGGGAAACCTGCGCGATTTTTCGGTTACGCAATTGCTGAATCTCATCAACCTGGCTCATAAAACCGGGACTTTGGTGATTGACGGTCCCAGCGAGCCTGCCCGGATTTCCTTTCGGGATGGAAAGCTTTCGTATGCACAGATCGGGCAAGAAGACAATCGTCTTGCTTCCATTTTGCATCGTTCCAACCGTCTCACCACTGGTCAATTACGTGCCATCCAACTGCGGGCTGCCCAGGTCAGCGATAAGGAATTGGGATTACTTCTGATCAATGCAGGGTATATAACCCAGGTTGATATTCTCAACGCTCTTCAATCTTATTTTACCGATGTTGTTCGTCGCCTTTTCACCTGGGTTGAAGGTTTCTTTCGCTTTGAGAACGAAATGCTTCCGCCTGATGATCGTATAACGGTTCGTCTCGATCTTGAAAACCTGATCATTGAGGGCGCCCGCCAGCTGCGCGAATGGGAACAACTCCAGGACGAAATCCCCAGCCTGGATATGGCATTAAAATTTCTCGACCGCCCGGGTACATCGATGCAAAAGATGAATTTGAGCGTCGAAGAATGGCGTGTTGTTTCATATATTAACCCTCGCAATACAATTCAACAAATAGCTTCTGCGGCAAAAATGAGCGACCTTGAAATTCGCCGCATTGTCTATGGGCTTTTGCAGGCCGGACTGGTGGAAGTAATTCGTCCGACGGGCGCGCTTCAAATTGACCGCACCCGTCCTCAAATCACTGTCCAGGTCCGGGAAGAGCAGAAATCGTTGGTCAATCGCTTGATCACGCGCATTCGCTCGATCTAAACATTTTCATAGAGGCAATGTAATTATGCAAACCGTCAAAATGGTGGTGACTGGTCCTTTCAGTGCAGGCAAGACCCAGTTTATTCGTTCCGTTAGCGAAATTGATGTGGTTGCTACGGAACGCAAAGTCACCGGTGATGGTGAGCGGGCGGTGAAGCAGGCTACGACCGTGGCCATGGATTTCGGCCGCATCACAGTTGACGAAGATCTGGTTCTTTACTTGTTCGGAACACCAGGGCAGAAGCGCTTTGACTTTATGTGGGAAATATTATCTGAGGGGATGCTCGGTTTTATTGTCATGGTTGATAGTACCCGCCCGGAAACATTCCGCGAGGGACGTTCCATTCTTGAGACCTTCCGGGCATATGCGCCGACCCCATATGTTGTTGCTGCCAATAAACAGGATGCCTCTGATGCTTGGGATTTGGAAGATATGCGTCACGCACTGCGCCTGGATCCGAAGGTGAAACTTCTTCCCTGTGTGGCCACCGATAAAGCCACCGTTAAAAACGTTCTGCTTGAACTGCTTTACAGCATTCTAGCCGAGATGGAAGGCGGGGATAAATAATTTTCCCCGAAAGCATCCGTGTCATCTATAACCACTGATCAGGGCATCGTGCATTATGAGGCTTATGGGCGTGGCCGTCCTGTGATTCTTTTGCATGGTTGGCTTGGCTCGTGGGGTCTGTGGCAGGAAACCATGGCCTATCTCGGTCGTTATTATCGGACTTATGCGCTGGATTTTTGGGGGTTTGGAGAATCCGGAAAAAAACGTGAAACTTATGCCGTTCAGGATTTTGTAGCCCTGGTTGGCCAGTTCATGGATCAACTTGGCATCGTGAATGCACCCCTGGTGGGCCACAGCATGGGCGGAACGGTCAGTCTTTCTGTTGCGATCCAATATCCCGAACGTGCCCGTAAAGTAGTTGTTATTGGATCGCCTATCGTCGGATCGTCGCTGGCTTTTCCGTTGAAGTTGGCAGGTTACCGTTTTATTGCCAGCATGTTATTTAACATGATGTGGGCATTCCGCGGGGCAATGAAAGTGGCATCGCCATTTATATGTTCTGATCCGCGTTTTTCCCAGATGATGGATAGGGATCTTACCAGCACCACTGTTGAATCTTTTTTGTTAAGTATTGCTTCTTTACGCCGTACTGATTTGCGCCCCAGGCTTTCCGAGATCAGGATACCCGTGATGGGAATGTTTGGTGATCGCGACAATATCGTAAACCCTCGCCAGTGGCAACCGCTTCGTGCGGGTGTTCCCCATGCCCAAATTGTGCGTTGGCAGCGCGCCCAACACTTTATCATGCTGGATACCCCCCAGGATTTTATGGAAAAGTTAAAAACATTTCTCGATCAAGAAGAGACGCCTGCTTGATGGATACATCCGGCGCTGATTATTATTACCCAAACCGGATGGGGCGGATCATTTTTCTGGCGTTTGAAGAAATTCTCGGGCGCAATGGCATCAATGCGCTCGCGAACCTGGCGGGGATCCCGGAATTCATTGATCACTACCCTCCCAATGATCAAAACCTGGCTTTTTCTTTTCAACACGTAAGCGGAATGCAAGCCGCGTTGGAAGATTTTTACGGCCCCCACGGTGGGCGTGGTGTTGCTTTGCGGATTGGGCGTGCTTGTTTTCAACATGGCTTGCGGGAATTTGGTCCAATTTTTGGCCTTACCGACCTGGCATTTCGCCTGTTGCCGCTCAAGACGAAATTAAAAGTTGGGGCTGCTTCTTTTGCGGAAATATTCAATAAATTTACTGACCAGCGTGTTCGCTTGGAAGATAAAGGCGAAGTATTACTCTGGCATATTGAGATTTGCCCGGTATGCTGGCAGCGCAATTCCGGCACGGCTGCTTGCCAGATGGCTGTTGGACTATTGCAGGAAGCACTTTATTGGGTCAGTGGCGGCAAATATTTTAACGTAGAGGAAACCCACTGTATTGCCAAGGGTGACAAAACTTGTACGATAGCAATCGACAAGACCCCCATGAGTTAAAAGTATGTTAAAGATTATCCTGCAGGCTCCCCGACCAATCCCACCTTTTAATGAACCGGCGCGCGATTTGCGTATTCAAAACGTTCCCCTTTGGCTGTGGCAGCGTAATTTACTCTCGCCTTACACCTCCAAAGAAATGGAGATCAGCTCCAGCGAACGCTTACCGTTATTGCGCGAGCCCATGTTGGTTTACCGCGACAACCTTTTCTTTGATGCAATTTATATCAAAGAATTTATTCGTTTGGCACAGAAAAAGGGCCGGCCGGTCAGGGCTGCCTTTTCAATCGATGATCCTGTTTTTCGTGAGCACGCCTTACCTCTTTCAACTTCCTATACGCCTGCGGGCGGTCTGTATCTGGCTGATTTATGGTACTACCCCAATGGACCGGAGGCTGATGTCGATCCGCTCGTGATTGACATGCAGGCCCACGAAGTGGGTTATTACCATATCCCTTCTTATATGGCTGGAGAGCGCGGCGACCTTGTTTATCAGGTGCCCTTGCGTGCCATGATGGCGATTGATTGTTGGACTCACATTTTTATCGCCGATAGTGTTTTCGGTCTTTTTGCGCGCGGGGTGCGCTTTGAAGATCGCTTGAAAAAAGATCTTCCTTTCAAGGTGGGTCTGATCTCTACTGCTTTGTATGAAGGCCGCCAACTTCTGGGTTGTTCCCAGCTTGTAAAGATTGGAAAGAATTGCATCATTGATCCGCATGCTGTCATCCATGGACCGACGACTATCGGTGATAATGTCACCATAGGCGCAGGAGCGGTGATTGAGAACTGTATCATCGGTAATAATGTGAATATCTCGCAGGGTGTGCAGTTGATGCTGTCTGTTGTGGGAGACGGCACCTTTTTACCATTTCGGGCTGCACTGTTTATGACTACGATTATGGAAAATTCCATGGTCGCTCAAAATACATGCTTACAAATGTGTGTGGTTGGACGCAATACTTTTATTGGCGCAGGTTCAACGTTCACAGATTATAATTTAATCCCTGCGACGATCAAGGCACGTGATGGGCGCGATGATTTACGGGCAACCAATCGCCCTGTTTTGGGCGGTGCGGTCGGGCATAATTGTCGTATTGGCGCGGGGATGATCATCTATCCCGCGCGCACGATTGAATCGGATGTTGTCCTGGCGGCTTCGACCGTGCGCCGTGTGATCGACAGGGATGTCAAATATGAAGATAGCGACCATCATAAAATGAGGAATGGACATTTACATAAGCACCTTTATCCCCGTCAGGGGGGCAAGGATCTCGAATCCTGGTAATACATGGATACATTTGCTTTTATTATTCACCCCATAAACCCCAAGCGTGATGTAAGCCGAAAATATCCTCTCCTAGGTAAGCTGCTCAGTGAAAGTCAGATTGACTTTTTCTCAACGTTTTTTCCGCCAGTTTACATCTCAGAGATTGAGGGGATTACATCAGAAACAACCAGCAAGCAGATAACAGGCTGGTTTCTTGCCTGCCCGTTCACCCCAAAACGAATGTTGGAACTACCGGAAAAAGTTGTCTATCAGAAGATTATCCAGGTTGGCCGTATGGCCGAGAAACTGGGCGCAAAAATGCTCGGTTTGGGTGCTTTTACCTCTGTTGTTGGTGATGCTGGTATCACAATTGCGCGTGAATTGGATGTGCCAGTCACAACGGGCGATTCCTATACGGTTTCTCTGGCGGTCGAAGCGGTGCAAAAAGCAGCAGGTGAGATGGAGATCAATCTCTCATCCTCAACCGCGGCGGTGGTAGGTGCTACCGGTGCAATTGGAAAGGTATGCGCAGAACTGCTCGCAGATTCTGTAGGTGAGTTATACTTAATTGGACGGCGCCTTGATGCGCTCGAAGCATTGCGCGATCGTTTGCAGAACAGCGCCAGGGCCAGGATGCACATCAGCACAAGCACCGAGGTTCTACGGCATGCCCAGCTGATCCTGACGGTGACCAGTTCCATCCATGATGTCATCCGTCCGGAAGATTTGCAGCCTGGGACTGTGATCTGTGATGTAGCCCGCCCCCGCGATGTATCTGCAATGGTGGCGGCGGTACGGGATGATATATTAGTGATAGACGGTGGCATGGTGGATGTGCCCGGTCCCGTTGATTTTCACTTTAATTTCGGTTTCCCACCGGGTAAGTCCTACGCTTGTATGGCAGAGACAATGGCCCTAACCCTGGAAGGCCGTTTTGAAGATTACACCCTTGGCAAGGACATTTCTCGAAATCGTGTTGATGAAATTACTGCGATAGCCATGAAGCATGGCTTCCGGTTGAGTGGTTTCAGATCTTTTGAAAAAGGTGTAACACCTGCACAAATCGAAGCAGTGCGCCAAAACGCGAAAATTGCGCGGCGTCAATCATGATCGGAGGCTCGTTCTATGGGAAAAGCCCGTCTTTTGATCACCGAAGATGATGTTGATATTTCCAATATGTTAAAGATTTACTTCACGGGCCTTGGCTTTGAGGTGGATACTGCCATGCGCGGAAAGGAAGCACTGGAGAAAACTCGCCAGGCTTTACCGCATCTCATTGTTCTCGACATCATGCTTCCGGATATCGATGGTTATGAGGTATGCCGTACCTTGCGGACCAACACTCGCACCAGTCACATTCCCGTGATTTTCCTCACCCAGCGTGATGAGCGAAGTGACCGCCTGCAGGGTCTTGAGCTGGGTGCGGACGATTACATCACCAAGCCGTTTGATATCGAAGAATTGAAACTCAGGGTGCAGGGGGCTATTCGCCGTTCCGAGCGTGAGAGTTTGACAGACCCACGTTCTGGTTTGCCTGCCGGGCGCCTGATAGAAGAACAGCTCCGTCGAATTATTCGCGAGACGGGCTGGGCTTTTCTCGATTTGCGCGTAAATGATTTCGAACCTTTCAAAGATGTGTACGGTTTTGTGGCTAGTGATGATGTGCTGCGGTTTACTGGCATGATGATTGGGGAGGTGCTCGACGAAATGGGCACATCCGGTGATTTCCTTGGCCACGCTGGTGGTGACAACTTCGTTATTATTACGACTGAGGAGGCTGCTGCTGGAATTTGTCAGAAGTTGAAGGATCGCTTTGCCGATGAGGTAAAAACCCATTACAACTTTATGGATCGCCAGCAAGGTTTTATCCTGGCTCCCGCCAAAGACGGAAGCACACAGCAGCATCCGCTGATGACGATGGCGATTGGCCTTGTAGCGCCTTCCCATCAATCTTTTGCCGATATTCGCGAGATCACCGAACTGGCAGCAGAAGCTCGCCGCCAGGATACTGATAGCGGCAAGCACTAGGACGGAGTATCTGCCGTTATGCTGCAAGGACCTGTTTTCCTGCGCATCGGCTTTCTGATTTTCGGGCTGGTTTTTTTTATACTGGTCTGGATCCTTTTACGTATTATTCCCAGGGTCCGTCCGGCAGTCCAGGATCCCGTTCAAATAACTGCTCCTGATGTCCAGACTCACAATGATGCTCTCCTTGTGATCGAATCTGGCGGGCGTATTCGTTATGTAAATGAAACGACCAGGAAATGGTTTGAACTGCTCGAGGGGGAGTTGGCTAATATAGAGCGACTTGGCTTGAAGGTTCGCCCTATGGAAGGATTTCTCGAATTATGCGCAGCCGAAGGGCAGGCGCATTTTTCTGTTAATGGCAGGCAGGTTGACGCTGTTTCTTACCGTATCCCTGGGCAGGTACCTGCCGTTCTGGTTACCATGCGCGTCATTGAGAATAATCGTTCCAACCTGCAAGCTGGGCAGGATGGTCTGCCAGGCCAGGCGCTTAAGTCGGTTTCCGAATTCGGCCAATCAATTGCATCCAGCTTGAGCCTTGCGGCAACAATCGAGTCTATCCTGGTCAATATCGAACAACTCATTGCTTTAGATTTTATTGAAGTGAAAACCTGGAACGAAGAAAGCCAAACGCTGATCCCATTCCGGCTTGAAGGGATTGCCGGCACAGTCCGCACACTTCAGCGCGATCGGTCCAGCCAGTTTGGCGAATATGCTAATTACCTGGTCTCCAGCCGCAAGGAATTATTTATATCTGATACGCGCATGACAGCTGTGGATAAATTTGACACGCATACGCATAATGTGTCTCCGATGGGTTCATACATCGGGATTCCTCTGATTGCCTATGGAAAGTTGGTCGGCACCCTGGAAGTGGGTGTTATCCCGGTAAAAGGTTTCGCCACAGATGATCTCACGATCCTGCAGATGATCAGTGGCCCGGCTGCGGTAGCGTTGCGTAACGCCAGCTTGTATGAGGCCCAGCAACATTGGAATGCCCAGCTTTTTGGTCTGACGAATCTATCCCAGGCGATTGGTTCATTGCGGGACATCAAGGATCTCTTCACACGGATGGTCGATGGGTTGTCGCCGTTATTCAATGTTGAGATTTTAGGTTTCCTGCTCTATGACGAACAACGTCATATGCTCGAGGGCCAGGTCCCGTTCCAGGGTTTGCCAGACAACATTGTCCAGCTATACAAAACCCCTGTCCGTCCAAACAGCCCGGCCGAAAAATATCTTCTTGAGGCCGATACCATTAACGCTGCCAATGCTGCCGTAGACCCGGTTTGGGCAGATCTTGGGCTGCAGGACTTGGCCCAGGCGGCGGCAATGCGCGATACCGTACTTGCACCTCTCGTCTCAGCCGGGCATTTCCTCGGTTATCTTCAGCTTTCAAATCATCGAAAAAATGAATCAACAAGCCCGGAAGAAGAATTGCGCTTGTTGAATATCGTTACCGGCCAGGTTTCAGCCATTATTGACAATGCTCTCCTGGTTCAACAGGCTCGCCAGCGTAACCAACGTACTGAAGCGATGCGCCGCATAGCCAGCCTGGTCAGTTCATCGGCAACACTCGAAGAAACCCTTGAATTTTCCATTAAGGAAGTTTGCCAGATACTTCAAGCGGATTCGGCTTCCATTTTCATGCTGGATGAAAGTTTAGGCATCATGCGTGCCCACCTCCCATCCGTATTCGGGGTTTCAAGCGAATCCAAGGAAACATTATCAAGGATCAATGTAAAATCATCGTCCTTTCGACTTACGGTGGCAGGCAGCCAGCGGCCGTTTGTATCCGGGAATTTGCCTCGTGATCGCCGGGTCTTGCCTTTTTACCGCGCGTTTGTGCGTAAATTGAACCTGGAATCGTGTATTGTTGTACCTCTTATCGTACGCGGCAAAGGGATTGGCGAGTTAATGATCGGCTCGCAAAAGCAGGATTTCTTTACAAATTATGATCTCCAGGTTTCTTCCACTGTTGCCAGCCAGTTGGCGATTGCAATTGATTACGAACGCCATGCTGGAGAGACCGATGAAGTATTGCGCCGTCGTTCTGATAACCTGACGGCAGTCAATCGTATTTCACGCGAGTTGAATTCGACTTCCAATTTGAAGGAATTGATCCATCTCGTTTATGATGAATGCCTGCTTGTTACCAGTGCGGAGTGCGGAACGGTTTACTTGTATGAACCTGGATTGCCGGGTGACGACCAGCGGG
>Ga0172368_10001850_pt1 | contig 28039 bp, 23 predicted proteins | sample Lak11m_FD_114540 | JGI IMG/M metagenome (GOLD analysis project Ga0172368, IMG submission 114540) | Freshwater microbial communities from Kabuno Bay, South-Kivu, Congo - kab_022012_11m | ecosystem: Environmental > Aquatic > Freshwater > Lake | place: Democratic Republic of the Congo: South-Kivu...
AAATTGACTATGAGAAAAGCGTATGGCTTTCGGAACGTAGAAACACTACAAACGGCCTTATATCATACTCTTGGGAAACTACCGGAACCGAAAATCAATCACAGATTCTGCTGAAGAACCCAAAATGTGAGAGAAAAGTTCTCAGACTAATTAATATATGTAAGAATCTAACCAAAGATATTTGATATTTTGACACGATTTCTGAATACACGCCTCCTCTCCCCGCTGGGGAGAGGATTGAGGCTCGCCGCGCTGTGGCGCTGGCGCAGCGGGTGAGGGGCGTTCAATTTTATCTCCCCCCATCCTGACCTTCTCCCCTCGCAGGGAGAAGGAATTTTCCTGTGAAGCATCGTAAAAATTCTGAGAGATAAATTCTCAGACTTATACTTATATAGGTAAGAATCTAAAACTATGCACTGCAGCATACTGCTTCTGGACCATCCCCGGCCTTCTTCGACAGCCCATTTCAATGATGTGGCCAACACGCCATTGTCATCGGGGCTTATGAGCGGCTATATTGCAGCGCTGCTTGCGGAGCGGGGATTTTCCGTGAGCCTGCTTGAAGCATTTCCCGGGTCTCAATCATTTGCTGACTGCGCAACAGAGCTTGAGGGCTTGGAGTTTGACGTGCTGGGCGTCAATGCCGTGTATCTGTGGGAGCATACGGGTGTGCTGTTTGAATTATTGAAAAATTTGAAAGCCCGGCGCTATAACTTCCACCTCATCCTGTACGGCTTCTTCCCCACTTTTTCGCATCGTGAGATTCTCTCCCTGTTCCCGTTCATTGACTGCGTTATACTGGGTGAGCCCGAGGAAACATTTGCTGATATTGCCGCGAGTCTGAACAGGGACTGCCGCGCTGATTTTACGAACATAGCGGGGCTTGCCTGGCGCGAGAACGGCCAGGTCAGGATTTCCGGCGCTCGCGCGCTCATCGAGGCGCTCGATTGCCTGCCGTTCCCCATGCGCAGCGAGCGGTTCCTGCAGACCGTCGGCGGCAATATTTTGGCAAGCCGCGGCTGCTATGGCCGGTGCAGCTTCTGCTACATCAATAATTTTTACGGAAACAGCTGCCAGTGGCGCGGCCGCTCCCCGGATAATGTGGCGCAGGAGATTGAAGCGCTGTATCCGCGCCTGCCGGAGCCTTCAGTCTATTTTGTTGACGCGAATTTTTTCGGTCGCGGGAACCCTGGCCGCAAACGCGCGCTCGAAATTGTGGAGCGCATCAGGCAGTGGGACGGGCTTACCTTCGGTATCGAGTGCCGCAGTAATGACCTGGATGAGGAGCTGGTGGAACGCATGGCACAGGCCGGGCTGCGCCAGGTATTCTTAGGCATTGAAAGCGCCTCAAAAGCATCCCTTGCGCGCATGAAAAAAGGAGTGCGGCCGGATACACAGGCCGCGGCAATCAGGATGCTCAAAGCCCGCGGTGTGGGGATTAATCTTGGTTTTATCATGTTTGAGCCTGATGCAGAGATTTCCGATGTGCGGGCCAACTTTGACTTCCTCAAGGCAAACGGTCTACTGGACCGTTTGTCCTGCACGGTGAATGTGCTCTATCACCGGGAAATCGCGCTGCGGGGGACTGATCGCTTTAAACAGCTGCAGGCGGAAAACCGCCTGGAACTCATTAATTTCCTGGGCTACGAGGGACGCTACCTGTTTCTCCACGAGCCGGTCCGCTTTCTCGCTGACCTGATGGATAGCGTATGCCGGGGCGTTTTACAGAAAATGGATAACGCGAGCTCCCCGATTTTCTGGGCCAGGGAAAACAGCGCAGCAGCCTGCCGGCTGAATGATTTCCTGGTGCATCTGTTTGAAGATACGCTGCGCAGGCTTGAGCTGCAGGAGCTGCCGCTGACCCCTGCGGAACGTATGCGCCGGGAAGAAGAGGCATCGGCTGTTGTCGACGGGCTTATCGTTTCCGAGCGGGTGTGCCAGCTGTGAAAGGCTCATCTTCAGCGGGATTTGAGCAGCTCTATACTTTAGGGACCGGGTTCCAGACCTCTGAAATTATTTTCACGGCAGTCAGACTGGGGATTTTTCCCGCGCTTGATGCAGGGCCGGTCACCGGCAAACGCCTGGCGAGAAAATTACATCTCTCGCCGGATGCTCTGGCCAGATTCATGCTCACCCTGAAAAGCATGGGCCTGATAGCGGAGCGAAACGGTGCATACAGTAAAACCGCGCTCTCGCGGCGCTGCCTGGGAGCAGCTTCGGCTGAGAACTGCGAAGATATACTGCTGCATCTTGAAACGCTTAAATCGTCGTGGGCGCACCTTGAATACAGCCTGCGCAGGGGTGCCATGCGGCCGCCGCAGAAAAAAGCCCCGGCAGATTATCCGCGGCAGCTCAAACGCTTTCTCGCTGCGATGCATGCTTCAGGCAAGGTGAAAAGCGCGGCCATTGTGAGAGCGCTGCCGCCGCGGAATTATTCCTGCATGCTTGATATTGGCGGCGGCCTGGGAACCTATGCTGCAGCATTCGCGCGGGAAAACAGCCGCCTGCAGGCAACCGTGTTTGATCTTGCGAGCGTGGTGCTGCACGCAAAAAAATATATCCGGCAGTGCGGGATGGCCGGACGTATCAGCGCGGTTGTTGGGGAGTGCCGGTCTGATCCGTTCCCTGAAGATGATTATGACCTGGTGCTGCTCTCAAATATTCTGCATATTTATGCGGCCGGGGACGCGCGGGCTATTATTAAAAAAGCCGCACGGGCGCTGCAGCGCGGGGGAACCCTGCTGATACATGATTATATCACTGGCTTGGGCGATCAGGTCTTTGTGTCTCTTTGTGACATGACTATGCTTATTGGTACGCCGGAGGGACGATGCCATGCGTGGGATGATCTTTGCCGCTGGATGAAAGCTGCCGGGCTTTCCCGCATCAGGACAAAAGCAGTGAATGCCGGCACGTCGATTATGTGGGGCAGCAGGGAATAGTGAACAGTGAATAGTGAATAGTGGCCCGTGGTTCGTCGCCCGAACCACGAAACCCGAAACCCGAATCACGAGCCCCGAATATAGGGAGGAACATATACCATGGATTTGCAGCAGGCGCTTGACCGGATAGAGCCGCTTGATGCGGCGTCTCTTGAAAAAGCGCAGCAGCGCCTTGACCGACTTGCCATACCGCGCGGCAGCCTGGGAAGACTGCTTGACATCGGCAGGCAGGTTGCCGGCATCACACGGCAGCAGAAACCGCGCATTTCCCGGAAAAGAATATTCACCCTTGCCGCGGACCACGGGGTTGTCGCGGAAGGCGTGAGCGCATTTCCCAAAGAAGTGACCCCGCAGATGGTATTTAATTTCCTGCGCGGGGGAGCGGGCATCAATGTTCTGGGGCGCCATGCCGGGGCCGATGTGCAGGTTGTTGATATTGGCGTTGATTTTGATTTCCCTTCGCTTGAGGGCCTCACCAGGAGAAAAATTGCGCGCGGCTCGCGCAACATGACAAAAGAGCCTGCTCTGACCAGGGATGAGGCAGTGCAGGCAATTGAGGTCGGCATAGACCTGGTGCGGCAGGCAGCTTTAGAGGGCGTTGATATTATCGGCACCGGCGATATGGGTATCGGCAATACCACCCCGAGCAGCGCTATTATCGCGGCATTCTCCGGGCTTCCCGTTGAAAGCGTGACGAGCAGGGGCACTGGTATCGATGATGCCGGGCTCGCGGCCAAAATATCAGCCATTGAGCGCGCTCTGGCGCTCAACCGCCCTGACCCGCGCGACCCGCTTGACGTGCTTTCAAAAGTGGGCGGGCTTGAGATAGCAGGCATAGCCGGCCTGGTAATCGCTGCAGCAGCGCACCGGATACCGGCTGTCATCGACGGTTTTATTTCCACTGCGGGAGCTTTGATCGCATGCGAGTTAAAACCGGTCATAGGCCAGTATTTATTTGCTGCGCATCTTTCAGTGGAAAAGGGTCACCAAATAATGCTTGAGAGAATGAACCTGAAGCCGCTTCTTGATCTTGACCTGCGGCTTGGCGAGGGCACGGGCGCGGCCCTGGGGATGTTTCTGGTTGAGGCAGGCGTAAAAGTGCTCACGGAAATGCTCACCTTTGAGGAAGCACAGGTGACGGACGGACAAAGAAAAAAGTGCTGAGTGCTGAGTAACGAGTGATGAGAAAAAAGGCACAAGGCACAAGGCAAAAGGCAACAGGCAATAGCATAAGAAGGGTTCAAGGGTCAGAGGGTGAGTCGTTGAATGGTTGAATCGGAATTTCACGTTTCACCTTCCACGTTCCACTCGTCACGAGTCACTGATTTAAGATGAATGGTCAAACAGGAGTCGAGGAAAAAGGTTCAAGGTTAATAAAAAGGAGATTTACAGCATGGTAACGCAGCTTGAATACGCGCGCAAAGACACAGTAACCGACATTATGAAAGAGGTGGCCGCTAAAGAAAACATGGCGCCTGAGATGATGCGGGAACTCATCAGCCAGGGTAAAATCGTGATCATTAAAAACCATCAGAACGGCACTGCTCCGGTCGGCGTGGGCAAGGGGCTGCGCACCAAGGTCAACGCCAGCATCGGCACTTCCTCCGACATCATTGATGAGGAGCTGGAAGTGCGCAAAGCCGTGGTTGCGCAGCGGGAAGGCGCTGACACGCTCATGGACCTGAGCGTGGGCGGCGATATCAACGCCATCAGGAAGCGCGTTATCGCCGGCGTGGAAATCCCGGTGGGCAACGTGCCGCTCTACCAGGCGTTTTGCGAAGCAAGAAAAAAATATAATGATGTTACGAAGCTTGATGAGGAGCTGCTCTTTGACCTTATCGAGCAGCAGTGCGCGGACGGTATCGCTTTCATGGCGGTCCACTGCGGCATTAATCTGATGACTGTTGAGCGGCTGCGCAAGCAGGGCTACCGCTACGGCGGACTGGTCTCAAAGGGCGGCGCCTCTATGGTCGCCTGGATGATCAAGAACAACCGGGAAAACCCGCTCTATGAAAAGTTTGACCGGGTGGTGGGGATACTGAAAAAGTATGACACGGTCCTGAGCCTGGGAAACGGCATGCGCGCCGGCGCGATCCATGATTCATCGGACCGGGCCATGATCCAGGAGCTTATCATCAACTGCGAGCGGGCGGAGCTGGGCCGGGACATGGGCTGCCAGACCATGGTGGAGGGGCCGGGCCATGTGCCGCTGGATGAGATTGAGGCGAACATCCTGCTGCAGAAGCGCATGAGCGGGGAAGCGCCCTACTATGTGCTGGGGCCCATCACCACTGATGTTGCGCCCGGCTATGACCACGTGACGGCGGCCATCGGCGCGGCAAACTCGGCGCGCTACGGCGCTGACCTGGTTTGCTACATAACGCCGGCAGAGCATCTGGCACTGCCCAATGCGGATGATGTGCGCGAAGGCGTGCGCACGGCCAAAATTGCCGTCTATATCGGTGACATGATTAAATACGGCAGGCGTGAGCGGGACCGAGATATTTCACGGGCGCGCAGGGATATTGACTGGGAGAAGCAGTTTTCTCTGGCCCTGTACGGCGACACGGCAGCTGCCGTGCGCGCGAGCCGCAAGCCAACATCTGAGCGCTCCTGCACCATGTGCGGCTCGTTCTGCGCCATGGACAATTGTAATGCATATTTTACCGAAGATTTGGCAAAGAGCCCGAAGAAGTAGCGGGGCCGGTCAGCGGGTGAAGAGGAGGATGCCCATCAGTGTGGTCAGCTCTGCGATAATGGCCGCCGAGCCCAGCACATCGCCGGTTATGCCGCCGAGCACGCGATTGATGTAGCGGCGATAGAGAAGAAGTGCTGTAAGGGTAAGAAGAAAGACCGGAAAAAAAAACGGGAAGAACAGGCAGGGAATAAGCACGAGCGTTGCCCGAATGAGGGTCGTCCGATCGATGCTCCGGGCAAATATGCTGCCGATTCCGTCAGCGCGGATATGGGGGCTGGCGTAAAAGAACAGCACCTGCGCCCATCTTCCCAGGGCGGGATAGATGAGGAGCGCCGCCGGGTGATGGCGGCTCAGCACCTCATCGATCAGGGCGGTTTTGAGCAGCAGGGCAATAATTAAAGCCGTGGCCCCCATGACGCCGATGCGGCTGTCTTTCATGATTTCAAGCTTGCGCGCCACGGTGGTGCCGGAGCTGAAGAGGGCGTCAAACGTGTCAGCCATGCCGTCGAGGTGAAAAGCGCCGGTGATAATGGTTTCCGCGGCGACAATGAGTGCGGCAAGCACCAGTGTGTTGAAGGGGAAGAACGGCCGCAGCAGATACCAGAGCAGCAGCAGCAGGCAGCCGATGAGATAGCCTGCCAGCGGAAAGCAGGTGAGGGCTTTTTTAAGATCGATCGTATCCGGTCTGCCCGAACATTGTAGGGGAATCCTGGTGAGGAACTGGATTGAAAATTTGAGCGCGGCAATAAAATCCATTATCATTAATTCTGTTCATGGATAATCTGTAATTCAAGAAATCAGGAAAATTAAATTTCACCTTTTATGAGTTCGTGAGTTCCAGATTAAATTTTCAGTCTGGCCGTGAGAGTTTATTATAAGTGAATTGCACTTACTTTACAATTTATATTCAGCACAGTGTTTTAAAACAGGTATGAATGAACTGATTATCGCAGCTGCCTGGGGCCTTGACGCGCTGCTCGGCGACCCGGAATTTCTTCCCCACCCGGTGCAAGCCATGGGTCGGCTCATTACCGCTCTTGAGCCCTGGGCCAGAAAGAGTTTCAACAGCGCCCGCATAGCGGGGATTGTGGTGGGTACCGTGGTGCCGCTTACTGCCTTTGCCTGCACGTTCGCGCTCATCCTGGCGGCAATACTGATTGATATCAGGCTCGGCGTCCTGGTGTCCGTATTCCTGGTCTACACCACGCTTTCAACCCGCTGCCTCGGAGACGAGGCGCGGGCAGTGCTGCAGCGCCTTGAAGCTGGAGATACAGCGGGTGCGCGGAAGCGTTTGGCGCGCATTGTCGGGCGTGACACCAAAAATCTTTCCGTGCCGGAGATTGTGCGCGCAACCATTGAGACCGTGAGCGAGAATACCGTTGACGGCATTGTCTCGCCGCTGTTTTATGCGTTCCTGGGCGGTGCGCCTCTGGCCATGGTGTTTAAGGCAGTAAGCACGCTTGACTCAATGGTGGGGTACAAGGATGAGCGCTACCGGGAGTTCGGCTGGTTCTCCGCGCGCCTTGATGATGCTGCAAATTATATCCCGGCGCGGCTGTGCCTGCTGCTCATACCGCTGGCATCGCTCGCGCTCATGCCGGGAAGGGCGGTACAGGTAGTGCGGATAATGCTGCGCGACGCGCGCAAGAGCCCGAGCCCAAACGCCGGGTTTCCTGAGGCTGGTTTTGCCGCAGCTCTTGGCGTACAGCTCGGCGGAGCCTGCAGCTACAAGGGCATTGTTCATCAAAAGCCCGTGCTGGGCAGCAAAGAAAAAGAACTGGCTCCGGCTGATATCGCAAAGAGCATCCGGCTTATGTGGGCGACTTCTGTTGTGACGCTTGTTCTGGTGTGTTGCCGCTTTTTATTCCGGTAAAAAATACGCTAAAGGCTGACAGCTGCTTTTTTAAAAGAGGTTTTTATGAACTATATTTCACCGCAGGACATTGAAGCAGAATCAATGCGCATCATAGACCAAGAGGCCGGGGTTCATTCATTCTCCGCAGATGAATGGATGATTGTGCGGCGCATTATCCACGCTACCGCGGACTTTGAGGTGATAAAAAACATCCGCTTTCATCCGCAGGCCATCGCGGCAGGTGTCGCAGCGCTTAAAGCAGGCAGTCCGGTGTACGCGGATACGCAGATGCTGAAGGCCGCCGTCAGCAGTAAACTGCAGGATCAATACGGATGCCGCGCCGTGTGCCTGGTAGCGGACGGGGAGGTGCGGCGCGCCAGCGCGGCAAAGGGCATGACCAGGTCGGCCGCGGCCATGCAGGCTGCGGCAGCATCGCTGCATCGTGGTATTGTTGCGATCGGCAATGCGCCGACTGCGCTTTTTGAAGCAATCAGGCTGTGCCGGGAAGGGGTCATGGCGCCCTCCCTCATCATCGGGATGCCGGTGGGGTTCGTGGGGGCCGCTGAGTCAAAACAAGCCCTGCTCGACGCGGGGCTTGTGTCAATAACCATGCTGGGACGAAAGGGCGGAACACCGGCCGCGGCGGCAGCCTTGAACGCGCTCATGCAGCTTGCGGGAGGCAGGTGATATGGCGGGAAAACTGTACGGTATCGGCGTGGGACCCGGTGATCCTGAACTGCTTACGGTAAAGGCCATGGAACTGCTCAAGCGCTGCGATCATATTTTTACCCCGATAGCGAAAGAAGGCGGGGCAAGTGTTGCCTTTGATATTGCGCGGCGCTTTATTCCCGCAACAACACCAATCACGCGGCTGCTGTTTCCCATGCTGAAAGACCGGCAGGTGCTGGAGCATCAGTGGAGCGAAAATTACCGGTCAATGGAAGCAGTGGTGCGCGCAGGGCATGCGAGCGCTTTCATCACCCTGGGGGATTCAGGCACCTACAGCACCTTCAGCGTGGTCATGCGCTATTTCAAGCGCTTTGCCCCTGACCTTGAGATTGAGGTCATACCCGGCATCACGTCTTATGCCTACGCAGCGGCCCGCGCGGGCATGCCGCTGGTGGAAGGCCATGAAATCGTTTCGGTGGTGTCGGCAAACGATTCCCCGGAGCGGCTGGAGCGCATAATTGACAGCTCTGACACCGTGGTATTCTTGAAGACCTACCGGCAGCGGGAGCGGCTGCTGAAGATGCTTGCGGACCGGGGCCTGGGTGAGTGCTGCACCTTTATTCAGAAATGCGGGCTGGACGGAGAGCGCGTCTTGCGCAATCTCGACGGCCTGGCGCAGAGCCCTGAATATTTGTCGCTGGTTGTTTTGAAAAAACCGCACGCGGGAAACAATGACACGTCTTCGGAGCAGTCTTAGAACCGGCTACACCACCGGCACCTGTGCCGCGGCTGCTGCCAAAGGCGCGGCGCTGGCGCTTGCGGGAACGTGCGTGCGGGAAATTGAAGTGAGCCTTCCCGGCGGCGAAACAGCGCGTGTGCCTGTCCAGGCAAGCGGCTGCGGCGCGGACGGGGCATTCTGCGAGGTGATAAAAGACGCCGGGGATGATCCGGACATCACCAATGGGGCATGCATCCGCGCAACCGTTAGAATTCTTGAAACGGAAGATATCATTATAGCCGGCGGTGAAGGGGTCGGTATGGTGACGCGGCCCGGGCTCGCGGTGGCGCCCGGGAAGCCGGCTATCAACCCAATGCCGGAGCGCATGATCCGCTCAAGCGTGCGGGAGGCGCTGCCGCGGGGGAAGGGAGCACGCGTGACCATCAGCGTTGCCGGCGGGGAAGAGCTGGCGAAAAAAACCCTGAACCCGCGTCTGGGCATCACGGGCGGTATTTCCATACTCGGAACCACGGGCCTGGTCATCCCCTACTCGCACCAGGCATACCGGGACTCGATCGTGTGCGCTCTTGATGTGCAGCAGGCCATGGGACTTGAGAGCGTAGTCCTGTGCACCGGGCGCTCAAGCGAGAAGGAAGCGCGGCGCGTGTTCAGCAGTCTTCCGGAAGCAGCCTTTGTGCTCATGGCTGATTATTTCTCCTTTGCCGTACAGGAAGCAGCGCGGCACGGCATCGCGCGCATCATTATAGCCGGGTTTCCCGGCAAGCTTCTCAAAATGGCCGCGGGAGCTGAGTGCACCCATTACCGGAAAGCTGATGTGGATCTGGCCCTGCTCGCCGATAGCGCGCGCCGGGCAGGTATGGACGAGGATGGCGCGCGCGTTGTGGGCGCGGCGCACACGGCGCGCCACGCCATGGAGCTGATACCGGAGGAATTTCACGAGAGCGTATGCGCGCAGCTGGCGCACATGGTATACCAGCGCGTGCGGGAGATGGGCGGCCTTTCAGCACGCGCGGAAGTACTGCTTTTATCCTATAACGGGGGGGTGCTGTTCCATGAAGGAAAAAATTAGTGTCGTAGGGGTAGGGCTGTCCCCGGAAGATCTTTCCGTCAGGGCGCAAAAAATTATCACTGCTGCTGACGTGCTTGCCGGCGGCAGAAGGCTTCTGGGGTATTTCCCCGGACACCCGGCGCAGAAAATTGTCCTTGACCGAAACGTTGAAGCGACGCTGCGGAAGCTCAAAACAGGCAGCAGGGGCAAAAAGATCGTGGTGCTCGCAAGCGGCGACCCGAACTTTTTCGGCGTTTCCCCGCTTGTCATTGCCGTTTTCGGCAAGGAGCGGGTTTGCGTTGTGCCGAACATTACCGCGTTTCAGGGAGCGTTCGCCCGCGCAGGAGAGCGCTGGGAGGATGCCTCGTTTATCAGCCTGCACGGCAGGGACATTGCCGGGATGAGAAAGATATTTCATGCGGAAGGCCCGGCGGTTATTTACTGTGATGACAATAATACCCCGGCAGCCGTGGCGCGCTGGCTCATTAAAGCGGAACCTTGCGCGGCGCAATGGAAAACCAGGGTGTTTGAGAACCTGGGGCAGCGTGACGAGCGCATTATTGCGGGAGCCTTGAAAATATTTCAGCACTGCCGGTTTGCAGCGCTTACCATGATGATCATCAGCGCGCAGCAGGCGCGCGATTCTGCGCCCTCTGAAGGAGGCCTGGGCATAGGGGATGAACAGTTCCATCATGACCGCGGCATGATAACGAAAAAAGATGTGCGTCTTTTGTCCCTGGCGCGGCTTGGGTGCGGCAACAACCGGGTGCTGTGGGATATTGGCGCGGGCAGCGGCTCAGTATCGATAGAGGCGGCGCGTCTCTACCCGGGCATGCAGGTATTTGCGGTTGAGCAGGACGCGCGGCGTTTCACGCAGCTGGAGAAGAATATAAAAAAATTCAGAACAGTGAAGGTAACGGCGATGCGGGGAAGCGCGCCCGGAGCGCTGAAAAACCTTCCCCGGCCGCACAGCGTTTTCATCGGCGGCTCAGGCGGCAGGCTCGCGGCCATCCTGCAGCAGGTAAAGAAAAGCATCCTGCCGCAGGGCAGTGTGGTACTGAACGGGGTGACCATGGACACGGTAAAAGGGGCTACGGATGTGTTCAAAAAGTGGAAGTGGCGCTACAGCGTCACCGCTGTCCAGTTAGGGCAGCTCGAGAGCAACAGGCAGCCGGAAATTTTCCGGGCTGAAAATCAGGTTTTCATACTGCATGGAACAAAAGCGTAAGCGCGTTTCTAAAAAAGCAGGCAGGGTCTTCTTTGTCGGCGCCGGGCCCGGAGACCCGGAGCTTTTGACCGTCAAGGGGCAGCGGCTGCTCGGCCGCGCTGATGTCATTATATATGCCGGCTCCCTGGTGAATCCCGCGGTCCTTTCCCGCGCGAAGAAAAGCGCAGGCAAGCTTGACAGCGCCTCCATGACCCTGCAGGAAATAACCGCGGAGATGGTGCGCGCGGCGCGGGAGGGAAAACTGGTTGTCCGGCTGCACAGCGGGGAGCCGTCGCTGTACGGTGCGATAGCGGAACAGATGGACATCCTGCACAGGCAGAACGTGCCCTATGAGGTGGTTCCCGGTGTCACCGCGGCGTTTGCCGCTGCCGCGGCGCTGAAAAAAGAGTTTACCGTGCCGGGCTTTTCCCAGACACTCATCATCACGCGCCGGGCAGGACGGACTCCTGTCCCGGAGAAGGAAGCGCTTTCCTCCCTGGCAGCGCACCGGGCATCCATGGCGATCTATCTCAGCACCGGCATGCTTAATGATACCACGCAGGAGCTTGTCAGCGGCGGGTATCCGCAAGACACGCCGGCAGCGGTTGTGTACCGGGCAAGCTGGCCTGATGAGACCGTGGTGCGTGGAACGCTCGCAACCATTGTGGAAAAAGTAAAGCAGAAAAATATTGCGCGCCAGGCCTTGATACTGGTGGGAGACGCGGTCGGCGAAAAAAAAGGTGAGCGCTCGAAGCTCTACGCGGAAGATTTCAGCCACGGCTATCGGCAGCAAAAAGAGCGGAAAAGAGCAGGCACGGCAGTGATTGCCGTAACAAAAGACGGCGCGAAGATCGGCAAAAAAATTACGGGCAGCATTTCAGGAGCGCGCCTTTTCCTCCCGGCTGCCATGAAAGGCGCGGGCAGGGGGAGAACTGTTATATATTATACCAGCCTGCAGGAAACAGTGCAGGAAGTTTTTTCCTCCTGCGCGCAGATCATCTGCATCATGGCAACCGGTATTGCCGTGCGGATGATTTCATCCTGCGTAACCTCCAAGTGGGATGACCCGGCCGTGGTGGTCATGGATGACCAGGGGAAAAACATCATCAGCCTGCTTTCGGGACACTGGGGCGGCGCCAACAAACTGGCGCGTGATCTCTCGCAATTGCTTGGCGGGCACTGCGTCATCACTACGGCAAGCGATACCAGAGACATGCCGGCGCTGGATGTTATCATTCAGCAGCTTGGCGCCGGCGAATTTTCAAAAGAGGTGATTAAAAAAGTACAGGCCGCAATGATTGCCGGGAACCCGGTCGGCTTTTTTCCTGCGGAGCTGCGCCTGCTGCCGGGCATGGAAGGCCACAGCAACCTCTCTTTTCATGACAGCCCTGAAAAGCTTTTCGCCTCAGACTGCAGGGCCGGGCTTCTGTTCTCCCATGACAGGATAGTGCCCGTGAAAAAAACAGGACATTTTCTTTGCATCCACCCGCGGGATCTGGCGGCAGGCATTGGCTGCAACCGGGGCGTGTCAGCCCGGGACATGCAGGCAGCAGTAGAAAAAATATTCAAGAACAAAAAGCTCCCGCTTGCCGCGCTCCATTCCATAGGCACGATAGCAGCGAAAAAAGATGAGCAGGGACTTCTGCGTTTTGCCCGTGACAACGGCCTGCTGCTCAGGTTTTATTCTGTTGCGCAGTTAAACAGCGTCACGGTCCCGTCCGCTGAATCCGTGCACGCGCGCCGCGCCCTCGGGGTGCAGGGCGTTGCGGAGCCGGCAGCGCTGCTTGCCGCGCATGGCGGGGAACTGCTCATGAAAAAAGAAAAACTGGGCAGCATGACCCTGGCCCTTGCCCGCGTACCGTTTGCCCGGCTCATTGCCGAGAGAGTGCTTGCGCATGGATAAGAAACAGGGCATGATATTTCTCGTGGGCATCGGGCCGGGAAGCCTTGAAGATATGACGCTTCGGGCGCGCGCGGCGCTTGAGCGCTGCGATACCGTGATCGGCTACACCACGTATATTAGGCTGATTGAGCCGCTCATAAGCGGCAAACAGATTATAGCAAGCGGCATGACCCGGGAGCAGGAGCGCTGCCGCAGGGCACTTGATGAGGCGCGCCAGGGAAAAACCGTGGCGCTTATATCAAGCGGCGATTCCGGGCTCTACGGCATGGCGGGCCTTATGATTGAGCTTATGGGAAGGGATTCCGAAGCTGAAGAAATCCCGGTGGAGATAGTGCCCGGCGTGCCCGCGTTCATCGCCGCGGCAGCGGCGCTCGGCGCGCCGCTCATGAATGACTGCGCGATCGTGTCTCTGAGCGATCTACTGACTCCGTGGGAAATAATTGAAAAGCGTCTTACAGCCGCGGCCGCGGGAGATTTTGTGACGTGCCTCTACAACCCGAAAAGCGCGACCAGAACTGAACCGATAGCACGGGCAATACAACTATTTCTCCGGCACCGGGGGGCGGATACCCCCGCTGCTATTGTGCGAAGCGTGTCGCGGCCGGAAGAGAACATTGTCATGACCACGCTCGCGCGCGTTCTTAATTTTGATATCGACATGCTCTGCCTGGTGATTATCGGCAACAGCGCCACCGTGATGCAGGGCTCCTGGATGATAACACGCCGGGGGTACAGCGTATGAACAGGGGACTTATTATCGTCAATACCGGAAGCGGCAAGGGAAAAACAACCGCCGCGCTCGGCGCAGCCTTGCGCGCGGCAGGCGCGGGGATGCATGTCTGCATTATACAGTTTCTTAAAGGCAGCTGGAAATACGGCGAGCTGGAGTCTTTAAAAAAAATACCTGAAATCGAGATTCACCAGATGGGAACGGGCTTCACCTGGGAGAAGGAAAATCTCGACGAAGACCGAAAACTTGCCCGAGCAGCCTGGGAAAAGTGCCGGGAAACGGTGCTGTCAGGAAAGTACGGAATGGTTATCTTTGATGAAATAAATTACGTGCTCGGCTACGGCCTGCTGGATGAGGATGAGGTCATAAACTTTTTACAACAGCGGCCGGAGGGCGTCCACATTATACTGACCGGGCGTAACGCGCCGCAGCGCGTCCAGGAGATAGCCGACATGGTCACGGAAATGCGCGAGGTAAAGCATCACTTCAAAAAAGGCGTGAAAGCGCAGAAGGGAATTGAATTTTAAAGCTGACAGCTATCAGCTGACAGCTATCAGCTATGACTAAATCATTAATGTTCGTCGGCACTTCATCTGAGAGCGGCAAAAGCATCATGGCAACCGCGTTCTGCAGGATATTAAAGAAGCGCGGCGTGCGCGTTGCCCCGTTCAAGGCGCAGAACATGGCGCTCAACTCCTATGTGACGCGGGACGGAAAAGAGATGGGCAGAGCACAGGTGGTCCAGGCAGAGGCCGCGGGCCTTGAGCCTGACGTTGACATGAACCCCATACTGCTCAAACCATCATCAGAGCTGGGAAGCCAGGTTATTGTGCAGGGGGTTGCGCAGGGCACCATGGAAGCGTCACGCTACTACAGCATGAAAAAGCTCCTCTGGCCGAAGGTCACGGAGAGCTACGACCGGCTTGCTTCAGCGTATGACTGCGTGGTGCTTGAGGGCGCGGGCAGCCCCGTAGAGATGAACCTGAAGGAAAACGACATTGTGAACATGGCCATGGCGGAGTATGCTGATGCCGGGGTGGTGCTGGTAGCCGACATTGACCGCGGCGGCGTGTTTGCCTCCATTATCGGCACCGTGGAGCTGCTAACCCCGGATGAGCGCAAGCGGCTGATCGGGTTTATCATCAACAAGTTCCGCGGCGATCCGGCGCTTCTTGGCGACGGTCTTGCGTTCATTGAGCAGAAAACCTCTCTGCCGGTGCTGGGCGTGGTGCCGCTGGTGCGGGACCTCTACATTCCCGGCGAGGACTCGGTGTCACTGGACCGGAAGCGCTACAACCTGATGCATAACCGCCCGGCCGGCGCAGCCATCGGCGTCATCCGGCTGCCGCACATATCAAATTATACCGACTTTGACCCGCTGGAGGCGGATGTGCGGTTTACCCTTGATTACGTCACTGCGCCGCACCGCGTGAAGGATTATGACGCGGTAATTCTTCCCGGCAGCAAGAATGTCTTTTATGACCTCGAGTTTCTTCGCGAAACCGGTTTTGAAAAGGCGCTGCGTGATTATTGCAGCGCGGGCGGGAGGATTGCCGGCATCTGCGGCGGCTACCAGATGCTGGGAGAGCGCATAGCCGACCCCCACGGCGTTGAGGACCGGGGCGGGGAGATTGCCGGCCTGGGGCTGATGCCGGTTTCATCAGTCATGGACAAGCGGAAAATAACCTCGAGGACGCGCGCCCTGTTTCAGCTGCCGGGAAGTGCCGAGGCCGCAGCCGTGGAAGGCTATGAGATTCACATGGGCAGAACCAGCGCTGCGGCGGGCGCTTCTGTCCTGACGCTGTGGGACGGGCAGAGCGCGGATATTGCGCGCCGGGACGGCCTGGTGTGGGGAACGTATCTGCACGGCTTGTTTGAAAATGACGCCCTGCGGACAGCGTTTCTCGGATGGATACTGCCGTCTGCCGCGCTGCCCGCGGGAGATGATTTTTCCTACCGGGCCTTCAAGGAGGAAAACTATGACAAGCTTGCTGCGGTTGTCGAGCAGCACGTCAATGTGCACTATGTGCTGGAAAAGATAGGAATAAATAGCTCGAAAGCCGTCAGCTGACAGCTATCAGCTTTTTTTGTATTCAATGAAAAGGAAACTGGCTGCCATGATTTCCCGATCAAAAAAACTCTTCAGCAAGGCGCAGAAAATTATTCCCGGCGGTGTGAACAGCCCGGTCCGGGCATTCCGCGCGGTAGGCGGTAATCCTCTTTTTATCCGTTGCGGCGCGGGTTCCCATATTGAGGATGTTGACGGCGCGCGCTATATAGACTATGTCTGCTCCTGGGGGCCGCTGATACTGGGGCACGCGCACTCGGCCGTGGTGAAGGCCGTTCAGAAAACTGCCGCGAGCGGCACCAGCTTCGGCGCGCCGACTGAGATAGAGCTTGAGATGGCCAGCCTCATTACCAGCGCTTTGCCGTCCATCGAAATGGTGCGGATGGTGAACTCCGGCACCGAGGCGTGCATGAGCGCAATCCGTCTGGCCCGCGCCTTCACGGGCCGTGACAAAATTGTGAAATTCTCCGGCTGCTATCACGGCCACGCGGACGGCCTGCTGGTTACTGCCGGCTCCGGCGCGGCAACGCTGAACATCCCCGCCAGCGCCGGAGTTCCCGCGGCGTATCTGGCTGAGACGCTGGTCCTGCCGTACAATGATATACCGGCGTGCGAAGCGCTGTTCGCGCAGCAGGGCGATGAAATCGCCGCACTGCTGGTGGAGCCTATCGCCGGAAACATGGGGGTGATTTACCCCCACACGGGTTTTCTCACCGGCCTGCGAAAGATCACCCGGAAACACGGCAGCCTGCTCATCTTTGATGAGGTGATTACCGGGTTCAGGGTTGCCTGGGGCGGCGCGCAGACCCTGTTCAGCATCAGCCCCGACCTCACCTGCCTGGGGAAAATAATCGGCGGCGGGCTTCCGGTGGGAGCATACGGCGGCCGCAGGGAGATCATGGAACAGGTGGCGCCCCTGGGGGAGATGTACCAGGCCGGCACCCTCTCCGGCAATCCCGTGGCAATGGCCGCGGGCCTTGCGACACTGAAGGAACTGAAAAAGAAAAACACCTATGCGCGGCTGGACAGCATGGGAAAAATTCTCTGCGCAGGCATCCGCGACCAGGCGGAAGCCAGCGGCATCACGGTGCGGGTCGAGGAGTGCGGCTCACTGTTCACCATCTTTTTCAGCGACACGCCGCCGGACTGCTATGAGAATGCGCGCAGCTGCAATGTCCGGCAGTTCAGGGAATTTTTTGCCGGCATGCTCAAAGAGGGGATGTATCTGCCGCCTTCCCAATTTGAAACAGCATTTATTTCGCTGGCGCACACCAGCCGTGATATAGACAAAACCATTGCAGCAGCAGGCAGGGTGTTTCATACAATGAAGAAGGCAGAAGGCAGAAGTAAGAAGGCAGAAGACAGAAGGCAGAAGTAAGAAGGCACAAAGGCAGAAGGCAGAAGGCACAAAGGCAGAAGGCAGAAGTAAGAAGGCACAAAGGCAGAAGGCAGAAGACACAAAGGCAGAAGGCACAAAGGCAGAAGACAGAAGACAGAAGTAAGAAAACAGAAGTGAGAGGCAATGACACATCCGTATATGATATGCCTGAAGCTTGCCAATCGAGCATGCCTTGTTGTAGGCGGCGGTGAAGTTGCCGGGCGCAAGATACGAACGCTGCTCGCCTCCGGCGCCCGGGTAACGGTGGTGGCGCGCGCGGCAGGGGAGGGGGTAAAAAAGCTCGCGGACGAGGGCGCGATAATTCTGTTTCAGCGCAGCGTCACTGCAGAGGATGTGGCGGGAAAATTTCTGGTCATTGCCGCCACTGATGACCATGACACAAACCGGGAAATCGCCGGCTGGGCCCGCAGCAGCGGAGCGCTGGTTAATGTCGCGGACAGCCCCGAGGAATCGGATTTCTTTGTGCCCGCCACCCTGCAGCGGGGAGATTTGACGATTGCGATAGCAACCAGCGGCAGAATGCCGGCACTTGCCCGGAGGATTCGCGAAGACCTGGAAGCGCAGTTCGGCCGGGAATACGGGATATATCTGGAGCTGCTGGATCAAGCGCGCCGGCAGATTTATGCCAGCCCCGCTGTTGCGGGAGCAGCCCGGCAGCAGCTCCTCGCTGGGGCGGCCGCGCTCAACCTTCTCCCGCTGCTGCGGGAGAATAAGCCGGCACAGGCGCGAACGGTTTTACAGGCATTTTTAAAAGAGCATGGCATTGAGCAGGCATCTTAAAATAGGGACCAGGAAAAGCAAGCTGGCAATGATTCAGGCGCGCCTGGTTCAGGAAGCCCTCGGCAAAGCCTGCCCTGATCTGACCATAGAGCTCGTGCCCATAGTCACAACCGGCGACCGGTTCATTGATGTGCCTGTGGCGGCGATAGCGGGCAAGGGCATATTTCTGAAGGAACTGGAGGAGGCGCTGCTGAAGGGGAGTATTGACTGTGCCGTGCATTCGATGAAAGATGTGCCGACCGAGATCCTGCCGGAACTCATGATCGGCGCGGTACTGCAGCGGGAAGATGTGCGTGACGCGCTTGTCGCGGGATGCCCCCTTGCAGAGCTTTCCCGGGGCGCGGTCATCGGTACCGGGAGCAGCAGAAGGCGCTGTCAGCTCCTGCAATGCCGGCCGGACCTTGTGATAAAACCGGTGCGGGGAAACATTGATACCCGCATCAGGAAATGGCGGGAAGGACAGTTTGACGGTCTGGTGCTGGCCCTGGCAGGGCTTGAAAGGGCGGGGCTGGAGAATTTGGCCGCAGAAATCATCCCGGTCGCAACCATGCTGCCGGCAGCGGGACAGGGCGCGCTCGGCATTGAAATCCGGGCCGCTGATACAGCTCTTCGGGAGCGCATAGCTTTTCTTGATGACCCGGAGACCCGTGCCGCCGTAACAGCAGAGCGGGCGTTTCTGGCAGCAGCAGGCGGCGGCTGCAGCCTGCCGATCGGGGTGTACGGAGAAGTGCGGGGTCAGAAACTGCAGCTGACCGGGCGCATAGTCCATGAGGACAGCGGAACTGCCGTGGAGGGGACCGAGTCGGGCAGGCGAGCAGAGGCTGCGGACATCGGACGCAGGCTGGCAGCAAGGATTATTAAAAAGTGAAAAGTGAAAAGTGGAAAGTGAAAAGTGAAAAGTGGAAAGTGGAAAGTGGAAAGTGGAAAGATGGTACATAGTACATTTCACCTTGCACCTTTCACTTTAAACCTTTAACCTTCAACCATAAACCATAAACCATAAACCTTAAACTTTAACCCCCCTTAGGACAGATGCATGCCTGAGCAAAAAGGAAGAGTATATTTCGTCGGCGCCGGTCCCGGTGACCGGGGACTGATGACAGTCAAAGGCAGGCGCATGCTGGCGCAGGCGGAAGTGGTACTCTACGACAGCCTGGTGAATGCCAATATCCTTGACTGCTGCAGCCCGGACGCGGAGCAGATTTGCGTGGGCAAGCGCGGGGGAGAGCCTTCCCTCACCCAGGAAGAGATAAACACCCTGCTGCTGGAAAAAGCCCGGCAGGGAAAACAGATTGTGCGGCTTAAAGGCGGGGACCCCTTTTTATTCGGCAGGGGCGGGGAAGAGGCGCTGCTGCTGGCTCGGGCAGGTATTTCCTTTCACGTTGTGCCGGGTGTGCCGTCGGCTATCGCGGTGCCGGCCTATGCCGGCATTCCGGTTACCGACCGCCGCTATGCATCCTCTGTCGCTTTTGTTACCGGGCACGAAACACCGGGGAAAGACCGGCCCATCATCGCCTGGCAGGACATTGCCAATTGCGCCGAGACGCTGGTGTTCCTCATGGGCATGCGCAACCTGTCAATGATTGTCGAGCAGCTTATTCTGCACGGCAGAAACCCTGAAACGCCGGCCGCGGTGATACAGCAGGGAACCCTCGGCAGCCAGAAGGTAGTCGAAGGCACGCTTGATACCATCTACCGGATTGTACATCAGCATGCGCTGAAACCGCCGGGGATTGTCGTGGTCGGCGAGGTGGTGAAGCTGCGGCAGGAATTGCGCTGGTTTGAAACCATGCCGCTGTTCGGCCGACGCGTAATCATTACCCGCGAACACCAGGAGGAAGACACGTTATCCGATGCTCTTGAAGAAAACGGCGCCGAGATCGTGTTGTTTCCGACCATCTCGTTTCAGCCTCCCGACAGCTATGAAGAAGCGGACCGGGCGCTGGCGCAGCTGGAGGATTTCCAATGGATTATATTTACCAGCTCAAACGGGGTCAGATTTTTTATGGAGCGGGCCTGGAGTCAGGGAAAAGATGTGAGGAATTTTTCTCATCTTCATTTTGCCGCTATCGGCAGCGGCACGGAACACACCCTCAAGAGCCAGTATATCAGGGCGGACCTTGTGCCGGAGGAATTCAGCGCTGAAGGAGTAGTGCGCGCATTTACCGAGCGCAGCATTACCGGGGCGCGCATTCTCATTCCCCGGGCGCAGAAAACGCGCGATGTACTTGACCAGGGCCTGCGGGCTTTGCCGAACGAGGTGCTGTCAGTGCCGATTTATAAAACTGTGGTGCCGTCAGCGCTGCAGCAGGCTGAGCAGTTTGCTATAGTACAGAATTGCGACTGCATAGTTTTTACCAGCTCTTCGACCGTGCATAATTTCATTGAGTATGCCACGCCCGCGATTTTACTGGAGCTTAAGGACATGGCAATCGCCTGCATCGGCCCGATAACCGAGGGGGCTTTGCGCAAGCATGGATTCACTGCGCGGATAGTGCCGGCACAGTATGATTTCAGGTCGCTTGCTGAAGCGATAATAAACTATTATAAGGCGGTGAAGGGTTAGGTCGGTGAGTCGTCCACCCTCCGTAGCAGTCTACTGCGGAGGACGGGCTGAGTAACGAGTGCTGAGTTGGCGAGTTGGTGAGTCGGTGAACCCGCCCGCGTCCCTTGCGGGACTACGGCGCGGCTGAAGGAACAACGGCATCCAGGATTGCGGAATGCGGATTGCCCGCTGCGTCAAAGCGACCTGCTGCGACAAACGTTAAATTGGCGAGACAGCGCGGCGAGCGGAATACGAAATTAAAGTTGTGACGCGTGACTCGGGAGGTAAAATTAGAATTTAATATGGAACGGCTCAGACGTTTAAAAATGAAACCGGAGCTGCGGGAGATGCTGCAGGAGTCGGTGCTGCGCAGCTCGTCTCTCATAGCGCCACTATTTGTTGTGCACGGAGCAAATGTTAAAAACCCCGTGGCAAGCATGCCGGGAGTTTTTCAGCTGTCGATTGACAACCTCGTCCGCGAAGCGCGCGAGCTCTTGGAAGCGGGGATACCGGCAGTGCTGTTGTTCGGCATTCCCCGCACCAAGGATGAGCAAGGCTCTGAAGCAATCAGCCCTGACGGCATCATCCAGCAGGCGATCCGGGCGCTGAAGGACTCCCTGCCGCAGATGATCGTAATCACCGACGTGTGCCTCTGCGAATATACCTCCCACGGCCACTGCGGGATCGTTGAACGAGGGGTTATTCTCAATGATCCCACCCGGGAGCGGCTTGCGGAAATGGCGCTTTCCCACGCGCGGGCAGGGGCTGACATGGCAGCGCCCTCAGACATGATGGACGGAACCGTGGCCGCAATCCGCAGCATTCTGGACAGCTCCGGGTTTGAACAGCTTCCGGTCATGGCCTATGCCGCGAAATTTTCCTCGGTGCTCTATGCCCCGTTCCGGGATGCGGCCCAGTCCGCGCCGGAATTCGGCGATCGGAAATCACATCAGCTGAACCCTGCCAATGCCCGCGAAGCAGCGCGCGCGCTTGCGCGCTGCAAAGCAGAGGGCGCTGATATCCTCATGGTAAAGCCGGCGCTGCCGTACCTCGATATCCTGGCGCGGGCCCGGGAACAGTTTCTGCTTCCGCTGGCAGCGTACCAGGTGAGCGGAGAGTACGCCATGATAAAGGCGGCAGCGCAGCTGGGCTGGGTGCAGGAACAGGCGCTCATGCTGGAGACGCTCCTTGCCATACAGCGCGCAGGAGCAGACCTGATTATCACCTATTTTGCCAAGGAGATGGGGAAGCTTGCGGTCCGACGCTGACAGCTTTCAAACGGCTATGACGTCACTCTTGTTATTCGGTATCAATCATCGCACCGCGCCTTTGTGCGTGCGCGAGCACTGCTCGTTTACCCGCGAGCAGATACGGGGCGAGCTACAGCGCATCAGCGCCATTTCGTGCGTTGACGGGTGCGCGCTGCTGTTCACCTGCAACCGGACGGAATACTATTTTGTCTGCTGCGAACAGCCCGCATTGCCGCCGCACACCGCGCTGTTTCCTGAATCGCATATTTTCGGCAACGGGCTGGGCGAGCACATCTATCGCAGGGAGAACGCCGCGGCGCTGCAGCATCTGTTCCGGGTTGCGGCGGGGCTGGACTCGCAGGTGCTGGGCGAGAATGAGGTGCTGTTCCAGGTTAAAGAGGCATGCCGAATGTCACGGGAGACAAACGCCCTGGGCAAAAACCTCCACAGAATATTTGAGCAGACGTTCCGGGTGGGGCGGAAGGTGCGGCGCGAAACCGCCATTTCAAGGGGGAATGTTTCCATTGCGTCACTGGCGATAAAATATCTGGAGCGGGAGCGCGGGCTCACGGGCGCGAAGGTGATGCTTATCGGGGTGAACAAGATAACCACGCAGATAGCGCAGTACCTGCTGGAGCACGCCCTGCACACGGCATTTGTCGGCAACCGGACCTTTGAAAAAGCGGCCGCGCTGGCCCAAAGCCTTGGCGGCGAAGCGTTTCATCTGGATCATCTCGAAGACCTCATGCGCGAGGTGGATATCATCATCACCGCAACCTCAGCTCCGCATTTTGTCATCAGGAGCGAAAAGGTTTGGGACGCGCTCAATGCGCGCACCCGGCCCCTGTATATCATCGACCTTGCGGTGCCGCGGGACGTTGACCCGGCGCTGCAGGAGCACCCGATGGTGCACCTGCATAACCTGGAGACGATCCAGCCGATGGTGGAGCACAATGCGGCCGTCAAGCAGCAGGAGGCGCAGAAAGCCGAAGCAATCGTGAGTGCGGAAACACGGCGATGGGCGGAACGGTTATTTAAAAATAGCGGCTCGTGACTCGTGATCAGGGGCTCGTCCATCCTCCGCAGTGTTAAAAAACAAACGTATTGGTGATTGCTAAGTATACGTTTAAATTTGGTCTGAACACACTTTTTGGTGCTACCTGCCCTCCGCACGAAGCGTGCTTCAGAAGGCGGGCGGAGGACGGGTGATTCGGGGCTCGGGGCTCGTGGTCCATGGCCCGAACTCATCGCTCGTTACTCACTACTCCCCAACTCCTTAACTCTTGAACTCTTTACCTTTGGTAATACTATGAACACCATCCCGGTTATCGCAGCTGCGTTCGGCACGTCAACAACGGCACAGGATACCTACCTGTTTTTTGAAGAGCGCTTTCGCGCAGCGTTCCCGGGCCGGCCTCTGTTATGGGCCTATACCTCGCGCATGCTCAGAAAGAAGATGAACCAGCGCCAGGCCGGCTGGAAAAGCCTTGAAGAAGTTTTAGCAGGCCTTGAGCAGCAGGGGTGCGAGCGGGCCGTCATTCAATCGCTGCATGTCATCCCCGGCGTTGAATTTCACAAAATAGCTGCGGCTGCCGGCTCTTCGCGCATACGGATTGCCATAGGCAGGCCGCTGCTGTGTTCTGATGAAGACGGTGCCATGGCACTTGACGCCCTTGCCGACAGAATAGCGTGCGGGGACGGCCGGGCCACCGTGCTGGTGGGTCACGGCACCGGTCATCTGTCCGGCACGGTCTATGCCCGGCTTGCAAACATGGTGACTGCCCGCTATCCGGAACAGGTGTATGACAGCGTGGTTGAGGGGGAGCCTTCGTGGGAGGCGGCGCGGGCAGCGCTGCTGCGCAGTGGCGTGAAGAAGGTGAAATTCATACCGCTCATGTTCGTTGCCGGAGAACACATAATGAATGATGTTCTGGGAGCGGGATCTGATGATGAACCGTCGTGGCAATCGCAGCTTGCAGGTCTTGAAATTGACGGCGCGGAGAAAGGGCTGGGATTTAATGAAAAGATTGTTGCCATCTATTTTGCGCGCATCGAAGCTGCATACCGGGAGCTGGCGGCACGGGATGCTACAGCTCGATCATGCCCTCCTTGATGGCAAACTTTATCAAGTCAGCCTGCCGGTGGACGTTCAGCTTCTTCATGATGTTGTTTTTATGCACATGTACCGTGTGCAGGGACAGCACTAATTGTTCTGCTATTTCCTTGCTGTTCAAGCCTTCAGCGAGCAGCTGCAGGATCCCCCGCTCTTTGCCGCTCAGCGCGGAGACAGCCTGCTCTTCCGGCCGTTTTTCAAGAAAATTCTCCACCAGGTACGATGAAATCTTCGGTGTCAGATAATAGCGGCCCATGTGCACTTCGCGAATGCCCTCAACTATTTCCTGCGTTGCCGTTTCTTTCAGAATATAGCCCTTCGCGCCGCTCCGGAGCGCACGCTCCACAAAAATCCGGTCATCATGCATGCTCAGCATGATAACCTTGGCCTGGGGATCCTGTGCCAGGAGCCTGCAGGCTGTTTCAATGCCGTTCAACTGGGGCATTGAGATATCCAGAACATACACGTCCGCCGGCTTCGCGGATGCCAGCTTGAGCACTTCCAGGCCGTTTGCAGCTTCGCCGATGATCTGAATGTTGTCCCCCTTTTTATCAACCACCGCCTTTATGCCGTCGCGGACAATGGAGTGATCATCCGCGAGAATAACTTTAATCTTCATGGCCGCCTCCTCTTTTTAGCGGGAATTGTTATATGCAGAGCAGTACCTTTTTGCGGCGCGGATTGCAAGAAAAATGTACCGCCCAGCGCGGCAACACGCTCCCGCATTCCCTGAATACCGATTCCGGTCGAACCTCTGCCGCCGCCGTCAAGCGATGCGGTGTTAAAACCCCTGCCGTCATCCGTTATGGAAAGCTTCAGTTTATTCTTTTCCCTGCTGAGCCGGATGGTGACGTTTTTTGCCCGGGCATGCTTGTGCACGTTGTTCAATGATTCCTGCGCCGTCCGGTACAGGGTAATCGCTGTATCATCGTCAATGGTTTTGTCCTCAATATCAACGCTGCAATCGATAGCAGTTTTTGTCTGCTGCGCGGTTGTTGTACATAAACTGCGAAGCGCGTTTGACAAACCGACAATCTCCAGATCCGGCGGCCGCAGGTCAATAATTATCTTTTTCAGGTTTGCAACCGCATCCTTCAGCGCCGCTTCTGTCCGCTCAATGTTTTTAAGCGCCAGCTCCAGATTGTTCTCGATAATTTCTTCCCTGGCGATCATGAGGCCGGAGCTGAGGGCAACCACCATCGACCCGAGCTCATCGTGCAGCGCTCTGGAGATGTTCTTTTTTTCCTCCTCGCGTATTGATAATATCCTTGCGGAAAAGACTTTGAGATCTTTTTCCGAGTTTTGTAATTTTATTCTGTGCTGTTCAATCTCGACAAGTGCTCTTCTGCATATCTCTTCATTGCCGATGGCCTGCGCGAAAATGGAAAAAACATTCAGCTCGGCGTCACTGAACGCTCTGCGGGCGCTGTATCCGACATTCAGGCTGCCGATAATTTCAGTCCCCATGCTGATGGGCATTGCGACAAACTGTTTAAATGCAGATTTGTGCAGGTGTTTGCTATGCGAGGAAAACGTGATCTTATCCGTATCGCTTAAAATGACCGGGCTGCCGCTGTAGAGTGAGATCATCCTGTCAAATGAGTCTGCTATGGCAGGGTTCATGGTGCGGTAATGCTGCGGCAGGTTCCACATGGCCGCAATGGTAAGCGATTTTCCCTGTTTTCGGTGGTATGAGGCATTAGCTCCTTCGAGAATCATCGCTGCTTTTTCAACGATAATTTGAATATTCTGATCCGAATCAGGGCCTAAACTGAGCAGCGTTTCGTTCACTTTGTTAATAAGTTCTTCCGCCTTTTTGCGCTCGGGAATATCGACCGCTGTTCCCAGAACCGCTTCCGCGCCGTTATAAACTATGATGGCTGCGGTGTAGTCAACCCAGCGCTCTTCACCATTTTTGGTTTTGATTTTCAGTTCAAAACGGGAAGGCAGTTCCTCTCCGGCATGCTGCATGCGGTCCCATTCATGTGCCTGTTCCTTAAAATCAGGGTGAATAATATCCCAGAAACGCATACCGGGCAATTCTTCGCGGAGATAACCGCTGAGTTTTGCGGCGGCAGTGTTTGCATAGATCAAATTAGCGTTCTGATAAATTAAAATCGCGGCAGTAATATTTTCCGCCATGGTGCGAAATTTGTCCTCACTTTCCTGGATCATTTTTACAACGCGCGTGCGCTCAGTGATGTCCCGTAACATGACACAATAAAAAGTCAAGTCACCGGTGCTCCATAAGGACAGGGCAACCTCAACGGGAAATTCGGAGCCATCCTTTCTGCGGGCGCAGGATTGATAGAAATGATCCGGCGCTGCTATGGCAGGGTCACGTCGCAACTGTTCAAAATAGCGTTCACTCTGGGACTGGAGGCGGGCGGGAACAAGCATCGAATTATTTTTGTGCAGGACCTCCTCCTGCGTGTAGCCGTACATCCGTTCGGCGCTTTTATTCCAGAATATGATAGCCCCCTCTGAGTCAATTATAATAATTGCTTCTGTTGCTGATTGCGCCAGGTTGCGGAAGCGATCTTCGCTTTCCCGGAGTAATTCTTCAGACCGTTTCCGTTCGCTGATGTCGCGTACAAGGGAGGTAGTAAAAACTCCGTCGCTGGTTTGCCACAGCGAAGCCGAACCCTCGGTGGGAAACTCGCTGCCGTCTTTTCTGCGTCCGCGCAGTTCCCCCCTGCCGACTAAAACGCCGGGCTTGGCTTCCGCCATAAAGGCGTTAAATTTTTGCCGGTGGGCTTCCACAAAATGCTCTGAAAGCAAACTGGTAAATGGCCGGTTCAGGATTTCTTCGGCAGGATAGCCGAACATGGCTTCAGCACCCTTGTTCCACAGGATGATGTTGCCGCTGCTGTTTGCAGTTATGACAGCATCCGATGCAGTCTCAATCACCGAGCGGAGCTGCTCTTCGCTTCTGCGCAGTGCGTCCTCTGTTTGTTTTCGTTCTGCAATTTCCTGCTGCAGCTGCAGATTAAGGGTGGTCAGCTCGGCGGTACGGGTCTTTACCAGATCTTCGAGGTGCCGCCGGTATGCTTCAAGTTCCGCCTCAATGGCTTTGCGCTCGCTGATATCATGAATAATCCCCTGGATTACCTTTTCCCCCGCGTATTCAATAAAATGCCCGCTGATATCTGCCGGAAAAGTGGTGCCGTCTTTCTTCTTCAGCTGCACATCATGCAGAGCCCAGGCGCCTTTCTGCAGCAGCGTTGTTTTAACCAGATTGACAACACTGTCCCGCTCCTGCTCCGGGTGCAGGTCGGCAAAGTTCATGCCCGTAAGTTCCTGAGAGGTATAGCCCAGCAGCAGCTCTGCCTTTTTATTTACTTCAAAGATGTTTCCGTTGTCATCCGCCAGCAGCACGGCATCGGTTAAATCACGCAGCAGGTTGCGGTATTTTATTTCTGATTCCCGCAGCGCGCTTTCCATTTGTCTTTGCTCAGTGATGTTTTCTGCAATGCCGAGGATAAATTCAGGCAGCCCCTGTTGATTAAAAAGAGGGACTTTTTTAGTGCGGAAAAAGCTGGTTCCCTTCCGGGGAACGTCAACCCGCTCTTCCGGAATGTTCAGCAGCTCACCGGTTTCGGCTGTCAGCCGGTCCGCGGCAGTAAGGTGGTCGGCTATTTCCCTACTGAACACGTCATAATCGGTTTTTCCGATAATATCCTGTTTCGCAACCCCGATATCTATTTCCGCAGCCTTATTCCAGAAAAGGTATCTCAATTCTTTTATTTCTTTTACAAAAACAGCAGCAGGAATGTTTTCCATGAGCGCATCGAGAAACATGTTTGACTTCAGTAACTGGTCACGGACTTCCCTGCGTTTGGTTATGTCCCGTACAATTACCGTGCAGTAATTGCCGCCCAGGGCACTGAACATGGCAAGGGACGATTCCAGCGGGAAAACAGTGCCGCCTTTTTTAAGCCCCATTCCTTCGACCGGCCCTGTTATGTTTTTTGCCGCATCCGGGTTGAGTGTGAGCACCCCCAAGATGTTGCGGTCTATCAATTAGCCAGGTTCATGCGATCTCCGTTCGCGGATAAAGATCAAGGCCGCCGCAGTGAAAGTAGATCGCAAC
>Ga0172368_10001851_pt1 | contig 28035 bp, 24 predicted proteins | sample Lak11m_FD_114540 | JGI IMG/M metagenome (GOLD analysis project Ga0172368, IMG submission 114540) | Freshwater microbial communities from Kabuno Bay, South-Kivu, Congo - kab_022012_11m | ecosystem: Environmental > Aquatic > Freshwater > Lake | place: Democratic Republic of the Congo: South-Kivu...
ACGGCATCAAAGCCATTCTCAGCAAGTGCGGACAAGGATTACTCCCCAAAAATCCCCACCCGGGGGGACCAAATCCTCAACTCTCCCTCTTCTCGGCTTAGATTTTTGGGGAAACTCCAGCGAACGAAAGAATTGCCATGCAAAACATGTCGTGGTATTTATGATGATTCACTACACCGCGGGGAGCGATGCCAAATGTGCGGAATCGTAGGATATATCGGATCATCTCCCGCCTACGCGATCCTCATTGACGGCCTGAAGAGACTTGAGTACAGAGGCTACGACTCTACAGGCATCGCGGTCATGGACGCGGGACGCATCGAAATTGCCCGTGCAAAGGGCAAGATTAGAGACTTGGAGGCAATGGTTAAGGGGGCGCCTCCCGCGGGGACAATCGGCGTGGGTCATACCCGTTGGGCAACCCACGGGCGACCCTCCGAAACCAACGCTCACCCGCACCGTGCGGGTAGGACCGTTGTGGTACACAACGGCATCATCGAGAACTACTCGTCGATAAAGAAGAATCTCATTGAAGCGGGTCGTTCGTTCACGTCCGACACGGACACCGAAGTCATTGCACAGCTGATCGACAAGCACATGGATGAGGGCATGGCCCCCATCGATGCCATCCGAGCGGCCTGCAAAGAGATCAAAGGTTCGTTTGCCACCGGCGTTCTCTTTGAGAACGATCCCGAAACACTCTACGCAATGCGCAACGAGTGTCCCCTTGTGGTGGGACTCGGCCACAACGAGAACTTCGTAGCTTCCGATATCCCCGCGATTCTCAATCATACCAGGCAAATGGTCTTCATGAACGATGGAGAGATCGCGATCCTGCGTACCGACAGGGTCACCTTCATGGATTTTGACGGCAATCCCGTCAAGAAGGCCCCGCGGCTCATGGACCTCAACCCGGTTATGGCGGAAAAGGGCGGTTACAAGCACTTTATGCTCAAGGAGATCCACGAGCAGCCCCGTGCGGTGACGGACACCTTTCGAGGAAGGATCTCACCGGAGACAGGAGAGGTTTTCCTGGACGGATTACTCCTCTCGGACGAAGAAGTTCGCCGCATCAAGCGCGTGCTCATAATAGCGTGTGGGACAAGTTTCCATGCGGGGCTCGTGGGCCGCCGCATCATCGAGGAATTGGCTCGCATCCCCACCGACGTGGATCTCGCAAGCGAGTTCCGCTACCGCAATCCGATTGTGGGCGAAGATACGCTCCTCGTGAGCATCAGCCAGTCGGGCGAGACCGCGGACACCATCGCCGCGACCCACGAAGGCGCTCGGCGGGGCGCTATGGTGATTTCGATCTGCAACGTCATCGAGTCGAGCCTGGCGCGCTGTTCCGACCGAGGCGTGATCTATACCCACGCGGGGCCTGAGATCGGCGTCGCGTCCACAAAGGCGTTCACCACACAGATCACAACTCTCTATCTTCTGGGGCTTTACCTGGCCGAACGACGGGGCACTCTGGATTTGGAGGCGCGCAAACAGCTCATCGCCGACCTCATGCGTCTGCCCGGCATGATGGAGAAGGCCCTCGAAACCTCCAAGAGGCTGGAGCGCATGGCGCGCACGTACGAGAAATATACGAGTTTTCTCTACCTGGCCCGGGGCATCAATACCCCAATCGCGTACGAGGGGGCGTTGAAGCTCAAGGAAATCTCGTACATCCACGCTGAGGCATATCCGGGTGGTGAGATGAAGCACGGCCCCATAGCGCTTATCAGCGAGGAGATGCCGGTCGTGGTTCTGCTTTCCGGCGATCGAGTATACGAAAAGATGCTGAGCAACATGGAGGAGGTCCGCAGCAGAGATGGCATGCTCCTTGTCTTCTCCGCGGTCGAGGACCCCATGGTGGAAGACATGGCCGACGAGGTCGTGTATGTGCCGATGAACAACGAGTACCTTACCACCATCGTCTTGACGCTCCCGCTGCAGCTGCTGGCATATCACATCGCGGACTTCAAGGGCACGGACGTGGACCAGCCGAGAAACCTCGCCAAGAGCGTGACCGTCGAATGAGCGTTCGGTCGTGCTACAGCCGCTCTGGACGGTCCGGAGCTACGGAGCCGTGCGACAGGAGCCGTTGGTGAACCGCCGGCAGAAGCTCGAAGGAATCGCATGAGGCAGAACAGACTGTTCGGCACGGATGGAATCCGAGGCGTCGCGAACCTCCATCCAATGACTGCCGAGATGGCACTTGCTCTCGGCAGGGCTGTGGCCCACTATGCCTCGCTTCAGAAAGGCAGGCGTCACCGCATCCTCGTGGGCAAGGACACGCGCATTTCCTGCTACATGCTGGAGAACGCCCTGTCCGCGGGAATCTGCTCGATGGGAGTGGATGTGCTGCTCGTGGGGCCCATGCCGACCCCGGGGATTGCATTTCTCACACGCAACATGCGCTGCGACGCGGGTGCGGTCATTTCTGCTTCGCACAATCCATTTCAAGATAATGGCATCAAGTTCTTTTCCCGCGACGGATTCAAGCTATCCGACGAGGTCGAGGACGAGATCGAGCGGATGGTTTTGTCCAACAACATCGACGCGATCCGTCCCACGGCTGAACGTGTGGGGAAAGCGTTTCGCATCGACGATGCGCTCGGACGATACGTTGTATTCGTGAAGAACTCGTTTCCCGCACACATGAACCTTGAAGGCATTAAAGTGGTGCTGGACTGCGCTCACGGCGCAGCGTACAAAGCTGCACCTCTGGTCTTCGAGGAACTTAGCGCCGAAGTTACTGCGATCGGAGTGGAGCCGGACGGCCACAACATCAACAGAGACTGTGGGTCGCTCCATCCGGAGATAATCTGCGCTGAAGTACGGCGAATCGGCGCACACATCGGGATAGCGCTCGACGGTGATGCCGACCGGGTTATCTTTGCAGACGAGAAGGGGAATGTGGTAGACGGCGATCAGATTATGGGCCTGATAGCCTGGGATATGATTCAGAAAGGCCGGCTGCGGCAGAACACCCTGGTGGCAACGGTAATGAGCAATATCGGCCTTGAGCTTGCCATGAACGAAATGGGCGGGAGCCTCGTCCGCACCCAAGTGGGCGACCGCTACGTCGTTGAGCGCATGAGAAAGGATGACCTCAATTTCGGTGGCGAGCAGTCGGGACATCTGATCTTTCTTGATAAGAACACATCCGGGGACGGCATCCTATCGGGATTGCAGGTGATGCGTGTCATGGCGGAAACGGGCAAACCGCTCTCCGAGCTTGCCGCCAAGGTGAAGAAGTTTCCTCAAATACAGAAGAACATCGAAGTGGCCGAAAAGAAGGACCTCGAATCAGACATTCAGGTGGGAATGGTCCTGAAGCAAGCCGAGGCACGCCTAGGCGGCCGAGGGCGTGTGCTGGTGCGGTACTCCGGCACCCAATCGGTTTGCAGGATCATGGTCGAAGGCGAGAATCAGGACGTCGTCAACGAAGTGGTTGAGATGGTGGCGGATGGGCTCAGTCGCTGTTTATGATGCCAACGGCAAAGCCGTGGAAATTGCGCGGCAAGTGCTGGATATCGAGATTGAAGGGATACGATGCGTCAAGGAGCGTCTGGACTACAGGTTTGACAAATGCGTAGATCTGCTCTATTCCCTACGGGGTAGGATTATCATTACGGGAGTAGGCAAATCCGGGCTTATCGGACGCAAGATCTCTGCGACCTTCACCAGCACGGGCTCACCGGCGATATTTCTGCATCCGCTCGAGGGTTTGCACGGCGATGTGGGAATAGTGGGCCGGGACGATGCATTGCTGGCGATTTCCAACAGTGGCGAAACCGCTGAGATCACGACGTTGGCCGCAACCGTCAAGCGGAGACAGGCACGCATTATTGGCATGACGGGCGTGGAATCCTCAACGCTGGCGAGGATGGCCGACTTGGTGCTGGATACGCGGGTGCCGCGAGAAGCATGTCCCCTCAACATGGCGCCGACAGCGAGCACCACCGCGACACTCGTGATCGGCGACGCTCTGGCCGTCGCGCTCATGGTTCGTCGAGGATTCCGAAAAGAGGATTTCATCAGGCACCATCCAGGAGGCAGCCTCGGCGAGCGCCTCAATCTCAAGGTGCAGGACATCATGCTTGATCGGCGTGCCGCTCCGGAAGTGACCGAGACGGCAACGCTGCATGAGATCGTGGCAAGCATCAACGAACAGAATTTGGGCTTCACTCTTGTGACCGCCGGCGACCGGTTAGTCGGCATTATCACGGACGGAGACCTGCGCAGGGCGCTCCTGAGCGGCAGAGAACTCCATGGATGCCAAGCTGCGGACTTGATGACGATGGATCCGCTCTCCATAGGGGATGACAGGACAGCTGCGGAAGCCCTCGAAATCATGGAAAGGAAGCTCATCACCGCCCTTGCGGTGTTGGATAGGAGCGGGACACTCGTCGGCGTCATTCACTTGCATGACTTGCTCGGGCGAGGAGAAGTCCGGTTCTCATCGTGAGGTCCGGTCCCTTCTGCTCACCTGCTTTCAAGTCTCTTGGCTGACTGAAAGTGGATGCGCATGTTCCGTATAGGCGGAGGACAGTTATGAAAATGAAACCGGAGGACCTGGAATACTTTCGGAGTCTCCTCCAGAGACAGATGGACGATTTGGTGAAAGGCGCGGGGAGGACCGTGGACGACATGACCGAAGGAGAGGGAAAAGCCAGTTTTCCCGATCCAACGGACCGGGCTTCGATGGAATCGGATCGCAATTTCGAGCTGAGAATCCGCGATCGAGAACGTAAGCTCATCAGTAAGATCAAGGGTGCACTTGAAAAGATCGAAGAGGGAACGTTCGGCACATGTGAAGTGTGCGGAGAGCCGATAGAGTTCAAGCGGCTCGAAGCGCGACCGGTTACATCTCACTGCATCGAATGCAAGACCGACGAAGAAGAGGAAGAACGCCTGCGGAAGCTCTAGTCCACTGTCCACGTGCCCACCGGCACACATTTTGATTGCATGCGGTTTACGCGCACTCTCCGTCGATGGTGGACGAAGCCGAGTGAGATTGCTCATTTTTCCGGCATCGTGGATTGATATATGACGCCTCGCATGTTATAGTATTATTGATAATTGTATTCGCACTATTCAGGTTCGCCAGGCGCGGCAGGGCGAACTCGCGGTGACCACCGGCTGTGGGTTGGTCGGTGAATACCTTCGCGCCTAATTCGTAACTAAAGGTGATTTTCTATGAGACTCGCTTCCTGTGAAATGGGGCTCAAACTCCGTTGGCCCCTGATTTTGGGTGTGCGCGGAATTCGCATTCCAGCGCGAACCCAGTTGCCTAAGGTGCCAACGGTAGGCATCGGGCTTGAAGTGGTGGAAGCACCGGTTGAGCCGGAGGCACCGCCGCCAATTGTCGTAGAAGCGCCTCGGCCGCAGCCTCCTGCAGAAAAGCCGCGTGAGGTGCCGGTGCGGGTGATCCCTCCGCGGCAGAAGCGCGAGCGTCGCGCACCCAAAGTTGAAGAGACGGTTGCGCCTCCTCCGGCGCCCAAACCGCTGAAGGTAATCCGGCGCAGAAAGGAAGAGGCCCCGAAGGTCTTCGAGACTCCGGCGAAGGAGTTTTCAGAAGTTTTCCTTAGCGGGTTTCGCCTCAGCCCTGACGACGATACGGCCAAGTAGATACCAAACCGGAGATTGACGGCATTCAGCTTTCACCAGTCGGACCATGCCCCTGCGGGACCCAATCCGTCCCGAAGCTTCTCGTGGTTTAGGAAATTCCCCGTGAGCACCCCGCGTAACCCCGACCCGGCACGACTCGTGGTGAGTGTCCTTGTGCCCGACAAGGCCGCCGTGGCCGCTGCCGTCGGCGATATCGAGGCGGAATTGGGGCCGCTCGAAGAGGAAATCGGGCCGCTCGCCTTCGATTTCACGGATTACTACCGCCGGGAAATGGGACTCGGTATCCGGAGATGGCTGTGGGTGTTCGCGAATCTGGTCGATCGGTCGGAACTTGCCCGGATCAAGCTCTTGACGAACCGTATTGAAACGTCCTATAGCATTGACGGGAAAAGAAGGTTTAACCTCGACCCCGGGCTGCTCACGCTGGAAAATTTTATACTCGCAACGGGAAAGAACCGGGCGGAGCGGGTTTATCTCGGCCAAGGGATCTTCGCGGACCTCACATTGGTGTTTCGACAGGGAACTTATCACCCCCTGCCGTGGACATATCCCGATTATGCAGACGCGCGACTCGTTGAAATCCTCAATAGGATACGGGAGACATACAAATGCACGCTGAGGCGACCGACCGAAACATCCACGCGGTCAGAAGCATGACCGGATTTGGAAGAGGCCAAGCCTCGTCCGGAGACGTCGAGGTCGCCGCTGAGGTGAAGAGCGTCAATCACCGTTATCTGGACGTATCCGTGCGACTACCGCGGCTCTACTCCAGTTTCGAGCCGCAGGTCCGCAAGATCGTTTCCGAGCATATTGGCAGAGGGAAGGTGGACGTTGCTATTGTGCGCTCAGGCACGAGCGGCGCAATTATGGACGTGACCCTTGATCTGGAACTGGCCCGCAAGTATCACGAACGACTTTCAGAACTCAAGAAACGGTTTGGGCTCGCCGGCGATGTCTCTGTATCGGACATGCTTACCCTCAAAGAAATTGTGGCTCCCGTGGAAAAGGGCGAAGAGGTGGACAGGGAATTCCGGCTGCTGGAGGAAAGCCTCCGTCAGGCTCTCGAGGCGCTCGACGGCATGCGCAGAATCGAGGGAGCCGCTCTCTGGGCCGACATGAAGCCGAGAGTGATCGGATTGAGAGAAACCGCGAGTCGCATCGGTCCCCTCGCGCACCAGGTAACGATCGTCGCGAAAGAGCGGCTCGAAAAGCGAACGAAGGAGCTTATGGGCGGCCTCGAATTGGACCCGGACCGACTCATGCAAGAGGTTGCCCTGATCGCAGAGCGTGCCGACGTGACCGAGGAATTGAAACGCCTCGACAGCCATGCTGAGCAGTTCCTTGGCTCGGTGGAGCAGGGGTCGCCGCTCGGACGCAAATTGGATTTCCTGCTTCAAGAGATGAACCGAGAGATCAATACCATTGGCTCCAAGTCTTCCTCGAGCGACATTGCCTCGCTCGTGGTGCTCATGAAGTCCGAAGTGGAAAAAGTCAGAGAACAAACACAAAACATCGAATAGGCCGGAGAACAACGGAATGGCACGTATAACGGTTGAAGATTGTCTCGAAAGAGTCGAGAACCGGTTTGCACTGGTGGTTCTCGCTTCAAAGCGCACCAAAGAGCTCAAACGGGGCGCTCCTCTCATGGTGCGCGGCCGGGACAACCGGGAAGTGGTCATGTCTCTGCGGGAAATCGCAGCCGGCAAGGTCAAGAGCCGTGTGCCCGCCCAGGATGATACCCAAGGCGGCACGACGGGCGGCAAGAAGGCCGGGTGATAAAGCAGAGGAAGCTACCGGGCTCCCAAGCCGTCATCTACGGCGTGCATCCGGTCCTGGAAACACTTCGGGCCGGACGGCGTTCAGTGCATGAGGTCTTCCTTTCGCGCAGCTCCCACGATGAAACTGAGCTCGCCGCTCTTGCGGCCGCCCAAGAGGTTGTCGTCAGTCACCTCACCGGGGACTTGATGACTTCCTTGGCGGGCAATCCCCACCACCAGGGAGTCGCCGCGAAAGTGGGGCCGTTTCCGTACGTCGAGCTAGAAGATCTGCTCGCTGATTCTCCGCGCGATTCGCTGCCGATTGTGGTGCTCGACGAGGTGCAGGACCCGGTCAATCTCGGCACGATCTTGCGAAGCGCAGAGTGCCTCGGTGTACGCGGCGTGGTGATGGCAAAGGACAGAGCGGTGACCGTCACCCCCGTCGCTGAAAAGGCATCGGCTGGAGCGGCAGCTCATGTGCCGGTTGCGCGGGTTGTCAACCTGGTTCGAGCGCTCCATCAACTCAAGGACGCAGGCTACTGGATCTACGGCGCGGATCCTCGCTCCAGTGAGTCATGCTATCGGGCGGACCTCACGGGAAAGGTTGCGTTGGTTCTCGGCTCTGAAGGGAAAGGGCTGCGGCGTCTCGTGCGAGAAACCTGCGATCTTGCGGTATCGATCCCCATGACTGGACGCATCGAGTCACTGAATGTAGCGCAGACAGCGGCCATCCTTCTTTCCGAGTGCCTTCGTCGGCGACTTGTCGCGGAAGTTCCCGGCGAGATTCATTAGATCCTTGGTCCCTGCCGGAGGAACCGACACTTGGCATGAGACTCATCATTGAACCTCCGGCGACTCTGGCAGCGCTGTCGGCAGACCTGGATTTGGTCATTTCGTACAGAGAGCCGGGCATTCCGGAAGTGTTCACCCCTCCCGGCTTGCCCGCGCCGGACCGCCATCTTCTTCTCGGGACCGTTCAGTGCGTCGCGTTCGCTGTCCAGGAGATGGACCCGGAATCGGTAGTCGTAGTCGAGAATTGCCGGGTCAACCTCGATCTCGACGGCACAGTCAGAGGGCTTGAACCGGAACTTGTCATTGTGAGAACCTTGGACGGCGGGCTTGGAGCGCTGGTTGTCGGCACTTCCGATGATGCGCGGCGCTTGGCCCGGGCCGCGGTGCGTGCCTTCACCCTTTCTATACGGCTCGATGTGCCGTGATCGCAGCGGGTAGCTACAGGAGGATGAACAATGCGATTGGCGACCTTCATGCTCTTGGCGACGATAACACTCTGGACAGCCGTGTCTTGGGCCGTGGAGTGGAGTCCGCCACGGTCGTGGGAAACGCACGTCATGGGTGTGAAGGTCAAGGGCATGGTTCAGCGCAAGCTGAACGATATCAAGGGCGTACTCCATATTTATCAGCCGTTGGGAAAGAAGCTCACCTACCATTTTTCGGGGATGGTCGAAGGCAACAAAGTCCAAGCGTCCCATACGGACGGACACGTGTTCCAGGGACGAATTACGGATGAAAGGAAAGTCGAAGGTGTGCTCACCACCAAGACCGGTCATCGTATCCCACTGAAGGTGCCGGCCCCGTGATCACAGCGACTATTGGCAGCGCTCCACGGCGGGTGAGTCTCGCCACAAAAGTCAGGACTATAGCCTGGCTCGTGGCGATGGTCCCGGTTTGTGTGGTCCTGACCCTCCTGACAGTCCTCTCTCTGACGATCACGCTGCCGCTGGTGCTTTATTCTGCGTTCAAACAGCATCGAGACAAGAATCCGTGGCGGCGATAGCCTTCAACAGCGACCGAAAACATTGATCCAGTGTCGATATTACAACGTGCGAGGAGTCAAGCTGGAAGCCTGCTTCTTCCGCAAGGGGGAGCATTTTCCGGAAACCGATGTGGGGGCGCCGAAGCAGGGAGTTTGGGCACGGCCCGTCGAATCCACATGGGAGCACAGGTTCTATCTGGGTGCTTCGTGGAAACTGGTGCAGCTGGACCCCGATCTTATCTATCTTCCGAATAAGAAGCCCTGATTGCCGCGGCGGCGCCCGCGGTGTTCCGAGTGCCGGGGACCGTCGATCGGGCTGCCTTGACCTGTTGAAGGCGGCGTTCCAACTCCGCTATCTCCGGGTCGTTCGCCGGCAGGACAGCCCACGAAAGTATTCGAATCTCGTCGTTGTCGCCGTTGTCGGACACGAAGCGGGCCTTTTCGATGATTCCATCCGGGGTGAACCAGGCGAGGATCTTATACTTTCGTTCGGTTCGCGATGAGGGGTCAGAGGTGATTTCTATGGCCGCTGTGTTCTCGTGAGCGGCAGCGGGGACAGCCGCCACCCGTGTCATCGTGCCGTTGCCGAATCCCTCAAGCAGCGCCATCAGCGGATCTGCAAACTGAGCCCGGTCCCGATCCCCGTGAAGTGTGTGGATTTCTCTGTCTTTCCCGTCGTGTACAAGCGCGAGGAATTGGCCGTCCGAGAGTACTTCCACGTTCACGTCCCCTCGCGTGGTGACTCTGAATCGATCGGGCTTCTGAAAGACCAGCCTGCCCTGGACGGTGAGCGGTCGATCAAACGTGCATGAGCGTCGGGTCCGGGTGAAGTCAAGGCGAAAACGCGTCACGAGCTGCGCCTTCTTGTCCATGTTCTCTTTGATGCGCTCGAAGTCCAGCGTGCCCGATGAGGTCTTTACCGCGCAGCCAGTCGCTATAAGGCCGAACGCTGCCGCGACTAATACTAATGCGTAATCAAATAGGCGACGATCCCGGATAAGTATTGGTTGGCATCTTGCCTGTTTGAACGGGACAGGCAATCCCGCGTTCCGCGCGGGACTGTCCCACCAAAACAGGGTTGTCACTTGCTTGAGAGCGCATTGGAATAGCAAGGTCAATATTGACTGGGCGGCCTTCATGCGAGTCCTCCCGCGGGAGCGCCGCGCCATGACTTCTCCATTATTAGAAGAAGGGCAGGGAGGATAACCACCGTCAGAGTAACGGCCGCTGCGAGGCCGAGCGTCATGGTCCACCCGAAGAATGCCAGCGAATAGTACTGCGACACGACCATAGCAAGAAAGCCGAAGCAATTGGTGATGGACGTGACCACAATCATGGGTGTCGTCCGCTCGACGATTTCTGCCACGGTCCCGTCCCGTTCATAGAAACTGCGCATCACGATGTGGATGCCATTGTCGATCCCGAGGCCGAATACGAGTGGAGCTACTCCCACGATCGAGAACGGCACTCCGACCTGCGCGGCGCCGAGAACGCCGAATGTTATCATAAGGGCTCCGGCCATGGGAATGAGGCTGAGTCCCACAGCCACCGGGTGCCTGAAAACGATGAGGAAGAAGACCACCACAGCGATGACCCCTATAAGGCCGAGGCGAAATAGCTCTGAAACGAGGCTATTCTGCGCTTCTTCCATGGCCTGCCTCGTACCCGATAAATGCACTTCGACAGGCATCGCTTTGAGCGCATCGGTGATCCTACGGTCCGCGGCCTTGAGTTCGTCGGGATTGCTCACCGTGTCGGCGTACCTAATTGTAGTAAGAAAGCGGTGCTTGCCATTCACGATCGCAGTGTACCAGCTTTCTTGGACTCCGTTGGCTTTATCCTCTCCTTGGATAGGAGCTGGAGCACACGCATCTCGAAGCACCTCGCCGACCCGATCGAACGACTCCGTTACCGATCGTCGCGCTGGCTCCGAAAGATCGCCCGCGGAAAGCTGATCTGTGAGGTGCACTGCGAGCTGCGGCCATCGCGCCGAAATCTCCGCGAGTTCCCGTTCGTTGCGCTGCCGAACGGCCGGAGGAGACGCCAGGTACGAAATGGAATCGAAAGTCGAAATATCGCGCTGCCGTTCCATCAGGTCCTCGAGGACGCGGTCCAGTTGGATCTGGATTTCGGACCCCCGATCGTGCGCGTCCACGTCGAACGATAGGTAAATCGGCTGTGAGAAGTTCGAATGGAACTTCTTGGAGATACGATCCGCCGCCTCGATGGAACTGATTGACTTGAACAGGAATGCCTTGAACAGATCCTTCTCGTAGACGAGCTTCGATCCGAACACGACGCCGAATACGATGATCACGGGAATGAGTCCCACTGCGATCGCCGGTCGCTTCAAGAACAGGCCGGAAAGGGGCCTGAATCGGAGACGCAGCACAGGATATCGGTCGCGTCCGGTGCGCGCTATGAGCCCCACCGCCGCAGGAAACATGATGAGAGAAACCAATAGGGTAAGGACGAGTCCGCATGCACTCACAAATCCGAACTGGCGCATCGCCGGTTGCGTCGAAAAGCAGAGGCATGCCAGAGCAATGATGTTCGTCAGGGAGCCGATGACGACTGCGGGCCCGACCTTTTCCATCGTTGCCATGAGCGCTGCACGCGCAGCAAGCCCGCTGTCAAGCTCTTCTCTAAACCGACCCCACAGGTGTACGCCGTAGTCGGTCCCCAGGCCGAACAAGATGCTCGCAGTCCCCATAACCACGGGGTTGATCTCTTCGTACCAGCAGTACACCAGTCCGTAGTTCATCCCCACGGCTGCGACGATCGGAGGGACGAGAACCGTGACGGACCAGACGCTGCGGTAGGCAAAGACCAGGAATCCGAACACGAGAACGAACGACAGCCACGAGATGAGCGCCAGCTCACGGTCCGACAACTTCTCCGATTCGTAGTGGAACGCAGTCTTTCCCGTGAGCTGCCACTTGAGGCCGTCGAAGGTCTTCTTGGCGCCGGGGATTTCCTGAGTGAGGGCCGCGATCTTCTCGGGAATGATCGCATTCAGCCGATCGATGAGTTGAACGCCCTTGGGAATATTCGAACTGGAGAACGTGGGGGTGACTTGTATGAGGTATACCGTGCTGTCAGGGCTGGCAATGAACAGATACGGGTCTCCGAAGCTCACTTGGCCTACCCGTCGCTTCATGGATTCTTCCACCACGAGACCAAGTTCCAAAGGGTCTTCGAGGATGCGTTGCTGCAAGAAAGGACGCTCCGCGAGAAACAGCCTATTGCGGTTCCGTCTCAGCGCATCCGAAATCCCCGCGGGCGTGCAGATTGTGGAAATCGTGTTTCGCTCGTGATCGTTCATGCTCAGCAGAAAGTGCTTGAGTCCTCTTGCCACTTCGTCACGGTCTTCAGGGTCGAGGAATCGGTAATAGACACGCCGTACATCCGGCACCGTCTTGAGGGCCTCACCGAGACCCTCGATGAAAGGACGGCGTGCTTCTCCGGGAGGCTCGGGGAATTCGAGCACGACAATTAGGGAATCCTGTTCCCCGAATAGCCGATAGTTCTCTTGAGTGAGCCTGATCAGGGACGAGCTGTCCCCGAGCCCGGATACGAGATCGGTGCTTACGTTAATTCGCGGGAGCACGGCGAAGCCGGCGGCGGCCGGAATGAGAACCAGCAGAACCACCGCGATCGGATAGGTAACCGCAGCGTTCGCCAGAGCGATCAGAAGCCGTCGCAGAAACACCATGAGGGCTTGAACTCTTGCCTAAGTCCTGTAGTACTCCCCCAAACCGTGAGCCTGGAGGTTCGGACGACGCGTTGGAGAGGCCTGAATTGGGAAACGCGTAGGGGCGCCGACCCGCGTGTCGCCCGGCGTTCAGAGCGCATTCCGCGTTGCGCACGCGAAGACCCTGCCGGAACTAATCGAACTCCCAGACGGCCACGGATCGATCGGGGGAGAAGCCATGGGCGCATCCCTCAGGATTCATACCATTTGTGGCTTCCCGGCCCTGGGAGCACGTATCTCACACCCAGCCTACCACAGGCAACGTTTCGCTTCAATGCCGGCCACCGACCACCCCGTTCGGGCCTTCTCCGCGAACCAAAGCGCGCCGTCTTGCATCTAAATAATAATGACGCGGGCGGAAGAACTTGATGACAGCCGCGTCTGTCTGTTATTTTCCGGAGCTACTAAGCTACGGGAGTCGCAACGAGGTGTCGTATGTGGGAATACACGGAAAAAGTTATGGATCACTTCATGCACCCCAGAAATTATGGAGATATGGAGGGTGCCGACGCAGTTGGAGAAGTGGGGTCGCTGGCCTGCGGCGACGCTCTGAAGCTCTTTCTCAAAATCGATCCCGAAACCGATCGGATCCTTGAGGCACGATTCCAAACATTCGGGTGCGGCAGCGCTATCGCGACGAGCAGCGCACTCACGGAAATGATCAAAGGAAAGACCGTAGACGAAGCTCTCAAAGTGACCAATAAGGACATAGCCGACTACCTCGGCGGTCTGCCGGCTGAGAAAATGCACTGTTCCGTTATGGGGCGCGACGCGTTCGAGGTCGCAGTTGCGCACTACCGGGGTGAACCGGCCCCGCGGGAAATGCTCGAGGGCGAACTTGTTTGCGAATGCTTCGGCGTCACTAATGAACAGATCCGCAAAGAGGTGTTGACGAACAACCTCAGGACTGTCGAGGAAGTGACTCACTACACCAAGGCCGGCGGCGGTTGCGGCATGTGCCACCCGAAAATCGAACAGATCATCGCAGAAGTATGGGGCGAACGCGGCCGTAAGGAAGAGAAGGCAGCTCCGCCCAAGCGTATGACCAACATTCAGAAAATCGCCCGTATCCAGGACGTCCTCGACAAAGAGATCCGGCCGATGCTTCAACAGGACGGCGGAGACTTGGAACTCATCGACGTGGAAGGGGATCGAGTCGTTGTCGCGCTGCGAGGGACGTGCTCGTCATGTCCGAGCGCGGGGGTGACGATGAAACAGTTCATCGAGGCCAAGCTCAAGGAATTGGTGCTACCCGACCTCGTGGTGGAGGAAGTCGGCGCATGAGAATCGTGTATATGGACAACAACGCTACCACTATGGTGGCGCCGGAAGTGTTCGAGGCCATGCGGCCCTTTTTTACGGAGCGTTACGGCAACCCATCCAGCATGCACTCATTCGGCGGGGCTGTGGCGAGAGACGTAACCCGCGCGCGGGAGCATTTGGCGAATCTGTTCGGAGCATCCTCCCAGGAAGTGCTCATCTTGTCGGGCGGGACCGAGGCCGACTCCACCGCAATCTTGAGCGCACTTGCCACTCAGCCCGAGCGTAGGGAAATCGTCACCACGCGGGTTGAGCACCCGGCCGTGCTGAACCTTTGCAAGCGCCTTGCTCGTGACAAGGGCTACAAAGTGCGGTGGCTTTCTGTCGACAAAGAAGGGTTGTTGGACATGGATGAGGTCCGCGACATGATCTCGGACCAAACTGCCATGGTCTCCATCATGTGGGCGAACAACGAAACCGGCGTGATCTTCCCCGTAACCGAGATTGCAGAAATCGCTCACGAGCGCGGGGCCCTCATGCATACCGACGCGGTCCAGGCTGTCGGCAAATTGCCGATGTCTCTCAAATCAACCGAGATCGACTTTCTCTCGTTGTCCGGCCACAAGCTGCACGGTCCAAAGGGTATCGGCGCCTTGTACGTCAAGCGCGGAACGCGATTCTATCCATTCATCGTGGGCGGCCACCAGGAAGCGAATCGTCGTGGCGGCACAGAGAACGTTACCGGAATTGTCGGGCTCGGCGAGGCCGCTCGACTGTCTGCGGAAGCGCTCTCTATCGAGATGGAACGGGTGAAACGACTGCGGGACCGCCTGCAGGAAGGACTTCTTGACAGGATTCCGCGTGCGCGGATCAACGGAAATGTAGAACATCGGCTGCCAAACACGCTCAACATCGGATTCGAGTTCGTTGAAGGGGAAGCGATACTGCTCAGAATGGATGACAAGGGGATCTGCGCGTCATCGGGCTCCGCCTGCACCTCCGGGTCACTGGAACCATCGCATGTGCTCAGGGCCATGGGTGTTCCGTTCACGTCGGTGCACGGGTCGATCCGATTCTCTCTGTCGCGCTATACGACCGAGGAGCAAGTTGATTACGTCCTGCAGGAGCTTCCAGGCATCATCGAATTCCTGAGGACGCTCTCACCGTTCGGAAAGGAATACCTGAGTGCTGTGTGCAAGGTGCAGTGAAGCCGGGTTTGCCTTGCGACATCATCCACATGAGACCAAATGGAATAAGAAGATAGCATACGGACTGTAAGGGCGGGTCTCAGACCCGCCCCTACGTAATCCTCATGATTTCATATCGCCATTACGGTGACGTATTCTGGTCGAGGGAGATTGCTTCGCTTCGCTCGCAATGAAAGTTCGGGCGTGTCATTGCGAGGAGCGGAGCGACGAAGCAATCTCCAAAGGCAAAATACATAACCGAGATAAGGAAATCGTGCATTTAGGGCCGTACGTATATCTCAATTGCCTGACAATCCAGCGGCTCTTCGCTTCTCCTTCGCACTGTCTTCGGCTTTGCGGTTCACTGCCGCTTCCAGATCACCGCGCGTACGCTGGAGGAACTCGATTGTCTCGGTGTACACCTCTCGGTAGTGATCCAGTGAAATACAGCAACGAACGAATCTTTGCACGCGAAAGGGGCCGTGATTGCGCATCAAGTGCCAGATGTGCTTCCAGAAACGCCTCCGCGTCGGCCACAGTAAGCCCCACCTGACAAGGGCATGCACCAGCATCTTGATCTCGAACGGATACGGTCGCTTTGAAGGCGGCCTGTATGGTAACGGATTCATCGCGTCATAGTGGCGAAATGCTCTCTCCAAGAATGCGGACGGGTCATAGAGAGTCCGCATGGCGCTCACGTATTCGTCCACGACCTCTCCGATCGGCCGGAGTGGCACGAAGTTGATACTCAGGTCGTGCGATTGTCCTGCCAGGTAGTCCCTATCAACGAGTAGACGGTCTTCCTTGCTCAGTCGATTCCACAGAGCGGTCCCCGGAAACGCGTGCAAGAGATCGATCTCAACGAGCGGAAGATCAATTGCTTCGACGAACTCACAGAGCCTTTGGTCGCTCCCAGGCGTTTCTCCATCCAAACCGATGATCGTTCCGGCGATAAGCTCAAGTCCCGTGCTGTTGATCTTCTTGCAGTCTCCCACAAGGTCTGCCCGAACGTTCTGCCTCTTTTTGATGAGTTCGAGCGCAGCCTTGTCCGGTGTTTCAATCCCCAGGTAGACCGACATGAAGCCGGCCTTCACCATCAACTCCATCAGGTCCGGATGACGGGCCAGATCGACGGACGCATGGGTAAACAGCTCAAATGGCCTGCCATGCGCCTCCATCCAGGGAATGAGCGCTTCGAGCAGGGCCTTTGTCGCAGAGGGACGTCCGATGAAGTTGTCGTCAACTACAAAGACCTGGCGCCTCCATCCCAAATCGTACAAGCGCTGAAATTCGGCGATGACGCGATCCGGCTCTTTGGTCCTTACTTTGCGGCCGAAGATGTGCGTCGCGTCGCAGAATTCGCATTCAAAGGGGCATCCCCGAGAAAACTGGATGGACATGTCCACGTACGCATCCAGGTCGAGGAGATCGAATCTCGGAACCGGGGTGTTGCTCAGATCCGCGGGCCCCGGCGATTCTGCGAACACGCCTGTCCTCTTGTCGCGTATCGCGTCCAAGAGGAGCGGGAGCGTGCGTTCACCTTCGCCCTTGGCCACGAAGTCCGCGCCGGCCTTCAAGGCTTCTTCGGGGAAGTGAAAGATCCCCGGTCCGCCCACGGCAACGAGCTTGTTACGTTTCTTGCTTTCCCGAGTGATTTCGAGCAGGTGTGTCAAATGGAATATCGTTCCGGTCAGTATGACCAGGTCAACTTCTTGCCATTGGCGAGGGGAAATATCCTGAAAGGTGAGATCAACAAGGCTGCATTCCCAATCCTGGGGCAACAGCGCAGCCAAGGTCAGCAATCCCAGGGGAGGAGCGTACGACTTCTTTCCGGCTCTGGCTATCGCTGCGCCGGTGCCCCGAGTGCTCAATTTTCCCGAACTTTTGGGATAGACTAATAAAACCCGCATGGCTCCCTCCTGCCCAGCAGCATACTCCACGCTAGGCCTGTGTCAACCTTAGTCAGGAGACGGTTTCCTAAGGAGGTGGGGTTCGGCCGCAAGATTACTGGGCGATCTCGGAAGGGCCGCCCAATCTTAACGAGGAGGCCTCGCGTCCGTCGCCGGCACCAGACTTGGGTAGGGGGCGGGTCTCAGACCCGCCCCTACAAAAGATGTCACGTAATCTAAGGTTCTGTTGTCTTCGGAGGGCAGTTGAAGGGTCCTGCGCTATTCTCCACAACCTAGCCGAGCGCGATCTACAGGTGATCCGCGATGACCTCTGACAGGTCTTTCACCGCGAGCTGGTCGCCTTTGCCCAGGACGTTGCAGGAGTCTTCCAGCATGGTGATGCAGTACGGGCACGCGGTGACAAGCGTCTTTGCGCCCGCGTCAAGCGCCTCGTTAATGCGAAGCTCTGCGAAGCGCTCGCCTGCACGTGTTTCCATCCATACGCGACCACCGCCGCCTTGACAGCAGACGCTCTTGTTGCGATTGCGCGACAGTTCCTTGACTTCCGCTCCTGGCAGCGCGGCCATCAATTCGCGCGGCGGATCGTACAGATTGCTGTGCCGGCCGAGGTAACAAGGGTCGTGCATAGCAAGAGCACCTACCGCGTCGCCGGAAAGGGAGATCTTCCCGTCTTTCACGGCCTGCGAGAGGATTTCTGTGTAGTGGTACACTTCGTATTCACCGCCGAATTCGGGGTATTCATTTTTGAATGTGAACAAGCAGTGCGGTGAGGTGACGATGATCTTCTTCACGCCCTTGCCGTTGAACAGCTCGATGTTGGACTGTGCAAGCTTCGAGAAAAGCTCCTCGTCGCCAACTTTGCGGATAGCTTCTCCGCAGCAGCTTTCTTCATTGCCGATGATGCCGAAACTCACGCCCGCGGCCTGAAGGGCCTTCGCCACCGACCTTGCGATGCGCTGGCTCCGCACGTCAAAACACGACGTGCAGCACACGAAGAGGAAATACTCCGTGTCAGCGGAGAAAGTCGGCACAGGCGCGTCTTTAACCCAATCGGTGCGCTTGTCCCGCGGACCCGACCAGGGGTTGCCCTGCGCGTGGAGACTGCCGGCAATCGGTTTGAGGCTCGGCGGAATGCTCCCAACTTCAGCGAGCATCCGACGCATGCCGCGGATGTTGCCGATGATGTCCACTCCACGCGGGCACACATCAACACAGGCCCGGCAGGTCGTGCACGCGAAAAGGCAGTTCTCCGACTCGAATCCTTCGAGCCCAAGCTGGCCCATACGCTGCACTTTCCGCACGTTGAATTCCTCGGACGCTTCCCCCGTCACGAGCCGGTACGGGCACGTGCCGGTACAGAGGCCGCACTGCATGCACCAGTAGAGGTTCTCAGCCCCCGAAAGGACGATAGCGTCGCTCACTTCTAAAAACGGTATCCGTGGTTCCATCACAAATCCTCGAAAACAAGGACCGGTCAATGCCGGTGATTTCTCGTTGCCGCCTGGGGCGACCCTTTCGTTAGGCTAGAAACCCTTGTACGGGTTAGGACCGAGTTCCGCGAGCCGCTCGGTGAATTCATTGATGATCTTCGGGACCTTGGCGAAATCGGTGATCGCCAACTGTTCGAAACGCACTCGGTCCGATTCCAGCATGAGCCGATCCAGCGTCTCAGCTACTTTGCTCAGACGGGTGTTCGCCAGCTCGCTGCCCTGCATAAAGTGGCACTGGTAGTCGTCGCCGTAGCGGCACCCGAGCAACAGAATGCCATCGATGCCCTTGGAAAGCGAGTCGGCTATCCAGATGAGGTTCAGCGATCCCAGGCAGCGCACCGGGATGAACCGCACCCACGGAGCGTAGTTGAGCTTGTGCACGCCCGCCATGTCCACCGAGGGGAACGCGTCGTTCTCGCAGATCAGCGCTACAATTCTCGGTTTTTCGTCGTACTCGTCGGGAACGTTGATCGATTTGATCATCGACCCGATCATGTCCACCGAGTAATTGGCGAACGAGATGATCCGCTCCGGACACGAACCCATGCAGATCGAGCACCTGCGGCACCTCGTGGGATGGGGAAGGGGGGTCCCCTTCACATCCTCGTTGTACATGCCGAAGGGACATTCCTCGGTGCAGCGTTTGCACTGGGTGCAGCGCTGGAGGAACAGCTCCGGATAGGAGAGGTCCCCGGCCCGCGGATGCACTGCTTTGCCCTGTGAGGTGAGCTCCACGCACTGAATCGCCTTCAGCGCAGCGCCGGTGCCGTCTTGCGAAGCTCTGGACGCGCCCATTGGCTGGCGCACACACCCGGCAGCGTAGATACCGGTTCGCCGAGTCTCGTACGGGAAGCACACATAGTGCGAATCCGGGAATCCGTACTTCAATTCCGGAACCGCTGGGCCCTGTCGATATTCGAGGTTGAGGATCGGGTCGTCGAGTACCGCAGGCTGCATGCCGGTTGCGAGCACCACCAGGTCCGCCTCTACCATGACCGGTTCGCCGAGCAGCTGATCCATCGCCTCGATGCAAAGCTTGCGCTCCGAGCCTTCGCCGATCGTCACCTTCGAGGTGTCGGTCTTGACGAAGACAGTGCCGTCCTTCTGCACCTTCTTGTAGAATTCCTCGCTCTGTTCAGGGGTTCGGATATCTTTGTAAAATATAAAGACCTTGTTTTCTTCGTTTTGTTCCTTCACGTACACGGCCTGCTTGAGCGACACGCGGCAGCAGATCGCACTGCAATAAGGCAGGTGATCGGCGTCGCGGGAGCCCGCGCACTGGATGAACGCCACAACCGAAGGTTCGGAACCATCAGAAGGACACGTGATCTTGCCCGCCTTTACCATCTCTTCGAACTGCACGTTGGTGATAACGTCCGGGTAAGCGCCATAAGACAAATGCTCGAGCTTCGCGGGATCGTACGGCTTCCAACCTGCTGCCAACACGATCGAGCCGACCCGCTGCGGGTCGCCCTTGCTGAACGTCACGTCGAACATGCCGGGCGCGCCCGCGACCTTCGCTATGGTCGTGCCAGTCAGCACCTTGATCTTCTCGTGATTGCTCACCTTGTCAATGGTCTGCTGAATGGTGATCTCATCAAGTTGCTGGTAAGGCGGAGACGTCGGGACGGTGCTCTTCCACTTGGCCATGTATCCGCCGAGTTGGTCTTCTTTCTCCACCAGGGTGACCGAATAACCCGCGTCGGCTGCATCGAGCGCCGCCTGGATACCGGACGAGCCGCCGCCGACCACGAGGATGCCTTTGTCGATGGGTTCCGAGTACGGGTTCGGGAGGTGGGTTTTTTGGATTCTGGTGATGCCCATGCGGATGTAGTCTTCCGCCATCATGCGGGTGTCTTCTTCACCGGCAGGTTGACACCACGCGACGTGCTCCCTGATGTTGATCCGCTCGGTGATGACCGTCATGGGATCGAAGTCGAACACGTCGGTCTTTACTCTTCCCGAACAGGCAGCGATCCCAACGCAGTTCACTTCGCCGGCGGCCAGGTCTTTCCTGATCAGGCCTACGCCGTCCTCGCTGCAGAGCGCCGTATGGGATTCCAGCTTTGCTATCTTAAACTCGCCGTTGGCGACCGAGGAGAGGGCCTCGATGTCGATGGAGTCTCCGATGCCGCATCCTGAACAAATGTAAACTCCGATTTTCTGATCCATGGACACTACCTCCCCATCGCACACTGCAACGCTTTGAGCGCTGCTGCAGTGGCGTCCTGTACTGATGCGGCCACCTCCATGGGTGCCTTGACGCAGCCCGCGGGGACGATACCGGACGCGCCGGACGACACCACGAACCCGAAGTCGTCATATTCCATTGCCAACTCCGGCTTGACCGCGGCGGTGCCAGGAACCATACCCACGGCCAGCACCACCAGCTCCACAACCTGACTGACCTTGCCACCGTTGACGATGTCCTCGCCTTCGAGGAGCAGCCCGCCTGAAGCGTCTTGGGTGACTCGGGCAATCTTGCTCTTCGTGAGGGTTACGTTCTCGTCCTGGTCGACCTTGGTGTAGAAGTCCTCGTATTTACCCATCGCGCGCACGTCAATGTAGTAAATGTAAGCCTTGCCATCCTCGTACTGCTCCCGAACGTATGTCGCTTGCTTCAGCGAAGCGAGGCAGCAGACGCCCGAACAGTACGGCAGGTGGTTTTCGTCACGAGATCCTGCGCACTGCACAAACGCAACGCTCTTGGCTTCTTTGCCGTCCGAAGGCCTCAGGATCTTTCCGCCAGTGGGGCCATCAGCGGCAGCAAGTCGCTCGAACATGACGCTCGTCACCACGTCGGGGTACTTCCCGAGACCGAGGTAATCGACCTTGGTCGCATCGTACGGGTCCCAGCCTGTGGCCCAGACCACCGCGCCCACGTTGAATGTCAGCGTGGCCGGTTGCATCTCAAGATCGACAGCGCCGTAAGCGCACGCGTCCGCGCAGGCCTTCCCTTCGTCGGTTCCGACGATGCTGGGGTCGATGACGTATTTGAAGGGAAACGCCATCGGATGAGGCAGATACGCGGCCTTCACATTGCCCATTCCGTAGTCGTGAGGGTTCGGAACCTCGGTGCTGGCTGCCTTGCCGCACTCACCGCAGGCGGTGCAGTTGTCGTTCACGTACCGGGGCTGAAGGGTCACGTTGACTTCGTAGTTGCCCGGTCCCCCCGAGATCGATTCCACCGTGGCAAGAGTGTGGTAAGTGATGGCTGAGTTGTTTTTGATTCGCCGGAAATTGATCTCGAGGCCGCAGGCAGGCGGGCACAGTTTGGGGAAGTAGTGGTTGAACTGGGACACGCGGCCCCCAAGGTACGGCTTCCTTTCCACGACGACCACTTCCGCTCCGGCTTCCGCAGCTTCAACCGCTGCGGTGAGCCCGCTTATGCCTCCTCCGACCACGAGGATCTTTCGGTTGTCACCCATGGAGTACCTCCGTCTGGTGTATCGAGCGTATCCGCACGCCGATCAGAATGCCTGTGACCGCTCGACGCATAGGCAAATCTTGCCGGGGACTGCGAGAAAGGACTGTCCACATCATCCCGTCAAGGGGGAGATCGTGCGAGTCTCTGCCTCGGTCCGGGGCTTGGAATTCCGATTGCTGTTCTGCGATGGGCGTATGGCGGAACAATCGTGTATTTTCAAGCAGGTCACAGCATTTGTCAATGCCAAAACGCTTCGCATAGCAGATCCTCCCAACAAGCCGATCCTGTGAGAGCCGCCTTGACAAATTCCCAGCGCTGTGATGTCTGAAATCGAGACTGCGTTGCGAGCACGCACGCTCCCAACAGCTTTGTTGATCCACCCCAAGAAGGAATTCCGAGATGACGAGGCCTCGCATCGATATCCCTACGGACCGCGTTGAGGCATTCTGCAGAAAGTGGCAGGTAAAGGAATTCTCGCTTTTCGGGTCGGTACTGCGGTCGGATTTCCGCCCCGACAGCGACGTGGACGTGCTGGTCGAACTTCGGCCCGGCCACGGCCGTACGCTGTACGACTGGCTGGACATGATTGACGAATTGAAAGACATCTTCGGACGCAATGTTCATCTAGTCGCCAAGAAGGGTCTGAAGAACTCGATTCGGCGAAGGCATATCCTGGAGACCGCGGAGGTCATCTGTGCCGCCTAGCGAGGAACGGGCCGAGTAGTTCACTGCGAGTCATGACTACCTCCTTGAATTACGGAATAGCGTGGTTTCTCGCAGGGTGGCTCCCACGTCACACGTCGGAGCGCCGTAGGCGTACGAGGTCTTGATCGATCTTCATGAGACTTCTCTCGTGCGAGAAAGGATAGGGACCTCTTATTGCTTCGCAACCCCGACGTGTAACGTCGGGGCCACCCTGCGTCACTCTCTGAGACGGGAGTAACCTTGTATGTGTCCCGCGCAGAGATTGCTCTCTCCGCTGCAATAGAACCTCAACGACAGGGTCTTCGGAGCCGCGCCGCGGAAGTGAAGGTTTGTCCGGCGAGCGAGATGCGGGTTGCCCGCTCTGAGCCACGTTGGCCCGCAAGAAGTGCTTGAGAGCCGTTCTCTTGGACCTTTATCGCACTCATGAGTGACATCACACCCTACACTCTAATCCAGGCTGTGCGCGCGGGCGACCTTGCCGCAGTTCGGCAACTAGCGACTGAAGGTGTCGACATCCATGGCTTACACGGTGGATCCACACCGCTCATCGTCGCAGCAGCCAGAGGCCACGAGCCGATCGTCAGCCTGCTGATCGCTCTCCGTGCCGATGTCAACGCTAGAGACGAGACCAGCGGAAGCACCGCGCTCTTCCGGGCGGTCTACAACGGTCATGAAAGCATAGCGGAACTGCTTTTGGATGCAGGCGCAGACGTGCATGCCACAAACGATCACGGACACACAGCGCTTGACTGGGCGAGCTTCGGCGGCCGGCCGGCCTGCGTTGAGCTGCTCCTGAATCGGGGCGCTTCTCCTAATCGAAAGGACCGCACGTACGAGTGCACTTCGTTGTTCTGGGCCTGCTACGAAGGTCACCGAGAAACCGCGCAGACGCTGCTGGACCATGGCGCGGACATTCACACGCAGGACCTTTCCGGAAATACTCCGTTGTTCTGGGCATGTCGCTCTGGGAAGGTGGATGTGGTGACGCTGCTGATCGCCCGCGGCGCGGATGTGCACGCGCGCAACCGAAATCACGCCACTCCACTCCTGTGGGCAGCGGGGAGGGGGCACGCACGAGTGGTCAACGTCCTCCTGGCGAAGGGAGCGAAGGCCGACGCGGCGGACCGCCAGAGCCGCACGCCACTCATTACAGCGAGCTGCGGCGGACACGCGGACACGGTGCGACTTCTTCTCCGTGCGGGCGCAGACATGGACCTCCGCACTCGCAACGGCGCGACCGCGCGCGACTGCGCTTTCGCTCGAGGCCACGCGGCCGTTTTGCGAGTCCTCATGGAACACGGTTCAGCGCCCATGCCCGCCGGAACCGATCCGACCGAGGCATTCATTGACGCGGCCCGCAATAGCAAGGTCGAACTGCTGGAGTTGTTGCTTGAAAACGGCGCTGGGGTGGACGACCGTGACGGCAAGTACGGCAACACGGCGCTGTTCTGGGCCTGCCACCGAGGTAATGCGGACGCGGTCAAGCTCCTGCTTTCTCGCGGGGCCGACGTGGACGTACGAAACAGGTTCGGGAGCACGCCGCTGTTCTGGGCGGCTAATGAAGGCCGAACCGCGGCAGCTGATCTGCTCCTGTCCGCTGGTGCGAATCCCGACGCACAAGACAACGAGGGCAAGACACCGCTCATTGTCGCCGCGGCAGCCGGTCACACCGACATGGCCAACCTTCTTCTTGCGTGGGGGGCTCGTGTCAATTTGGCCACGCGCTACGGATGGACCGCAATGATGGAAGCGTACTTGCAGGGCAACCACGCAATGCTCGATGCCCTGACACGCGCAGGGGGATCGCTCTATGGGGAAGGGGGAATGTCCTACGGAGACGGAGAACAGGAGATCGCGAGCAAGTCGTGAGAATAACGTGCTGAAGAGGGCTGTTGCTCAGTGACCTCGCTCATGAGTTCTAGAATTTCTGATTTCTTTGCGAATGAAAGAGTTTCATTGCATGGCGATGCGACCGATGGAAAGGGCTGGCAGAGTCAGACTCCGGAGGATTGGCGTCAAGACGGCAAGTCCGGGACACTCACCGCGGCGCATCGCATTCAAATATATCCGCGTGCCGGACCCCAGCGTCTGAATGCAGTCCATCTCTCTTTTCGCTTATTCCTCGAAGGAGGCCGCTTGTGAACGAATCGCTTTTCAGCTCGCGCGTGTCACCGCTGGATATCGAAGTGCTCCGCCAGTGCCTGAGGTTGAGCCGAAAGCTCAGTGAGAAAGCCACGCCCGAGCGAGACGCCGACCTGGACAAGTTGAGTCAAGAACTCATCGGTCTAGATGGTTTATGCAAGTGGGGCGAACACGATGACAAGATCCTGACCGATGAGTTCTTGTCATCAGTCAGGCGAAAGAAATGGCGGAATTCTGGGCGAGAGACAAATCAGGGACGAGTGACTCTGCGGTTTGGCGATTTTTTGTGGGATTATCGACTTCAGTGCCTTCACTGCCTATGGAAGCAACACGGTGACTCAATGGTTCAGAGGGCGTACGAGAAGGCGCTCCAGGCACTCAAAGACCACTGGTATTCCGAAGACAGGACATCCGTCTACGTGTCAATTGGAGGAGAGACTGAAGGAGTTACCTATGGCAGCGACATCTTCCTTAACGCTCCACACATGTTGACTTTCCCGGAACTGGAGATTGTGTCGCTGGTGGCGCACGAGTTCGTTCATGCAGCGTTACGATTTCCGGAACCATCGGACGATCTTGAATCGTTCGTGCGCCTCGTGATGGAAGAAGGCATAGCTGTCCAAACGCAGCTACCTTTCCGTCCTGGATCAGATTACGATAAGAAATGGAAAGGATATATGGAAAAACTGGGGGATTGGGTTCGGGGTATAAGAGAGTCTGTTCAAAACGGGCGTCGATGTCCAAGAATCGGACCCAAGGCGTGCGAACTTGCGAGAGAATACAACATGAAAGATTTGGGGCCGGCACATGCAGTTGGATTTGCCATAATCAGCACGGCTTTGGAGGAGAGATGCTTTGACGATGTCATCAATCAGGTGAGGAAACAGCCGCTTGATATATGGGATTCTTACATTAGCCGCGTGGCAGGTTTCGAATGGAAACCGATGAAATTTCTTTGAAGCCGAATGCCCAAACAGTTGAATGATTCAACGGCAATCGGACACATCCCGAAGTTTGTCGGTGTCAGCCGATACGAGCAACGCCACGGAGAAGCGGTCGTTGCGACATGGGAGGCTCAACAACGGACAGACCGAGTCTAAACCACAGGGCACTAGACCGCCAGCATCACAACGATCTTCGCGTTGACGACAAATATCCTTGACATTGGGACGCACGTCTATTATTAATTGCCACATAGTCCGCTAACGTAATATACAGAGGATTAGTAAATCCCGGACAGGCCCTCTATATGACCAAAGACGACAGACTCCTCTTTTTGCTCTCCGTTGCACAACAGGCAGTAAGGAACCACACGAACAAGGCCCTGGCAGCGGAGGGCGTACGAGTAACGCTCGCGCAGTCGGGCGTTCTCTTCCTATTGAAGCAGCAAGACCGCCGGATGATGTCGGAAATCGGAAAAATCCTTGGCATCGAGAATTCGGCCATGACCGGGATGATCGACCGTCTCGAGAAGTCAGGCTTTGTCACACGCCAGACCGATCCGGAAGACCGGCGCGCGCTGCTCATCTGCGTGACAGCAGCTGGATTAGAAGAAGCCGACAGAGCCAAGCCCGTGATTCGGCGAGTCAACGAGGCGATAAGATCGAGTTGTGGCGAACAGGATCTAGAAGGGTTCAAGCGCGTGATCGACGAGATCTTGAAGCAATTCAAAGGAACGTGAATCGAAGGAGGACATTATGCCCAGCCAGATGTACTACGATCTTCGCGAGCAGTTGGACCAGTATTCTGTGGGATTCCCCACAACGAAATCGGGCGTGGAGATAAGGGTACTGGAGAAACTCTTCACCGAAGAAGAGGCCGCGCTCTATTTGGGCCTCAGCATGATGCTCGAGTCATCCGAAGCCGTGGCTCGACGTCTGGGACGGGATTTGAAGGAGGTCGACTCCCTCCTTGAGAGGATGGTCGACAAAGGGCTGATTTTCAGAGTCAAGAAGGAAGGAGCGCCCGCGAAGTACGGCGCGGTCCCCTATGTAGTCGGCTCGTGGGACTATCAGGGCAAGAACGTTGACAAGGAACGTGCCGAGTTGTTCGACGAGTACTTCCGCGAAGCGATGCGACGAAGTATCGGTGAGGCGCCGCCCTTGCGAGCCGTGCCGGTCAACAAGTCCATAGATTATTCCTGGCCCGTAGCGCCGTACGAGGATGTGAGGGAGATTATTCGGTCCAAAGACAAGATTTCCGTTGCCAAGTGTATATGCAGGACTTCCCACACCCTATTGGACAAAGGATGCGACAAGCCCGTGGAAGTTTGTTTCCAGTTTGGAAGCCACGCGCAATACTACGCAGACAAGGGCATGGGCCGATTCATCAGTCAGGAAGAGGCGCTCGGCATCATAGACCGCTGCGAAGAAGTCGGCCTTGTCCCGCAGCCCTTTGTGGCGCAGGAAATCGGCGGAATGTGCAATTGTTGCGGGGACTGTTGCGAAATCCTCCAGTCCATCAAGACGCACCCCAAGCCTGCGGAAAAGGTTTTGACCAATTACTTCGCGGCGGTTGACCGCGACAGCTGCCAGGCCTGCGCAACGTGCGTGGACCGCTGCCAAATGGAAGCCATCAAGGTCGGCGCCGACAACGTCGCCGAAGTGGACCGCGATCGATGCATCGGCTGCGGTCTGTGCACCACCACCTGTCCGGATAATGCGGTGAAATTGCAACGAAAGCCTGAGTCGGAATGTCGGGTGCCCCCGGCGTCGGGCCAGGATTACCTGATGCAATTGGCATCGTCCCGGGGCAAATCGCTCATTCCGCTCTCTGTTCAGAACAGATCGCTGGGGTGAACTTCAGGCGGTTGCCGAAATGGCTGTCCGACTGACGCGGACGATCCCTCGGAAATTGGTAGCCGCCGGCCTCCGTGCCGGCGGACTAATAATAATGGGTAAACCCCCGGCTCTGCCGGGGGACTCACAGAGTTTGACATTTCCGGGAGTGCTCATCTTCCGGATCCCTGGGAAGCAGCGAGAGGCACGGAAGGCAGACGATGTCT
>Ga0172368_10001853_pt1 | contig 28017 bp, 17 predicted proteins | sample Lak11m_FD_114540 | JGI IMG/M metagenome (GOLD analysis project Ga0172368, IMG submission 114540) | Freshwater microbial communities from Kabuno Bay, South-Kivu, Congo - kab_022012_11m | ecosystem: Environmental > Aquatic > Freshwater > Lake | place: Democratic Republic of the Congo: South-Kivu...
ACAGAAAGCCGGGATCAATTAATGGCAATGGCTGGCTATCTTGGGTTGTGCAATCCCTATCAAAACGAGCCGCCTGAAGCAAGTTAAGCAATCATGGTCGCGAAAAATGTCTGGCATCATCATAGGGGATTCGTTGCCAGAATACGAAAAGTATTATATTATTAGTGACGAACATATTTTTCGTTATATACTACATTGCGACCGGTAAAAATAACAAGTTATGTCCAAATTTCCGGATTGGTTTAAGAGAGCATATAAACAATGGAGCCGATCCCAACCAGGTGAGGAAGATTTCTTAGCATTCTGTGACTTGCTAGGTTACTCATCTGCTATTGTATTAGGTTGGCTTCAAGGTGATTTTATACCTCAGGGTGCAGAGCTATTGAGTATCGCTGGTCTATTTGGAACGAAGGTGTATTCATTGCTAGGCCAGCCAGAACCTAATTCAGAGCTCTTGAAGATTTACAATTCCTTCTCTCATCTAAGCGGGGAATCCCGAAGTAAATTAGCGCTTGCACTTTGGGAGGCTCAGATCGAAATGCAACAAAGTCAAATTACTTCAAGTTCCGATGCAGCCAAAATAATTTTGACAGAGGCTTTAGATAGGTGGGGGTTTTAGTAGTTTCGTTTTTCTAAAAAACATTTTTTATTTCCTATACCTCCATGGCAAATAAGTAAAATAGCTTGATGCTATATCTGTTATATAGCATATGTTATAAACCACTTGACAAGAAATAATTTTAGCCGTAAAGTTAATAGGCTGATTCCTTTTTTCGCGCATTCTTGACTGTAAAGGGGTTCATGTGGTTTCGAAAGTACCTCTTGATTTTTCAAAACGAATAAAATATCTTCGTCAGAAATTCGGTATCACACAAACCCGGTTAGCTGAGTTGTTAGGTGTATCTTTTGCATCGGTTAACCGATGGGAAAACGAACAGTCAAAACCCAATCTATTAGCTTGGAAAAAACTCGAAAAGGCCGAGCTAATCGGGATTCAAGCATTTGAAGAAATTAATTCCCCATCAGTCAGAGAATACATTCCACCTTCACAAAACTCACTTAACCTAGCCCATGATCTCGATTTTTCATCTTCACCTGAAATTATACTTACGGTTGTAGAAGGATATCGTCTCGCTTTTGGTCATCAATTTAATCCAGCTTTTGCGACAGAAATCTCAATAATCGACCCGCTTCCACACCAACGCGTTGCTGTATATGATCACATGCTTCCTCAACCTCGGCTTCGCTTTTTGCTTGCTGATGATGCAGGAGCTGGAAAAACAATCATGGCGGGTTTATACATTCGAGAAATGCTCACACGCCGATTGATTCACCGAATCTTGATCGCACCTCCAGCTGGTTTGGTAGGAAACTGGGAAAGAGAAATGCGCAAGCTATTCGGATTACACTTCCAAATTGTTTCGGGTGCAGATGCACGCGATGGTAATCCTTTTATTGGCTTTGGCAGCAACTTAACCATTGTTAGTATCGATACGTTAGCTGGAGAACGCACTTTTAGCCGCCTGCAGGAGGAACAAGTTCAGCCTTACGACCTAGTGATCTTTGATGAGGCGCATAAACTTTCTGCAGATCGCGAACCTGACTTCCGAGTTCGTAAAACAGACCGGTACCGCCTGGCTGAGGCCTTGTCAGGAGCCAATATAGATCAGAGTGATCCTGATGAGCGTTGGAAATTATCATGGGCGGCGCAACACCTCATTCTTCTCACCGCTACTCCACACATGGGAAAAGATTACCCATACTATTGTTTGTGGCGATTACTTGAACCCGAATCTCTTTCCACATTTGATGCATTTTCGGTTTTTCCAACAGATGCACGCGCTCGCCATTTTATTCGTCGGACGAAAGAAGAAATGGTTCGCTTCGATGGTAGTCCGATCTATCCAACAAGAATTTCGGATACGCTCAGTTATGAATTAAGCAAAGGAAAAATTAGCGAGCAGGAACTTTACGACCAGGCAACAGCATACATCGAGTATTACTACAACCGCGCCAGGATCCTCAACCGTTCGGCAGCTCGTCTGGCAATGAGTATTTTCCAGCGCCGCTTGGCCAGTTCCACATACGCCATGATATGCTCACTCGAGCGACGCTTGGAGCGACTCAGATTATTAATGGATGATATACGCTCTGGCAAAATCTCACCCCAGCAGCTTCAAGCTCGTCAGAGGAAACTCGATAGTGAAGTCCACGACATACTGGATGAAACTACAGCAGACGAAGAAGGTGTTCCTCCTGAAGGTAGCCCCGATGGCAAAGAAGAACATGAGATAAGCGAAGACCAGGCTTTAGGTGGGGTCGTAGCGACATCTCTGGCTGAACTAGAAGCTGAAAGCCAGCAGGTTGAGCAGCTACTTGATCTGGGTCACAATGTTTATGATCAAGGACACGAATCTAAATTTGAAAAACTCCTTGAAGTCCTTCGAGACCCAAAGTTCAAAGACGAAAAACTAATTATATTCACCGAACATCGTGATACGCTCAATTTTCTTATCCGCCGTCTTGAAGGAATGGGATATACCGGACAAATTGTTCAAATTCACGGCGGTATGGATTATCATCAGCGCGAGAATGCTGTGGATGCCTTCCGGAAACCATTGGATGAAGGTGGTGCAAAATACTTGATCGCAACCGACGCAGCCGGTGAGGGGATTAATCTTCAAGTCTGTTGGTTAATGGTTAATTACGATATTCCATGGAACCCTGCCCGCCTGGAGCAACGGATGGGGCGAATCCATCGATATGGGCAGAAACATGACCCGGTATTCATTATCAACCTGGTGGCCGGTAAAACGCGCGAAGGTAAGGTCATGTACATCCTGTTAGACAAACTTGAGCGAATTCGAAAAGAGCTGCATTCAGACAAGGTTTTTGATGTAGTCGGCAGATTATTTGAAAACATTTCTCTTCGCGCCTACTTTGAACAAGCAACAACAGAAGAAGGCGCTCTTCGGGCTGAAAAAGCCATTGAAGGACAATTGACCACCCAGCAAGTGAAGGCAATCCAAGAACGCGAGCAGCGTTTATTTGGCGACGGTGGTGATGTAAAAAGCCTGCTACCACGTTTACAAAAAGACCTTGAGATGGAAACGTATCGCCGTTTGCTGCCTGGATACGTTCGTAATTTTTGTGAACATGCTTTCCCTCTGCTCGACCTTGGCATTGAGGGAGATTTGAGCGGCATTTTCTCCTTACGTCCCTTAAAACCTGGGGCGCTGGATTCACTTTGGCCGCTTCTTGAAAGTTATCCACCCGAGGTGCGCAATGGGTTTACTTTTAATCGTCCTTCGAATGATACTCCTGCCATCTTCCTTCATCCTGGAGAACCTTTCTTTGACCATTTGATGGGAATAGTCACAACTCAATTTGCACAGCAAGCAAACACCGGAGGAGTTTTTGTTGATCCGACCATTGTAGCTCCATACATATTTCATCTAGCCGAAATTTGTATTGTGAGAAAAGCCGATCTCAACCTTCCAGCTCTCGCACAAGAAGAAACCATTGAAACACGTCTGGTGGCATTGCGGGAAGAAGTAAATGGTCAGATTCAACCCTGCCCAATTGAAAGCCTCTTGCTCTTGCGTGGTATCAACAATATTCCTACCCAATCACTCTCATTGGCTTCCACTGCATGTTCACGTTTACCCGGTATCGAAGAGTATCTCCAAAGTCAGATGATCCAACCCCTGATAGAACACCATCAGCAGCAACTTCGGAGTAACCTATCGGAACGAGAAAGCTTTAAAAAGCGCGGTTATGCTTATCAAGAGGCAGAATTAGCTACAGCTCGAGCGCGTTTTACGGAGAAAGCTAACGCTGGCGACCCGAATGCCAAGGGCGAATTAACTCGCATCAAGGAACGTCAACGATTGATCGCTGCCCAACGGGAGCAGGCTCTCTTGACCTTGCGACGCGAGCCTGAACTGATTTCAGCTGGTATGTTGAAGCTGTTGGCGCATGCAATAGTTGTACCTACTTCCGATCCAGAAGAAATGAAAAGGCGCGATGATCGCATTGAAGCCATTGCAATGCAGGTGGTCATCGCTTTTGAAGAAGCCAATGGTGCAATTGTTATAGACGTACATACTCCTGAATTTTCACACACCATTGGATTAGGTGATTATCCTGGGTTTGATCTCTTTTCTCGTTACCCAGATGGCAGCGAGCGAGCAATTGAAGTAAAAGGGAAAGCCCAGGTTGGCGACATCATAATCAGCGATAATGAATGGGCTGCGGCTTGTAACCTCCGTCAGAAGTACTGGCTGTACGTGGTTTATGATTGCGCTACCTCTAGCCCAAATTTATTACGGGTAAATGATCCCTGGATTAGGCTAGTTGCAAAATCACGGGATTTCACCATCCATAAAGAAGAGATTCAACAAAACACAGAAGAGTGAGATGATTTATGGAAGTTTTATTTGATGTTACGGACAACTTTGAGAAAGATCTTGAAGATTTCAGTCAAGTGGATCAAAAAGTTATTGAAAAGAAAATTAATTTTTATGCCCAAGTTTTTCGGAAAAATCAATTTGCTATCCATATTTATTCTCATAAATTCTTACTCCCTGTCAATCTTCCGGTTGGTTTTACCCCTTCCCTTTACGTGTTAAGGATTAACTCAGATATTCGATTAATTGCTACTTTTGATAACGATCCTCTATATAACCAGATAATTATTACTCTTCTTGGTTGCGTACGACATCAAAACTATGAAAAATCAATCAATAAAATTTTTAAATCACTTTATGAAAAAGAGGGCAATGATTTTATGAGTGAGGAATCTAATGACACAAATTAAACAAATTCTGGACGAATTTGGAATTATCAACAATGCATCGAAAAATCTCCCTAAACCCCTATGGGAACCATTCATATTATCTTTGGCTGAACTTGAAGATAATGAATGCCATAGAACGTTAAACTTCCCAATCACAAGATTACATAAACTTGAAGGGATTAAGGAACCAATTTATCGGGCAGATATTGAAAAAACCTCTGGTTGGCGAATCCATCTACAGTATTGCGAGGGTAAACTGTTCCTAAAGGACATTTTATGTCGTGAGGAACATGATCATCCGATAAGAGTTATCAAATCCAAGCGTGGTCGTTATGAAAAATAAATTTATGGTTACCGAAACATCATTCTTTTATCCTGTCATCACAAATATTTTAGAAAAAGATCACCTCTTAATATATTTTTTGGAGAAATCCCTTTGACCGACACTCCTAAACGCCTGATTGAAGTTGCCTTTCCGCTAAAGCAAACCTCGCTTGACTCGGTTCACGAGAAGAATGTGCGCCATGGACATATCTCCACACTACATATTTGGCCGGCACGGAGACCGTTGGCTGCCTGCCGCGCTGCACTGATCGCCACGCTGCTGCCCGACCCTGGTAACGCTGAAGAACGTAAAGAAATGCTTGAGAAATTGGGCGGTGTGATTAAAACCCGCGAAAAGAAGAAAAAAGATGCCGAGGGACGCATTCAGACAGAGCAGGAAGAGTATACCGAGGGCGGTATTTTACACTGGGGACGAGAAAGTGGACCCGACCTGGACTGGTTTCGTCAGAAGGTTCGCGAAGCGTACGACGGGCGGGCTCCTAAAGTTCTAGATCCGTTTGCTGGTGGTGGTGCCATCCCGTTGGAAGCTATGCGCCTGGGTTGTGAAGCCACTGCAGTTGATATCAATCCAGTAGCCTGGTTCATCCTCAAATGCACGCTGGAATATCCACAGAAGCTGGCAGGCCAAAAACTCGAGCTACCCGAATTTGCCGTCCAAAACCACGAATTCATGGAGGAATATCTCAAAGCTCAAGGGTTCAAGAGCAAAGAGTTGGAATTGCAATTGGAGAAATTTGGGTTTGGAAAGTCAGCCTCTCAACAACTTCCAGGTATGGAGACTGCTGGCGTTAGTTTGGAAGCTGATCTGGCCTGGCATGTACGGGCTTGGGGAATGTGGGTTCTGAAAGAAGTCCGAAAAGAGCTTTCACCTTACTATCCGACCTATGCTGATTTTGAACCACTGGTAGAAGTAACTGGCAAGGTGGAACACCGTCCGATGATACTTGTGCCACTCAAAGCAGATGGCACACCGGATATCGACGAGCTTAATAACGAATTCATCCCAGAATACTTGGCGGATAAAAGCAACCCTCGCTGGGTAGCCAAGCCGACTGTTGCTTACCTATGGGCGCGTACTGTCACTTGTAAGAACTGCCGGGCTACCATCCCACTACTCAAGACACGCTGGCTTTGTAAGAAACCCGGAAAACGAGTGCTGCTAACTATGCAGCCCAACGCCGAGAAGAATGGGGTGGTGTTTGGTATTCAAGATGACCTTCCTTTGATAGGCAAGACCGTTGCGGAGCGCATCGCCCATGATTCTCGTTTAGGAGGCGGGACAATGAGCCGATCTGGGGCAACCTGTCCGTGTTGCGGCGGGATTATGACCACTGAGGACGTACGCCTTGAAGGAAAAAGTGGAAGACTTGGTTCATATATAACTGCTGTTGTGGTTGGTGGAAAAAAAGGAAAAGAATATCGTACTCCCACAAAACTCGAACTAAGTAAAACTGGTGAGGCTAGTCAAAATTTAAATGCACTTTATAAAAGAATTCCTTTTGAATTACCAAATGAACCTACACCTATTGGCGGTGGAAGTGGAGCTGGTCGTGCTTTTTCTGTTCATAATTATGGAATGAGAACTTGGCAATCTCTTTTTACTGATAGACAATTGCTGTCAAATGGATATTTTATTCTGACAACCCGTGATTTACTCGCAAAACTGGATAGCGTTTGTTATGAAGAGAATTGGAAAGAAGGTATTTTCGCTTATCTAACTTGTATTCTTGACAGGATGATTAATTACAATAGCTCCATTTGTATTTGGGAGATGGGAATGGAGCAAGTAAAACAAACATTCTTACGATTTGCTCTACCAATTACTTGGGACTTTGTGGAGGGCAACCCGATTCTTGATGCAGATAAATATTACCAGGGAGCAATTAATTCAAATTTTGATGTTCTCAATGGTTTTCTATTAAATATGAACTGCCCCATTACACCGAATGTACTAATTAATTCGGCGACAAACATAATCTCAAATCGGACATATGATTTGATTGTAACTGATCCACCTTATTATGATGCAATACCATATTCAGATTTAATGGATTTTTTCTATATTTGGTTGAAGAGATCATTATCTGGATTAGGAATGCCTGAATATGATTTTGCTTTTTCGGCTAACTTAACACCCAAATGGGATAAGGACGCTAATGATGGAGAGTTAATCGATGATCCAAGTCGATTTCAGGGAAATGTCAAATTATCAAAATCAACATACGAAGAAGGAATGTTTCGCTCTTTCCAAAACTGTTGCCAGGTGCTTTCAGAAAATGGCAGGTTGGTAATAGTATTTGCAAATAAACAACCTGATGCATGGGAGACTTTAGTAAGCGCTTTAATCAGAGCCGGTTTCATTGTAGTAGGGAGTTGGCCGATTATGACAGAAATGCGCGGTGGGATTAGAAATTTAAACCGTGCATCGCTTTCATCTTCTGTCTGGCTGGTTTGCAAAAAACGCAATCAGGCCGCACGCCCAGGTTGGGACAACAAAGTGTTGGAAGAGATGCACGCCAACATCCATACTCAATTGCATGATTTCTGGGATGCGGGTATCCGCGGACCTGATTTTGTTTGGGCAGCCACTGGGCCGGCCATGGAAGCCTACAGCCAGTATCCGGTGGTCAAGAAAGCCAATCAACCAGGCGAGGTAATGACCGTCAGTGAATTTCTAGTGCAGGTACGCCGCATGGTGGTAGATTTTGTGGTGGGGCGGGTACTTACCGGCAACGGTGCTGAAGAAGTGACCGGGTTGGATAACATTACAACTTATTATTTACTTCACCGCCACGATTTTGGCATCAACGATGCCCCTGCTGGTCCGTGCATTCTATATGCGGTCTCTTGCGGACTTTCGGATAAGGACTTGGCTGACCGTTTTGATCTTCTGGCACGGCGCGGCGGTAAAGCGCAGGACGAACAGGAAGAAATCGACGAGGAAGTTGAAGCAGTAGAAGAAGTGGAAGGCTCCGGCAGTAGTTTCCGGCTCAAAGCCTGGAATCAGCGCAAGAACCCACGTATGGGCTATGACCCTGCCACCGATGGCTCGGTTGAAAAGCTTCCCCTATTCCCCGAGATGCAACGTGAAGTGCAACCCAGCCGCGAGATCCCCCTGATTGATCAGGTCCACCGCTTAATGCATTTGTGGAAAAGCGGAGACGTGAGCAAGGTCAATGAATATCTCGACTTACGCGGGCTGCGGCGAAATCCACTCTTTCACCAACTTCTGCAAGCTTTGATCGAACTTGCGCCGGCAGGCAGCGAGGAACGCTCACTTCTGGAAAGCATTAGTAATCATGTCGGCGGGAAACAGTCGACCATGCAGCAATTGTTCTGATTGTATGAAGGAGTAAGCCATGTCTAGCATATTAAGAGAAATTAGTGAATGGAGCGCGACACTTCCTTATTGGGAACAAGCTGCATTGGAAAAAATTGTCTCTGGAGCAAACATTAATGATGGGGTCTATGATGAACTGCTCCAATATTTGCTAGAAGATGCTGGATTAGCAGAACCACTTGGTACGCGTCCTGAACTACACTTTCCTTATGTTGCTGATGGTGAAGAGGAAGTGGAAAGACATAATGCAATTCGTCTCAAGCGGATTTCAAATTTGCGAAATATCAATGCCCTAGTTCCAGACCAGATTCTGGAATTTTGCGACCAACTAACTGTTATTTTTGGGTCCAATGGATCTGGAAAATCCGGATATGCACGAGTTCTAGCAAGCGCTTCTTTTACTAGGGGTGACAAACAAATTTTAAGGGATATCTCCAAACCGATGGATGACACTGACCCTCTTTCAGCTGATTTGGACCTTGACATAGAAGGGCGGTCTATCCAAATTCATCATAAAATTGGAGAGGTGTGCCCAGAAATGCACTCGTTTTATGTATTCGACTCCACTAGCGTTCGAGCCCACCTAACCCGTTCAAATCCAATGAGTTTTTCGCCTGCAGGATTGGAATATTTAACTCGTTTTGCAGAAGTTACCGATGCTGTTCGTAAGTGCTTGCAACAACGGGTAGATCAATTGAATTGTGCAAACCCGTTCCCTATGCGGTTTGTTGGAGGCGAGACATCTGTAACACGAATTATGAATGACCTGGGTCCTCAAACTGACCTAACCGTGTTACGCCAGTTGGGTACATTAAAAGTTGAGGAAATCCAAAAAATTAAAACACTTGATCAGGATATCGCCAAACTTAAAAGTGAAAATATCCCAAAGAAAATCGCTGAGTTTAACCAAATAATTTCTGATTTAAATCTCTTGGTAGAAAAGATATCTGGATTAGATGAAATATTAAATGACCAACAGGTTGAATTGATCCATGGAAACATCCAAAGTTGGCAAAATGCAAATCAAGTTTCTCAAACAATGGGTGTTGAGCAGTTTAAGAATCCCTGGTTTGAACAAACAGGAAGTCAAATTTGGTATGACTTCATAAACGCTGCACATCGTTTATCACAGTCTGAAACCCACGGTGATGTACCCTATCCTGATGGAGAAAGTCATTGCCTTCTTTGCCAGCAGCCATTAAATTCGGAAGCGCAGGAATTGCTCAAGAGGCTGTGGGCATTTCTTTTGAGTGACGCTCAGGATAAGCTTGAACAAGCAATCCAGAAATTAGAAGTCGTTTACCAACAATTGTTGCATCTTGATTTTGACCTTCTCGATGATCAAACTGTTTCATATCGTCATCTATTGGCTCAAGATTCGAAAATTTTACAACGCACCCACCAGTATATTGAAAGCCTAAGCCAAAGGTCAGACACATTAATCAATTCTATCCAAAAGCATGAAATCTCTAAGTTGAATCCCCTACCGCCAAATAGTATTGGGGAGATAAATCAAATCATTGGCCGGATTTCAGAACAACGCGATGAGTTAGCCCTCAGGCAAGTTGAAACAGAGATTCAACGTCTAACACAAGAGAAACTAGAATTAGAACACCGCTTTTTATTATCAGAAGTCCTTGATGATGTAGTGCATTTTGTAGAGAATACAATTTGGATTGAAATAGCTAGTTCTGCGCGAGTAAAGCGTAGTACAGCGCATATAAGTAAGAAATATAATGAATTGTTTGATCGGTTGGTCACTCAAGAGTATTTACGTCTTTTTCAAGAAGCCCTTGAGAATTTAAAATGTCCACTCTTGATCAGAATTGCCACCCGAGCTCAAAAAGGAGAGATTTATAAACAAATCGCCCTGCAGACGGATGTTTCTGTTTCTCCAGAACAAGCTCCACCAGATAAAGTACTAAGTGAGGGAGAACAGCGTGCGGTTGCCTTAGCGGACTTCTTCACTGAAGTTCAGCTTGACAAGCAAAGCTGTGGTGTCATATTAGATGATCCTGTGTCCTCTTTAGATTTTCAGTGGAAAGATACGATAGCGGGATACATTGTCAATGAAGCAACTAGACAACAAGTCGTATTGTTCACGCATGATTTGCATTTTCTTTATCTTATAAAGGAAAAAACGGAACAATTAGGCATACCAATAAAAGCTCACTGGATTGAAAAACGCGACAATAAACCGGGGTGGGTTTTTCAAAATAATAGTCCACTTTCGGAAAAAGAATTTAAGACATCACGAATTCCTAATGAAATCTATGCAAAGGTAAAAAATCCTGAACTTCCATCCGAAGAACAACAAAGACTTCTACGAGAAGGTTTTGGAGCCTTGCGAACATGTTATGAAGCATTTGTAATGTATGATTTATTTAATGGTGTTGTGCTGAGATTTGAAGAAAGAACAAGAATTGATCAACTTGGGAAAGTTGTAATTGATCCCACTATTCGAGATAAAGCCGTTGAGAAAATGGCGTTAATGTCTAGATTCATTGAAGGTCATCTACGCAGTGATTCATTCGCCGCTCAAAAACCAACCCCTGACATGTTATTACAAGAAATTCGGGATTATGAGGAATTAAAAAATCGTCACAAAGCTTTTAAAAAGAGCCAAGGGATAAAAGATTGATGAGTTATATAGATCTTGTTTCTCTTTACAAAGAAAGGATAAGGATGAAAACACCTTCAACACCATGGTACAACAAAATCCTGGTTCATCCTGAATTACCCTGCAGCAAATTTTTATCCAAATTCTTTATTGATGACCCCATTTTCTCTTTAAATTGGAGGCTTAAATGAATTCTGATTTCCGTCAAACCCTGCGCGACTCGTTGATCCAGTCCTACAAGCATCGTGAATCTCCTGGAACAATCTGTGCGATCTGTGGAACAACGGATTCCCGTTATGCATTTCATGTAATTGAATACTCCGAGTATTCTGCAGGTAGCCATGTAGATGGGTCATACGCAATTTGTGAGAAGTGCGCTCCGCCCTGCAAGAAATGCGGTTTGCCCATTCAAACTAAAATCGTAATAGACTTTTATAAGCAACACGCCTCTCAAAATCAACAATCCCACCACCTTCATTGGGGTGTAGGGGTTTGTGATAAACACATGCGCATTTTCGGGATCACATTTTAAGCCCGAACTTAATTGGAGGAAATATGGTTATGCCACACCTACCCTGGACACCCTGGCATCAAGTAATCTCGCTTCGCCCCGATCTTAAGTCCGGCGAGCTCTCTCTCAATATCTTCGCTGCGGATCTGTATGATGTAGCTATGAAGCGCGGTCTCCGCCCGATCTATGAAGACCCTGCAGAGTTTTTTGCGCTCACCTACCCCACCTATAACCTTCGCGAACTAGCACGCGAGGTTGTGCTGCGTTTGGCCGGCAAGAATGACAAGGCAGTACGGCAGCTCGCCCTCACCTATGGTGGCGGAAAAACGCATACTCTTATCACACTGTTTCATCTCGTGAACGATCCGACTCTGCTCCCCCGTGACTTGCCGGCTGTACAGGAATTCCTAAGTGAAATTAATATTCCGTTGCCTAAGTCCCGTATTGCAGCGCTCACCTTCGATAAATTAGACGTGGAAAAAGGCATGGAGACACGCTCTCCAAACGGGGATACGCGATGGCTCAAACAACCCTGGAGCATCCTTGCCTATCAACTAGCCGGAGAAGAAGGCTTACAAATCCTTAATGCTGAAGGAAAAGCTGAAGAACGTATTTCACCTCCTGCTGAAAATCTATTGGAAACGTTGCTCACCCTTCCTGCAAAAGAAGGTCTCTCATCACTTATATTGATGGATGAAGTACTCATGTTTGCTCGCAGGGCGGTTGACTTGGATTCCGCCTGGCGGAGTCGTCTGGTGGACTTTTTCCAATACCTGACACAAGCTGCCAGCCATGTAGATCGAGTCTGCCTGGTCGCTTCACTGCTAGCCACTGATACCAGCATGAGTGACGCGACCGGAAAAGCAATATCAAAAGACATCGAGGATATTTTTACCCGGCAAAGGGAAGAAAGTATCCAACCTGTTGTTAAGGAAGATGTTGCTGAGGTCTTGCGCCGGCGTTTATTCACCACTGCATCAATTCAAAATCGGGAATCATTCCGACCGCATGTGGTTTCAGCACTAAAAGGGATTGAAGACCTTGATGCGCAAATCCAACAGGAAGGGAAAGCTGCTGAAGAACGATTCTTACGTAGTTATCCTTTTCATCCGGATTTGACTGAAGTCTTATATTCCAAGTGGACCAATCTGGAAGGCTTTCAACGTACCCGGGGGGTGCTGCGAACCTTTGCTTTAGCTCTACGAGAAGCTGAGAATTGGGATGATGCTCCATTGATTTCCGCAAATGTGTTTCTCAACAAACCAAAAAGTAATGATATTTCTGAGGCCACTCGTGAACTGGCTATGATTGCAACCGCAGAGGAATATGAAGGCCGTCAGCAGCAGTGGTCGCAAATCCTGCAAAGTGAATTGGGAAAAGCCATTGAAATTCAACAGGAACACCCTGCATTACGAGGGCGAGAAATTGAACAAGCGGTGATTTCTACATTTTTGCACTCACAACCGATTGGTCAGCGAATGCAAACTCGCGAGTTATTTATTCTTATCGGGCATACACGACCTGACAAGATCGAGCTTGAAAAAGCTTTACTTCGTTGGGCGTCGCTCTCCTGGTTCCTTGACGATACTCTTACACAAGAGGAAGAAATCTCTGTAGATCAAGCAACACCACTCCCCAAACATTGGCGTCTCGGTTCTAGACCCAATCTCACCCAAATGCACCATGATGCCTGTCGTTTCCGAGTCTCAGAAGAAATAGTAGAAACGCGTTTGATCGATGAAATTGGTAAGCTAAAAAATCTCACCTCAGGTGTCTCCGGGCAAGGGGTTAAAGTTCATAACCTTCCAGAGTGGCCAAGACAGGTTGAAGATGATAGTGATTTCCACTTTGTTATTCTTGGTCCAAAATCCGCTTGCGCAGCTGGAAATCCCAGCACCGAAACGAAACGGTTCATTGAAGAAACAACTGCTGCAGATCGTCCCAGGGTTTATCGAAATGCAATCGTGATTGCAGCTCCTTCAATTGATGGTCTGGATGCAGCCCGTAATGCAATTACGAAGTATTTAGGTTGGGAAGAAGTACGTACTCAGCTTGCAAGTCAACAGGTCGACCCAGTTCGTTCTGCATTGTTAACTGCGAATTTGGAAGGTACACGTAAGGCAATTCCAGATGCAATTCGGCAAGCCTATTGCATTATTGTCACTGTAGATGAAAGCAACAAAATTCAAGCGTACCGAATCACACCATCCAATGATCCATTGTTTTCGGTTATTAAAAAGGACAATCGCATCCGCATTCAGGAGACTCAAATCAGCGCGGAGGCATTGCTTCCTGGCGGTCCGTATGATTTATGGAGAGAAGGTGATTCTGCGCGTCGGTTGAAAGATCTGGTGACTGCATTCGCTCAGTTCTCCCATCTTCCCAAAATGCTTAACCGTCAAGCCATCCTGGATACACTGGTGAACGGTTGTCAGCTTGGCATGTTTGTATTGCGGCAGCCAAGGCCTGATCGCACATTTCGTACCTTCTGGCATCAAACACCCGATGAAATCGCACTTAAAGATCCTGCTTTAGAGGTGGTTTTACCTGAAGCTGCAATTTTAAGCGAAATCGCGCCTGAGATTCTTTGCCCCAATCAGCTTCCTGAGCTTTGGCAAACACCTGAAATTACCATTCAAACGCTTTATACCTATTTCAAGGGAAAGCATGTCGTCCAGGTGAAAAAAGATGGATATGAAGAACCCATCATGATCCCACAAGCCGAGGAAGCAATAATAGACGCTTCTATTCAAGAAGCTGTCAAGAAAGGCTTGCTCTGGTTGGTATATGGGTCTGCCAGCATTTATGCAGAAGAAATCCCCGCTGGACTAATTGCACCGGATGCCATGCTAATGCCACCCCCTGCGAGACTCTCCACTATGGATGTGCTCCCTGACCGCTTACAAGATGCATGGAAATCTGAAACTACCACTGCGCTGGCGATTACCATTGCCCTTTCAAGTAGATATGGCAAACCCCTCCCGTGGAAACTAGTCCAAGGAGCTTTTGATGGCGCATTCCAGGCACATTATCTGGAAAGAACAATGGATTCAAAACCTTGGCCTTGTGATTATGGTGATGCCCAATGGATTAAAGTCAGAATTCCACAGGGCGTGACTCCTCCCACAACAGGCGGTCCGACTGAGATTTACAACCCACCAATTACTGCAGGGAAAATGATTGCGGAAGCAGAATTGCAACCTAATCAGATTCAAGATTTAGCAGAAATTATGGGTAAGTTGCTGAGCATTGCTGGAGGCTTTGACCTTAGGTTCCATTTACGGTTAGAAGTGGATGGAAAGGTTCCAGACGAGGTCATCAATAAGCTAAATCAATTGTTGGATGAGGTAAACAATAAATTCGTGTTAAAGTAGCAGAAATTTAAAGAACATGCTTTTATAGTTTATATATTTGCAAGTATTCATTATTGCATGTATGGATTGAGATCCTCATTTATGCTTACGAATTGCATTAGTAATGGAAAACCCTGATTATCTCTCGCCCATCATAGATGTAATACAGCCTTATGATCCTTTAGATCTATTGGCTAAAGTTGGGGCGTTACAACTTTGTCCGGAAAATGCCAATCATGCCATTCGTTATGAAGCACTTGCGCACGCGATTAACTGCATCAAGTATGAACCCAACAGACCAATTATTACACGTCATCGATTGTTTCGACTTTGTAATGAACCTCCATTAGGCAATAGCTACATTCAATCTCAAGAAGATCCAACCCCGAATGCCTTTACTGAAGCTTTTACTTTCTTTGGTGGTTCATATATTGTTTTCCCAGGTCAATTAAGCGATCCTACGTTCATTCTTCAGCACTTGAATGCTGCCATTTTTCTGAGCAATAAATTTAAACCCCATAAAAATTTCAAGAACAAGATCTATGGTATGAACCGAAGCTTGTTGGAATTAAGCGACATAATCGCTACTCGCGCTGGGTTAGCCAGAAACATGCCACCCAAACCGGTTTCTGAGAAGATTTATATACCTATCGATATTGATACAAAAAAGAATGCGGTTGTTTTTTCATCCCATGAGCTTGGCGATATTCTTGACTCGTTAGGTATAAACTATTCTGCTTTAGAGCCATTCATTGAACCATTTGGAAAATTAAATGCTGATTCTTATTCTTTTCAGAACAGTCCTTTACATTCTCAACCAATAATCCGGTTTGAGAACGATTTCATTGTTTCTGAGCCGTGGATACTCTTAGCGTCATTACGTCATCACATTTTATTGAGTGCGAAAGAATTTGGTGTCCTTGATTTGTTAGTTGAAGAATTCCAAACAGCGATTTTACACACTGTTGGATCCTCGCTCGATCGGTTGGGGCACAAACAAATTCCTCGTGCACTAAAGGAAGCCGATATAAAGATAAGTGTCCGTGAAAGTTTATGGAGCTTGGATACTGATAAGATACTTTATGCAGCTGTAATAACAGACAATTTTACAGATTATGTTGGGGATGAATTATTTGAGGATCATATTAATTTTGAAGAAGGGGAAATCCTCGACAAACATTTAACGAACGTAGAACAACAGATACGCAAAGATGCCATTAATCTTGGTGATATTTTCTTCCTGCTAATAAATGCAGGAATTGGCAGATCTCAGATAATTGGTTTGCAACTAGACAAACTAAAACAGGAACCAATTGTATTAATGCTTTCTGCTTCTGACCTTGAAATAATTAGCTTGCTCTATATTTCTGATTATTTAGTATTATACAAATTTGCAAAAGCACAGCAATCCATCCGCAAAACAACTGAAGTTTTTTCTTGGTCTACACTGGATGAATTTGAAATTTACCGTAAGAATGAGTATAGTTACTATCTTGATGACGGACCAAGACCATCGCTAATAAATATTGCTCCAGGAAGCGAACGAGAATTGAAACTTGAGGTTCTCCAAAAACTTGATATACATGCTGTGCCAATGTTTGAGTCGTCGGGTTGGGTTGAAGTAGCAAATGTTTATCACGTGCTTTCATGTCCAATATATACGCCAATAAATTTCTATTCTAATCAAATTGGCTTCTTTGTAGAATTATTCCCCGTGTCATTTTGGGTTGGTGCAAAAATTGAGGTAAATCAATTTGAAAAAAAACCTGATATACCCAATCCAGGTATATTTGTTGATCTAATTTCCTATTGGATATGGCAATTCGGTAACGAGTTGTCAAAGTGCTTGAATGGCGTCGACTTTGGCTTTCCAATCGTGTTTGATATAAAAATCGATGAAACAGAGGAATGGACTCAAAGTATTAACCATAAACAAAACAATAGCCCAATATCAATAAATCTAGTTTCAGAATACAAAATACAAATTACTGTAAAACCCGCAATAATGGAGATGCTCAACACTGCTGACAACTTTGGAGAACTTCAAGTTATTAAATTAATATTGCAGGGTTTTAGTGATCTTCTGTACTCGGATGGATGGATTGAGCAATCAACTGAATTGACGAATCTAATTCCAATATTTATTGAAGAACAAAGATCGTCTCCAAGAAAAAAGAAAGTAATTGCAATTAATCCAAACCTAATCCCAACCTTGTTGCCAGGAAATCCAATTTCATTTCGCAAAGTTCAAGAAGCCGATAGGAGTGAACTTTTAGATGACGCAGGAAAATACCTTCAGGACGAACACCATCTGGTGGAGGGAGATATACCAAAAGAACAGCATGTAAATATTCTAAATTCAATCGTTGCTTATTATTTCAACAAACTTTCCATTATTATCAGTAACCTAAGTTCTGAACATCTTCTGGATTTTCTGGTAACTCACTATGAAGCAATCATTGGTGAAAGAAAAAACCGTCACATTACGATTGCCACACAATTAGCCTGCTTCAGCTCAGCTCAAGAATTAACACAACAATTAGTTGAACAATTACCTGAAATTGATGATGCAGCAATCAGTTGCCGGTTTTTAATCGAATACGTAGTAGCTCAACCCCCTAAGGGAATAAATCCAATAAGTCGAGTTGTATATGACCAAATGATGGCTTTAGCTTCTGAAATAATTTCCCGAGGAAACCAAAGTGATTTTGCGAAATATGGTTTGTTTGATTTTGATTTTAACCTTTTAGGTTCTGGGAGATTAGGGTTTAATCGTTCCCTATTCAATATGAGGATTAATACATATCAGAATGCTCGATCTACGATCGAGATATTTGAGGCTGGTGAAAACTTTCCACGGTGGTGGAAAGAAAAGGCAATCATTGATCCAAATGATTTTCCCCCACATGTAAAGGAATTAAATCTAGCGTTTGAGGCTGAATTTGATTTAGTGATTACTGACATTTCTCGGTTTATTTCCGAATTGGGTAATCTAAGCATGAGTATGGAATCATCTCAGTTGAAAATAATGGAACTTAATGCTTTAGTCGCGCAAATGGCAGATATTTTGGATTGGTGCCCAGAGAAAGTACTTTCAATTATCAACTTCCTATCTTTGTCGGCACGTGATAAATTTCTTGAACCGCTTAATCCTTTTAATAAGTCAGATATTTACCCCTGGAGAATGAGCCGGGGGTTATCCTATATGCGTCGACCTTTATTAATTGTTGTAAAAGATGAACAAACAACAGTTTGTTGGGGTGTCAGGCATTTATTTGCTTCTTTTGATTATTTATTACAAGCCACAGTTTCAGGAAGGCTACAAGATAGGTTCCATAGTAAAAAAATGCAGGAATTCTTAGGAAAGATCAGCACTAATGAAGGTGAAGAATTCAATAATAAGGTGTATCAGGTCATTGCATCCTTACCTGGAGTGATTGTAAGTAAAAAAGTTAAAAAAGTTTGTGGTAAACGAATCGGTTCCCCTGGCAACGATTTTGGTGATCTAGATGTCCTGGCTTTTTTTACCACATCAAGAACAATAGCAATCATCGAATGTAAAGATTTAGAAATAGCCAGAAATGCAATCGAAATGTCCAGGGAGATGGAAGCATTATTTATCGGCAATGCTCATAGTGAATCGACAATTGCGAAACACATGAGGCGTGTGGAATGGGTAAAAAGCAATACAGCTTTAGTCCTTGAATCATATGGCATCAAAGATAATAAAAAATGGAAAATCGACCCTCTTTTAGTAGTAAGCAGCGAATTGATTACCCCACATTTCCATAATGCCCCAATACCTGTGATGTCTTTTCCTCAATTTGTCTCTAATTATTTACCAAAACATAGCTGAAAGCCGCCTCTCAAGAATAGAAATTTTGATGAAAAAAGCCTTGGTGGTAAACCAAGGCTTAATCGATCATATTCCAAACCCCATCTGTCCCTCCGGTACAATCTCCTTTCTTCTTATCCTTCTAACGACAACTGTCTTCTGGCTAACCCAGTCATCCCAGGTCATCACCTTCGACCCAGGAACAATCACTGCGCTCGGAGTTGTCAGGCTGCCCATCGGATTGTGACTTACTTGCAGATCATCAGCAAATAAGGTCTGCAAATCAGAGAGCTTCGCCCCATCCAGTACATCACGTGCCAGTTGAGTGAGAAAGTCGCCTTCCTCTTCTGGGACAATTGCTCCTCCGACCTCATCACCGTAGACGAGCTGAGCAGCCTTCATCTTCCTACCCATAAGGGCCAGGGCTGTCGCCTCCATCGCTGATGTGTACACCGAGAAAATCGCCTTGACTGGTTGGGTCTGCCCCAACCGCCACACGCGTCGGACACTTTGCCAAAGCGTGTAGAGCGAATACTCGATCTCAAAAAACACAACGGTTGAGAATTGCACCAGGTCGAGACCGGTTTCCACAAGCCTAGGGTTACAGATCAAAGCATCGATAGTATTCACCCGTTTGGCGATCCATTCTTCCCGCTTGCGAGGGTCAACATTACCGCCTAGGATGGACACTCTCAGCCCGTTGGCTTGTAGAGGCATCATCACCCGGTCTTGAATATCGCGAGTACCGGTCTGACGAACATAGATCAGCACTTTGCGCCCTTGCTGTTTCTCAACTTTACAGAAGTCAGCCAGCCAGTTTTCTTTCGGCAACCATTTATGGCCATTCGGGTTAATTGCCGGCAACTCCATCAGCGGTACTTTTCGGATTGATTTCCCGTCCTCGTCATCTACCTCATCTACGAGCACAACCTCGTCCCGAAAAGCAGAGTTAGGTCGCGCTAGGCTCCATTGAAGCCAGGTGGAAAGGTATCTACTGGATTGAACCGCCAATTGCTTCAGGCCCCTATCCATGTTGTGGTATTGCTGCCCCTGGTCTTCGAGCATATCCAGGGCGACCACCTCTTCTTTGTAAGCCGGCATCGCCATGTTCAGATCCTTCAAACTCAGGAAGATAGTCGTGTCTAACAACCGACTCACGATGGCAGGGCTGACACCCGGCTGTTCTTTGGCCTGATTACGGTAGCGTCTGTTGCCGGTGTACACACCATCCTCATCCGCGTCATCATTACGTCTCCTCCTGCGCGTTGTTTCGAGTACACCATAGAGTCGAGCCCAGCGTTTCTCATCATGAAAGGCAAAGTCACGCCGGACACCATGGTTCAAGCGGTGTAATAGCCAGAAGATTGAGGTGCTTTTTCCACCGAAGAACGTGCCGGTGAGAGTCAGCGTCCACTTAGTTGATGTTACCAATTGGTGAAACGCCACACCACGATCCGATGACTTGGATTTGAATTGATGCACCTCATCGGCAATTAGTAGTTTGAAAGCGCCCTTGGCATGCTTGGTAATGTACTCTGAAATGCTATGCCGCCGTGCGCCATTGAACTCAAAGAGGGGTGTTTCACATGGACGTGTACCCCATACTGAGTCGCCGTTTGCATCAAGTTTTATCCTTCCATCTGCGTCCAACTCCCATCCTGGAACACGATTGTGACAAAATTGGCGTTTTTCTGCCAATTCATTTGTGTCAGTCATGGGAACAAAGAAACCGTCCTTCTCGAATATCACAACTTTGCCACAACCAGGGCAGGCACAAGCATCCACGAATTTATCGGTAAGCGGTTCTCTTGCCTTTCGAGTAATTACCGCCGGTTGCCATCCTGCTCCAAATTTGGCAGAAGTATGGGCAACAATCGCCACCCATTTAGGTTTTGCACCTCCTGTTCTTTGAGCCATTTCGCTGGCTCGTTGATATTGATCCAGGAAATCACGAACATCATTCGCATCATAAGCCTCGTCACTATTGCGACCGATGCGCCGTAATTCTCGTGCATGTGCGCCGGGGATCACTTCTTCGATCTCACGGATCCACTTGGGAACGAGATGCGGTGGACAAAGGACAATTGCTGGATAGGCATCAAGCAATTCAAGTACACCAGTTGATATCGTTGTTTTTCCCGTACCCATTTCTGCCTGGCAGTTAGCCACGCCGTTCTTACGAATCGAGCGCGCCAACGCTGCTGCAGCGTGTCGTTGGGCAGGTAACAATCCAGCCCGTTCTTGTCCCGGTAACGGCTTACGCCGTGTTCCAAGTGCGTCTAGAATGGCGACCTCCTTTTGCGTCGGGTCAAGGTTGTAGAGTGGTTTGTAGGTTTCCAGAACATGCGCAGCGATCTTCTCGCCATGAGCTTTCATAAACTCCGAAAGTCCTTTCACATCCTGGATCACCTGGATACCATCCTGCTTTAGGACAGCCACCGTTGTAACAAAGCGGTCTTTGTAGGTTTCCACTACAGTATCCGCTTCCTTGGAATCAGGCTGCTCGGTCTTTTCAACCACCTTGATCACCCGCCCTTTGATCAGCATGGGCTTTCCTGATTCATCGGTCAAGCGTACCGTGCCCATCATGCCAGAGGCCATGAGCATCGCAATATGACCTTTTTTCAAGGGCATAACCGGTTGTGATAACTGTGCCAATCCCCGCATGGGGTGGATCAGATCCAGCCATTCGCTGGTCTTATGGACACCTGCGTCAATCGTGGCTTCAACCACTTCATCGGGTTCCCAATCCGTACGCTTGAACACGATCGGTTTGCCGTTCGCACCACGTGATGGTGCTGGCAGCAGTTCATAGACTGGTTCAATAGCGGTTTCGATGGGTTCCAGTTCTGTAGTTGCCAGGTTTTGCAGGGAAAGCACCTCCTTGTCGGTGGGAGCATGAAAGACTTTGCGCTTGTAAGCTAGCACCACTACCTGTTTGAATTTTTCGTACAGGCTATCCGGAAAAAGATAGACCGTGATGGCTTCATAGTGACCTGCTAACAGACGGGCGACTTCCATCATTCCTAAAATCTTCTGTGGAATGATATAGGTCAGCAGCCCACCGCGCATCAGCTTGGATGTGGTCGTCTTGAGAAAATCCCATTCGAGCCTCTTTTGACCATCGAAACGGTCAAACTCATAGGGTGGATTTAGGTAGAGCCAAGAAACACTTTCGTCGCTCAGAACACAGGCCTGCCAGGGTGCCTGGTAAACCTTATCCATCACAATTTGTGCCTTCTCAGCTCGTTCCGGGGAGAGTTCGACTCCCCAGGTTTCGCAGTTGAGCGCATTGCCCAAGGCAGAAGCGGCTTTGCCTTCTCCTGCGCACGGATCAAATAACCGCCCTTTTTCTATGGACGGTTTCAGGTAAGTACGGATGATCTCGACAACCGGGTCATCTGTGGGGTAATACCCCATTCGTTCGATTGCTGGTGGACGCATTATTCACTCCTTTAGGTAACAAAATCCCCGGAGGAGACGCGTCCCACCCCTTGAGGGGATGAAAAGCGCCCCCTCCGGGGTGATATTGAGAGTATTTTTACTTGTTCGATCAGGCGGTTAGTGAGATATCTTCCTGTGCCAACAACTCGGTCAACAATTCCTGCCAGTCAGCCTGCAAGTCAATTCTGGCTCCCAGGATGCAATCGCCGCCTGTGACCAGATCTTGAACCAGCTTCCGGTTGCGAGCTTGTCTCCACAGAGTAACTCCCCAATCGTCCAGGATCGGCACTTCAAGAGCTTCCTTGATTCGCTCGATGAAGAGCCGGATCATTTCATCCTCTGCGTCAAGCGTCCCTCGGAAGACAAGCAGATATGCGCTGAGATCTTCTGGTTCCCATTTTCCAAGCACTCCTAACCGAGATACGAAACCAACATGATGGCTGGTGTATTCCGGCATAGCTTGCCAGACTTGTTCATACTTGTCAGTGGGGATGAGGCTAACGTCACCCACACCATCCTGCGTTATTTGCAGCGGTTTGGCACACATGATCGTCACCCGCAGCGACTCCAGGCTGGTCTTGTAACCAACCAAGCCGATGTAAGCCAGGAAATGGTCGCTGTCGTAGGCATAACCGGTGGCATGCGCCATCGCCTGTCCATTACGCAGCTTTGGGATTGCTTCTGGAAACAGACGATTACCAGATTTGGCTTTACCATTATCTTTTGGAATGATCTTCCAGATGACGATCCCGGCATTGATCCGTGCCAGCTCTTCATTCACCTCCCGCAGAACTTCGTACAGTCCTTTCCAGGGCTGCACACCGGTGAAGGTGACGCTGGCTTCACCACATTGGATGTTGATTCTCCTATCTTGCACATCGAGGTTGGCTTCCGCCAAAGCTAAAGGACGGTAGTTGGCCAAAACCGGTGGCAGTTTCTCACCTACTTTTGCGGTAAACAAGTATGCACCGAGTTCTGAATCGTAATTCAGAAAACCGGCTTTCCCAACCGCATAATCATAAGGATAAGCTGCACGAGTCAGTTCTTGACCGAGATTCTCCCTGGCTGGTAGTCCGCTGCCGTCTTTATAGGCAGCAATGACTATTTTGCCCTCTTTTTGCCTGGCGATGATGCGGTTCACTTTCTCGCGCAGGTATTTGTCTTCATAAATGTTCATTTGTTCCTCCTGTGGGGTTTTGAGATTAATTACCAACGTTGTAGTAGATAGAATCAGCCAACGTTCAAGCATTTCTGTACACAAACGTGTAACAGAATAGCAAACCCGATGACCCAAGGGTTTGGATAATCTGGTTTGCCATTCTATAAAAACGAGTAGATTGGTACCCAAATGGTCAAAGGGGGATTTGTGGTCCCCCTTCCGGTCTTATTTCCCATCAATATGCATTGGCATCAGTACGTACAGAAAACCCTCCTCTTCACCTAATGGGGATGCTTCGCGATCAGCAGGACGAATGATGGCCGGTGTGTTGTGGGCGTTGATTTCGATGACCACATTCTTGGAAGAAATGGCTTCCAGACCATCCTGCAGAAATTTCACATTGAAGGCGATCTCCAATTCCTGGCCTTCAACTGTGGCATCCAGCTCGATTTCGCTCGCACCGGTTTCGTCAGATTCCGATAGTAGCTGGACCTTTCCCGTTTGATCAATTCCAGGTTTCAGGTGAAAACGCACCACATTACTGCCCTCGCGGGCGATGATGCCAGCCTGTTTACATGCTTTGAGCAAGTCAACAGCACCAATCACCGTCCTGGTTTTGTATCCTTTAGGTAGAATCGCCTGATAGTCAGGGAACTTCCCATCAATCAACTGTGAAACGATTTGCACGTTCTCGCAACGTATCGCCACTTGGCTACTCGTGATGGGTAGACAGAGGGTGATCTGGGACGTTTTTATAGCTCCCAGGATTCGTACCACTTCTTTCAAGGTTGAAGCGGGAATGATTAACTGTTTCTTACCAAGAGCAACCGGTAATTCCGCTTTGCAGATTGCCAAGCGAAAACCATCCGTCGCCACCATCGAAATCGATTTCCCGTCAATATTCAGAAGCACTCCAGTCAAAACCGGCCGGCTATCATCCATCGAAGCAGCAAACGCTGTTTTTAGAATCATCTCTCTGAGGATGTTTGCTTCCAGGGATACCCCATCTGAGAAATCAAATACTGGGATGGCTGGAAATTCGGATGCCTCAACCCCTTTGACAACCCCTTTGTAAGAACCACATTTCAGGGATGCTTCAGGTTTTCCATTCACTGAGAAGATGATCTCTGGTTCCGTCAGAGAATTGACTACATCGGTTAACGTCTTGGCAGGCAATGTTATTCCCAAATCGCCGTCCATATTGGCATCCATCCAAAGCGTAACACCCATAGTCAGGTCAGTAGCAGAAAGGCGTAATTGCCCTTCATCCTTATTGAGCAGCACGTTCGATAGGATTGGTAGATGAGAATGTGATCCTACCGCCCGCCCGACAATCGCCAGACCATCGGCAAATGTACCCTTTTGAACAATCACTTTGCATGTCATACTGGATCTCCTTGTTTTTATATCAGACACGCAGGATTTCTTTCCCTGCGTGTCTTAGTTGGTTTAGAATTCGTCGAATAAATCAGCAGATGCACTACCATCTGGCCAATATGCCTCGTCATCCCCTAAGCGAATTGCATTTTCATATTGCTCAGTGAGGGAGCCTTCGTCATCTTCCTCATTTGGCGAGCTCATGAAAGCCATGAAAGTGGGTTGATCCGTGGTATAAGCGCGGACGGAATTGCGCCAGAAAAGCACATCATCATTTTGAAGAACCTTCTGGATTCCTTGAGCCAAGTCGATTAGAAAGTCTCCTTCCAATCGATCCGGAGGCAATCCGTGGTCAGACAGGGTGTGAGCGATCTCTTCGGCGATTTGTCCCCATGTGATAGAGAAAGCCGGCTTCTCCATTGAAAACCCTGCATGCGCCAGGATTTTGGATACCTCGAAACCTGATTCAAGGTATTCCAGTTGTTGTAGTGTGGGTAGTTGATCCATTTTTATCTCCTGTGAATTATGAAAATCCCAACCCTTTTTCCTTGAGGGATACCCAGCGGGACAATCCGATCACCAGATGATCCACAACACTTACATCCAAGAGCTTTCCTGCTTGGACAATGGCTCGGGTCACACTGATATCTTCTGGGCTAGGGGTTGGATCTGTGGACGGATGGTTGTGCGCGATCAAGATTGACGCTGCATTCCGTTGTAGTGCCGGCTTGAAAAGTTCACCGACACGCACCATCGAGGAATTAAGCGAGCCATGGTAAATCTCGATCACGTCTAACATGCGATTGCGTGTGTCGAGTGGCATCACCACCATGTATTCCTGTTCGCGATGCGCCAACATCGGCATCAGTATCTGAGCTGCATCTCCAGGCGAGTGAATCGTCGGACGTTCATCTTCTGGTTGCAGCAGTTTCCGTCCGAGTGCTAAGGCTGCTTTGAGCCGCAGGGCTGTTAAGTTACTTACCCCTGGTACTTTAGCGATCTCGTTGACATGGGCCTGGGCAATCTTTTGGATCGTGCCAAATTGCGTCAGCAGTCGCTCAGCGGATTCGATTTGATTTGCACCTCCAATGATGACAGCCAGCAATTCAGCCAGGCTGCATGCGTCCGAGTCTTTACTTACCCGGAAAGATGGTTGATCTCGAACGGGTAAATGCTTGAGTCGGGGGAAACTGTAAGTTTGCGGATGCGTAGTTTCGATGAGATACGGTTGGATGTCGTTCATGTCTATCTCCTTTTTAAAAAAGGGGACAGACCCATCCCCTGGAGGGATGCTGTCCCCTCCATTGGGGCTGTGAATTTCATGCAGTGGGGTCGTATCCAGTTTCCTGGAAAACCTTGCGGTTGATGGCTTCGCACTCCTCCCAGGTCATCAATTCATCTCGCCTAACGCCAGGGTAACCAGAAGCCGGTGGGATCAGCCAGGGATGTTCGGCAAAGTTTTTTTTGATCCTTTCAGTCTTGGCCTGCAGAAAATGATGCAAACCACCATTCGTACAGCGCCAGCCCAATTCCTTTGTGTATTTGCCGTCCCAATTTCGATCATGGTAAGTTTTGCTTCCGCAAATCGGACAGGGTGGCATTCCTTCTGGGTCAGGGGCGCGAGCGCCACCTGCTTGAAGATATAACCGCACCGCCTCAATCGCTTGGCAATAAGTCGCACCACACGAGCATTCCTTGGCTTTGTTGACCCTATGGAATCGTTGGGAACTTCCAGATCCAAAATCAACCAGGTATAAATAACCCTGGACAGACACGGTTGGCGTAGCAACTGGGGAGCTCTCTCGGATCATTGGTCTTTTGAAGTTCTTTTGGATCGTGCTGCGACCTCTTTCCAGAAGAGCTGGGTTACTCGGAGAAGGTGCGGTCTTCATAAGCACTCTCCAAGAACCAGTCCGCAGGGATACTCTGATCGGGAACTGGCAGTTGAACTTTTATTTCATTTTCCTGAGCCGGTGCTTCAATCAGTTCTTCGACCGGATCGCTCTCAATTTGAATGTCCCTTAAGTGCGGGATGAGAACGATGGACGTGCTATCCTGATATGGACCGCCATGACTGTTCTTGGTAAAAGGTTCCAGTCCATCCAGAGCACGTACCCAGGCTGTCCCAGGTCGCGGCCCCTTTCCCAGAACTTCAACCGGGATGTCCGCATCTCCATAACAAGTGCCTATTGTGATTTTTGCTTTGACCATGTGTTCCTCCTGTGTTTTTCATCTAAAATAGAAAAGGAAATACCCGAATTGGTATGTCCTTAGTTGTGCTTCGCCTTTGATTAACGGAAGAGCTAGAATGGGATGTCGCTCGCATCCGGATTCGCACCAGACTGACCATTCGCGGGGAGCTCCTGATCATCCTGATCTTCACGACCGGAGAGAAAACGTACGGTTGAGGCGGTCACCTCAAATGAGGCGCCGACCTTCCCATTGCTTTCCCAGATATGCGGTCCGCCTGTTTCTGGATCCGGTGTAAGACGTCCTTCAACCAGAACTTTGCTTCCTTTATGAAGGAATTCATTGCAGGCTTCAGCCTGCTTTCCCCAAACGGTGATGCGAAACCAGGTGGTTTCCTTAACCGGCTGTCCATTTGTGCCGTTATACCGGCGGTTGGTTGCAACAGATAAGGTCGTGACCGGTTGCCCGCTGGGGGTGAAGCGCATTTCAGGGTCTTTTCCCAGATTTCCGATGAGAATGACGGTTTGGTACATTGTGATTTTCCTTTCTGATTTATGAGGGTGGGTTTACGCGGCAACGGATGCCGGCGTGATTGTGCTGCGTTGACCTGTTAACCAGGTGCGCAGTTCACCTTTGGATGATGGGGCTTTGCCAGTTTTTTCCTTAAACTGGTCATACGCTTCCTGTTCAGAGGCATTGCCATTGACACTGACACCGTCGCCATATTTGCGCACTACCGGCAAGTTAGGCACAGGTGTTGAAACAACGGGGCGTGTAGACTCAGAGGCAGTGGGTGAATTTGCACCAGTAGACCGGTTCTGTTCTAACCCGGCATTCTGGGCAATTTCTTTGTCATAAAGCGAATTTCCAAACTGCTCACCCATCTGGCGGAAGCAGCGCTTCAGGCAATCTGTGGCAGAGCCAGCTAACGCCATGTCCAGAGCTTCTGGAGTGTCTCCTGTGAAAACGCATCGTCCCAAATCAGCATGGCAGTACAATTTTCCATCGAGATCGACGGTCACCTTACCGGTGATGTACACCAGGC
>Ga0172368_10001854_pt1 | contig 28016 bp, 21 predicted proteins | sample Lak11m_FD_114540 | JGI IMG/M metagenome (GOLD analysis project Ga0172368, IMG submission 114540) | Freshwater microbial communities from Kabuno Bay, South-Kivu, Congo - kab_022012_11m | ecosystem: Environmental > Aquatic > Freshwater > Lake | place: Democratic Republic of the Congo: South-Kivu...
AAGGACAACTTTGACCTTAAATTCTGCACTGAATTTTCTTCGACTTCTTTTTTCCATGGTTTAGGGTGTTTGAGGTTTAACTTCCCACCTTAACGCCGTGTCCTAATTTTGGGTTACATTATAGTCTGTCAGAATTTTGAGGACTTAATATTTCACCATTTTCAACTTCGTCACCGTAGTTTAATGTAGTGCGAAATTCTCCATTACCTCTATGTCCCATAATAATGGCTTGCACCCCTCTTAAAACAAAAATTTGCAAACCTGTTTCTTCGCTTTCGTAAAAGTCATTTCTGTTTAGTCGCATTCTTACTGTTTTCCCTTTAAGCCAGCTTTCAGGACAATAGCCATTCCATATCTTTGGTATTTTATTTTTTATTTTGGGAGTCTTGAATATTGTGCTGTTTGATAATTCTGAATTTTTTTTGTCATCGAGCACAGAATCTTTTTTATTTATTTTATCAAAAGTCCAAAGTGGCTTTTTTGTATTCTCGTTAACAGAATACTTTAGTTTTATATTCAGAATATCTTCCAGATTACTTTTTGAATGTTCAAAATTGGCTGGATTAAAACTTTCAATATTCAACTTTTTTATTAATGCTTCAATGACATATAATCTGAAATCATCATGAACGACTAAAAGATACAGAAGATGCCATGGATACTTGTGGTTAATCATTTGAAAAGGTTCTTCAAATGTATAGAACTCAGATTTTTTATTGATATCAAGACCCTCATCTGTGGGATCAAATTCGTTGTGGTGGTAGATATATTTAATACCGGATTTTTTGTGAATACGACTGATAGCAATGCCGCCTCCTTCTCCGCCAAATTCAAAAACTATTTCTTCTTTCATAATGTGTAATTTTATTAATGTTTAAAATGCAGTTATTAAGCATATATGAACTCTTTTTCAAGAACTGGATCATCAATAAGTTCTTCCGGATTATCATCCCCATCATCATAATCAGTTTCATCATCATAAATCAATTCAAACTCTTTATCTTTTAATCCAACAGTATAGCCACAATGCATAGTGCAATCGAGAAATGCAAATTTTGAAATTTCGATTTCAGCTTTACCATCGTCATCTGTTATCTGATTCCTTTTTGGTGAGTTTGATATTATAAAGCAGATCTGCTCATAGGTATGCTTGTTGAAAGCAACAATATTTGGGAAAACATCTTTCTTCCTGACAAAATTGCAAGCCGCTTTATAGACATCGTCGTCGAAGCCATACCAGGATTTTAGTTTATATTTTTTTGTCAGATACATAATTAAATTACTTTTTTAAGAATTTCCAATATCTTCACCATCGCCAATGTGTCTAAATGGCAATACGCTAACAGGTCATTACGGGTTTTTGCTATTACTTCTTCGTCAGTACAGTAGTACAAATCGAGAAATGAGTTGCTGGCTGTCATGCCCTCACTTATTTCAAGATCATTGTAAGACAATTCCGGACAAAGTGCAGGCAATACTTTTTTAATAGAAGATGAGCCCTCCATGGTTTCTGTCCGGTAGTACTTTCTTTTGAAAGGAATAATCAAATCCACCAATTTGTCAACAATGCTCTGCAGCGCAGATGAATATTGAGGAAAATCTCTCATCATCTCACAGATACGACCACGTTCAAAGGGAAGATAATAAACAAAAATGGTTTTAGCATCTTTGGTCTGTTCAATCATTTGTTCTATCAATCCTATGCGGGGATCAATTCCGGGATTGCTTTCTGCAAGGTAGTGATAATGTCTTATTTCGCTGTCTATGCTATCCTGAACATGCAGCGAATATTGAAAAGGCAATTGCTGGTAGGGGCGAGATTCATCAAACATTGGAACTCCGGGCATGATGGTTTCAAAATCGAGGTGGGCAATGGGATATTGTATGCTTTCCACATATTTTCTGACTTCATCAACATTCACTTCAGGCACACTGCTCAATTCAACAGGTTCCAATTCAGCTGGAGGTGGTGCCAGTCTTGTGCAGTAATCACAAAAATCACAAGGGTAGGGGGACTCACATTGATTGCCCATGGCTATTTCCGGTTCTTTCCCATTGAGCATTTCAGCCAGAACAGGTATTGTGGTTCTGACTTCATCCTGCAAATTCTTAACCTCTTCAAGAATACTATCGGCTTTAAAAAGTTTCTTTACTTCAATATTTCCACGCCTTACATATTCATTGTCGAAGTGCATGACATAAGCATCAGCCAATGGAATACCACAACCGGTTACCACATAATATTGTACTGCCACATCTTTTATGTGTTGTGGTTTTGTACCGTTGGTGCTTTTAACTTCATAAAGGTACCATTGCCCATTTTCCTTGTGAAGTATATCAACTGCCACAAGGGTGTCATTATAAATGAAGGTAGCTTCATAAATCGTTTCTTCACCATTCATAATAAACTCTTGAGTTCTTTGGGCTGAAGCATAACCGGGATAGTTTTCCAGAACAGCCATTTTACCACCAGGAAAATATTGCTGAGCCAGTTCACCTACACATGTACCCCGGGCAAAGACGGCCATAGTGGCTTCACTATAGATCTGTTCGTCTTTCTTGTGTACATAAAGCCATAATGATTTATGACAATTGACGCCTCTTGTGTATTTTGATTTTGATAGCATAATACAAATTTTTAATTTATTATGTTACAAAGTTATGAAGCAGGTGCGACAAAATGTGTCGTAATAAATAAATTAATTATAATAAATAAGCGGTGTCTTCGGCTCCGCTCAGACACCGCGACTACGCCAGACACCGCGACTTCTCTTTGACTTAGTTTTGCTAATCGGTGGCTGAGCGTAGCCGAAGCCACCGACACTATAGATATTTAGATTGTTATGCCTCATTATTTTTTAAAATAGTTTTTATAATGGCTTTCATTCATACATTCAGCAAGGTTTTTTAATTCTTCTGGTAGTCCATTAATTAATGCTTCTTTCTTTTTTCTAACCCAGCCTTGTACCTGTTTTTCTCTGAAAAATGCTTCATCAATGCGTTGAAATACTTCAAAGTAAACCAATTTAACTGGCAAGCGTTTTTTTGTATGATTGGCACCTTCGCCATTTTGATGTTGTTTCAATCGGAGTTCAAGATCGTTTGTACTTCCGGTGTAATAAGTACCGTCAGAACATTCTAATATGTACATGTAGCCTGTCATAATATTTATTTTATTTATTTTATAATATCGGTGTCTTCGGCTACGCTCAGACACCAGTGTTTTTTGGTGGTTGAGCGTAGTTAAAATCACCGTAACTCTCACTTCAACTCACAATCCATACAAACATTTAATACTTCTATTTTGAATATCTTTTCAAGGCATTGGTGTATGTAGATTTTAATGCGTCAATCAACGACTTTGGCTTTATTGCTACTACATTTTCACCAAAAGACAATATTTCCATAATGAAGTCGTGGGTAATATAAAGCATAAGTTTTACCCTAAGTTCATTATCGTTATCTTTCAATATCTCCTGGGTGTGGTGTAATGGCAAGGACTTGATATACTTGCCCTGAAAAGGGGCAAAAGATAGAACGACTTCCTGCGGTTTGTGTTCATCGGGACCGATAATTCCAAAACAATTGGTGAAATACTCATTAACATTGAAGTTTTTAGGAAAGCGGAAACTCTTTTTTGTGATTTCGAGTTCTGTCAGCCTGTCCAGAGCAAAGGTTTTTACATTGTTATCCTTTAAGTCTAAGGCCAATAAATACCATCTGTTTTTAAATTCTTTAAGGGCATAAGGTTCAACGATTCTTTGTGTTAATCCATCCTCCCAGTATTTCTGATAAGTAAACTTAATCTGAACCTCATTTTTAATAGCATGAAGTAAACCATAGAAATTCTCAGTACCTAAAGGTCTGCGCTTCTCAAAATAAATGTCACTTGAAATTCTGTCTGAAATGTTTAAGGCATTGAAAGTATCAAAAGCTTCTAATATGCGCTCACTAATTTCCTGCTTTTCATCAAAATCAATGTAATACATTTTCTTCGATGAGTCGAATCTGATGTCTATTTTGTAAATGGCTCTTATATCCCGTAAATCCCTTTGAAATGTCCGTAAACCTACATTAAAATTATATGACTGAATTTCGGACTCCAATGCCAGATAATCAGAAATTTCCCCGAAAGTTGCCGGATACTTACGCAGCTTATTGATAATAAGGCTGTAACGTGCAATTGATTCTCTTTTTGACATAGTTTGTAATTTTAAGAATGGAACGCTGATGACGCTGATTATTATGATTTTCGCGGATTTATATTTGTATTATCAGCGTTATCTGCGTTCCATATTTGTATTAATTATTAAATCCAATTTTTGACCTACTATTATTATCCCATTTTTCTGCTTTACAAAATTCAACAATATCCTGAATATTAACAGCAATTCCATTAATAATTTCGTGCATCTCACTTTTTCTTACAATATTATCAATCTGACCACCTGAAAAATCATAGTTCGATGACAGTATTTCTACTTCTGAGTCTGAAAGAGAACTTAGTTTCGATTGCCAGATTTTTGCTTTAACTGAAATATCAGGTTTCTTTAATTCAATTTTGAAGAGGAAACGCCTCTCAAAAGCGGCATCCATGTTATCCACCATATTTGTTGTGGCGAAAAAGATGCCTTCAAAATTTTCCAGTTCTTCCAGAATGATGTTCTGAATAGTATTTTCTACTTGTGCCACATTAGAACTTGAAGCATCCTTACGTTTTGAAATAATGGCATCGGCTTCATTAAACAAAAGGATGGGTGTTAATTCGCATTGTTTAGCATAATCTGTATAATCTGTAAAAATGCGTTTGATTATCTTTTCACTCTCGCCAAACCACATGGATTTCGACTGGCTGATATCAACCCTTACAATTTCTCTGTTAGTTTCTTTAGCTATCTGATAAACACTTTCGGTTTTTCCTGTGCCTGGCAGACCATGAAGCAATGCTGTAATGCCCTTGGGAAGGTTTTTACTTTGCATTCTGAGCTGTATCTCTTTAAGTCTTGTATCATTCAACATCTGTTTCAGCATACCCAACTGTTTTCTTTCTTCATCATTAAAGAATAGTTCTTTAGTATTAATCTGCAACGGTTCAATAATATTGTTCTTCTTTTTCTTTGAGGCAAAGAGCTTAATGCCTTCTTCCTTCAATATCTCAAGTGATTCATCAGACAATTTAATACTGGTATCATCAAAAAAACGGGCTTCTTCAATCTCTATAAGATTCATTTCTATGAGTTGATTTTCTCTTGACAACATTTTCTGAACATAATTGAATCTGTCAGCGTGGGTATCAAAAACACCTTTTACCGCAAATCCAAGGTCAACATTTTCTTTGCCATTTGTAGCTTTCCATATAAGATATAAAAAAATATATGTATTGCATATTTCCATTTTCATGTTATAAACCCTCTTCAATAAAGGAAAGTTAAGATTTGCTGAAATTATCTTCTCTGTTTGCTCAAATAATTCATAAGTTAACATCTCTTCTTTTTCAACTTGTACTCCTAATTTGTAAATTTCTTCAAGTACATCAATAAGATTTGTTGTCTTTTCCTTTTCAAGTTCAGGCATAGGCATGTCTTTAAGGATAGCATCAGTCACTTTTTTATTGATGATAAACTGGTCGTTTACAAGTGCAATTTTAACATGATGATCAGATTTGAACTTAGTTAAAAGACTCTTTGCAAAAAGGCTTTCAATGTCATTTGAATATTCAAGGACTTTTACCGGGTTGCAGTCAAAGTGCTCCACCATGTCTTTTATATCGACAGAATCACCTTTATAATTCATTGTGAACACAATGGCAACAAAAAATGACTGTATATCAGACACCCTGAAATAATTTGAAAGTTCTTTTAAATCAGGTTCAATTTTATCGAAAAGAGTAGTCTCTAATTTGCTTCCTTTAGCCTCATCATACACATTGCCGATGCTTTTAAGAATCCTCAGTTTTGAATTTGTTTCCATATCTTTATTGTTATTTTGAAACAAAGATAGGGGAGAAGTGCGACAAAATGTGTCGTTGTTTAAATAATACTTTTAATTTATTGCGATATAAGGTTCTGGCTTCTATAATATTTAAGTTACAATCAAATTATTAATGTAAACGTTTTACAGTACAATGAACAGGAGAAATATTCCTGTTATCCTCATCAAACATTATAAATGAATATGAATCAGACACTAATAAAACAGCCTTTTTGAAATTATAACTTACAGTATCAACAAAAAGTGGATGAGGAGTTTTCATGTCAATTCCTTCTTGTTCAAAAAGTAATGCCAGTTCTGATGGCGGAATTGCTATTGGCATTCTGTTAAATTTTATACCATACTGCACCCAGAACAGGCCATCATAAAGAAGTGTAAAATCAGTAATTTCTTCTATCTTTTCCATACTTATTTTATTATTATGTTTACTCTTTAAAGTTTCCAGAAATTATAATTTCCAGATATAATTATCCAAGCATCTTGAAATAATCTAAAATCGTAATATCATTTTTAGCATTGCCTAAATGAAGATAAATCAGGTGATTTTTTTCATAGATAAATTTAGATTTTATAACATTCCTTTCATTTTTAAACTGCAGATGTTTTTCACACATCAGTTCAATATCACGCATTTTGGCAGCCATTTCGTATTGTGCTGATTTTATACTTGCTGTTTTTCTTTCTTTGCTTTCCTGTTGTAGCTTCTCATTGTAAAAAACAAAATCAAATAATTTAAATTTGGAGTGCAACACTTCTTTGAGCTGGCTTATTAAACCAGCTAACTCAGTTAATGAGAAGTTATCACATTCAAGCAGGGTATTGAGTTTTGTGAGGATGTCGTCAATTATTTCCATGGTTATTATATGTTTTTTTGACAAAAGTAAAGGAGGGGTGTGACAAGAGATGTCGTAAAGAAAAAATATATTTTGTAAAAATTAGATTGAGTTTGAAAAGCAGAACTGGAATAACTTAAAGTGTTGGGATTTGAGTTAAAAGAAAAATGTTTTTTTCTGAATATTACTTCTGATTAAACCTATATAGCTCAGCCAATTTTACAAATTCAGCCTTAAAGATATTGATAACATTATCATCCTTAAGAGCATTATTATCCCGATCAAAATGTTTGTAAAATGTGAACTCTACCATATTGTCTGCTTCTTTAATCTTATTAATAAGGTATTGAGCGTCATATTCAGAAAAGTGTTTTCCGAGATTTATTTTTGCCATAGTGATAGCATCATACACACGAATTCTCTTATAACTTCTTTTTTTAAACTCTAAAATATAATCTTCGAGGTCTTTACAGATTGATATGAAAATATTTGTATTAGAGTAGAGTTTTTTAATAAAGGGTGCAGTTGACTCTTTACCCTCACTATTGATTCCGATATCTATTCCACTTGAAGAAATATTTATCCAAAAATGAGCGATATTTATATTTTTTTTCTTTATTTCTACAAAATTACCCCAAATACATGTAGCACCCTTTAATGGGGTTTTAATAACAGTATCAAAATCTGGATATTCATTTATCTCATCAAGTACAGGTTTTAATTTAAGCATAAATGAGTTAAATCTTGATTTCACATATTTACGTGATTCTTCTTTTTCGTCTTTTTCTATAAATAAAAAAGCATCGAAATCTTTTTGTTTCCATCCGTTAAATTCACTCATATTATTGTCCTCCAGATAAATTAAAAATTGGTTAATTAAGAAACTGTCAGTTGGATTTTGAGTTTTAATATCATTGAAAATTTGCCAGATATTATTCCATGAAAAGTATTTTATACATAGTTCATTTTTCTTAATTATTTCAAAATCATTACTGTTATTAGTAATGACAAATAAAACAGCATCTGGCCCAATATTCTTAAGGTGGTTAATAAGTTGCATAATATCCAAAGTAGACCCCACCTTGCTTTCAATAAAATAATCTGTTTCCTGGGTTTTTATTACGGCATCTGGTCTGCTACCTGTGAAAGAAGGCTGTAAATCAAATCCCTTAATTCTTTTGGTTTGAATACCCATTTTCTTCAATACCTCTTTTTTAGTTGCATCAGTCAAGTATTCGAGTGTATTGATGAAAGCCTTGGTTGTATTATCCTCTATTTGCTTGTTGTAATGCTCATCGGAATCTCCTTTAGAGAGATTTTGCCCCCTGTAATAGTTAAAGATGTTTTTGTATTTGTTGTATTTCATATAAACGAAATAAAAAAAAGACTATATCAGCATTTTTTAAAGAAGATTAAAAGTGCAATTTACACATATTTTTTGTTCATACACTATTTACAGAAATTTTTTACATTTAATACAGCCTCTCAGCCCCAGAAGCAGGCGTATTTATCATTTTCAACAAGTTTAATAAAGGCTTTTATTGTTTTTACAACAGGCGATGGCGGGTAAGTGTGCCATTTCAGATCGGATCTTTGCCAAAAAACCTTCCAGTGATTTTCTTTCTTCACATAAGTTGTTTTGGCAATGGGTCTTTCAATAATGTCATCCGGATTGTTCCATGCCGGACGAACCTCGTAAATGACAATGCTCTGCTTTTCGATTTTGTATATTATATCCAGCTCTGGCCTTATGTTAACAGGTGGTCTTATTTTGGAAATGTAAGTTTCCATAACCTCAATGATTTCTATTGTTAGAATCGGGGATATTGCCATTATAATACTTTTAAATTTACCTGTTGTGAATGTAAACTACTTATGATGCTTCAGTTTCTTTATTATCTTATCAAAATCGCTTTCGTAATACTTGTCCTGAATAAGCCTGAAATTATCGTATTCTTGTTCGGCTTTTAGTTTTGCTTTCAACATACTCACTTTGCCTTTATCTTTTAGAATGGGATAATTCGAAAGTTCCAGAAAACCATTCAGAAACTTAGCCCATTGTGCCATTGAAAAAGCGATACCTCTTTGGGCGTTGTTTTCTGCCAAATCGAGGTAAGCAGATACAATTCTGTTGAGTTCGGTAATATGCTGATGCGAAAGATAATTCTTGGCAACTGTAACATCGCTTTTTAGTATTTTTCCATCGGGAGCTGTCTTCCACGTTTTAAGTCCCATAAATAATTTTGTAGCATCGGCTTCTGTATAAATGATTTCGGCGGCTGTTTTGCTTGTAATAGCCCAATGGAGCTTGTTTTGCACCGAAGCAAAAAAGTCTTTTGTTTGCGGGCTTTCTTTATCGTAATCGGTACTTAATGCATACAAGTCGGTTATCTTCTGATAAAATCTACGCTCACTACTTCTTATTTCACGAATGCGTTCAAGCAGTTCATCAAAATAATCCTGGCCGAAACTTTTACCTTGTTTTAAGCGTTCGTCGTCAAGAACAAAGCCTTTAATAATGAATTCGTTTAATGTGCGGGTAGCCCACCTTCGGAATTGTGTGGCTTGTGCAGAATTAACCCTGTAACCAACCGCCAGTACAGCTTCAAGACGGTAAAATGAAGTCTCATATATTTTTCCGTCAGAAGCAGTTGTTTCCATTTTGGAAATAACTGAATCTTCATCTAATTCGCCTGTTTCAAATATGTTTTTCAAATGCTTACTTATGGCAGGTACTTTTACCTGAAAAAGCTCAGCCATGGTCTTTTGTGTAAGCCAGAAGTTACCCTCTTTAAAAGTTACGGCTATGTGTGCTTTCTTATTATCGTTTTTAAATAGTAAAATGTTTTTGGGGTGCATATAGCAAGTTTGTTTATTAAGAAATTTTTACTTCAAATTTATTAAAAATATAAACAGTCATTGTATTTTTTATCGGTTTTTATGCTATTTGATACACTTTCAAACGATAAGAATCAATTTGCTCCAACCATACTGCATTTGCCTATCTCTACCACTTTAAATCCAAAACAGGCAAGACTTCTGTTCCTGGTGGTAATTGAATTTTTGCATTATTTGATTCCCTTATGCAGTTAATAAGGCCTTTTTGACCCTTATCTCTAACAATTATGTCATCCATGTAAATCGCTTTTGCACCTACCTTTATTATTTTAAGACAAAACTTAAATCCAAAGTGTTTTTTATAATAATTATAATTACCCGAATAATTTACAATAGGTAGAAACATGTCCTGATGCAGTATTTTCTTTTCAATAAAATTTAAAACCAATTCCTGAAAATAGTAATAAAACTCAGCGCCATGAACACTTGCCTTTGGAAAACTTAAATAAGTAAGTAAATGGGCATATTCATGCAAAAACACATGCAAGAAATTGTCCTTATCCAGGTTATTGTTTATACCTATTGAATGTCCCCATCTGTAATAACCCCGAGATTCTTTGCGCGGTGTTTCTATACGTAATAAAACAGCGTACTTTTTAAGCATAGCTACCACTTCATCAAGCGCATTGTCTGGAAGATATGGGGCTAATGCCTCACTTATATCAAATCTCGTTTCCTTAATTACTTCATCATAAAATATCCATTTTTTTGCAAATTGCCGACGGTTTGATAATTCGACAAATTGGATGCATCTTGTATTAGCCATATTTACTTTTTTTTTGGTAAAATTACCGAGAGGGTGTGACAAGGGGTGTCGGAGTAAAAAATTCTTTTTAAATATTAAAGAATAAAAAAAGGGCAGAACCTTGTCTCCGTGAATTTTTATTTTCTATAGTGTCGTTGTATATTAGTTCTTTAAATTTTATCAATAAGCATCCTAATACTTCCAAACTGTCTCTATTGAGCATTCTTTTACAAATAATATTAACTAATTGACACATTTCATAATTAACTGTATCATCTAACTCAATATCGGTTATTAAATCGTTTACATTAAAGGGAGAGTTTAAATCATCATCCCAAAATTCTTTATTGTTTTCTTTCGAAATTTTATAAAAAGTTTTGGCTAGCTTTTTATCACGAAACAATTTTGTTTTAAAAGAATTTACTAACGAACTTAAATTACACAAAGAAAAGTAATATTTATCTGGGATCATTTTGCTCATATACTATAAAATTATTTTAAGTGAACTTGATATTATGTTCTAATTCTCTAAGAAAGAGTCCATTTCATCAGTATTATTTAAATTAATATGTAAGCAAAAATCAGCTCCTATATATGTTGCAGCTAAAAGATACATTGTTAACTGATCTTTTAAAGGGAATTTCATTTCTTTATAATATAATTCATTTGCAGATATAATAGAACATAATTTACTATGAATATAAGCGATTTTTATTATAACAGAAGTTACTTTAAGTTGAATATATTCCGGGACTCCACTTCCTCCCATGCCTTCATATAGTTCATTAAAGTTGAATTTAACTACTTTCTTTTCTTGTTTTGTTCTTAAATTATAAACAAGCTCAATACTTTTGTCAAAACAGTAATTAAATGCAGGTAATAGGGAATTTGATAATTCAATAAACCTCTTACTTGAATCATTTTTAATAATATAATCAGTAATAATATTAATAGCCCCTAACATTGAATCATAATGATATTGAGCCTCAACTTTATCGAGTTTTTCCGCTTTATCATTTAATAAAATTTGACAGTCTATGTCGTTTTTAGCTATATCAAACGACTCTGTTATAAAACTTTGGACAATTTCAAAATTACTTTCTTTCATTTTTTAAGATTTTAGGTGTTGAATTAAATATATTTTTATTGTTATTTTATTGATTGACTTTTATAAATGTAGCTAATTTCTTTTTGTTTTAATTTCTTCAATCCAACTTACAGGATGAAAAATTGATATCCTTCTCATTGGATGGTAATATAAGAAATCATTATTTTCTTTTTTTATACCAATAATTTCTTTTATGTTATTTTTCATGATTTTTTTAAAAGCCTTTGAAGCTAAGAATTTCAGGTTGCTATTAACTCCCCAAGCAATAATAATTGGAATCCCTTTTTGAAATAAATTTTTAAAATCATCATTTCTTGAGTCATTAAAAATAGAATGGCCACAATATTCTTTATTTAGCATAGGTATCTTTTTATAAAAACATTTACTATTTTCATTGCAATAATCTGAAAGGTTAAGAACACGTGCAAATTCGTAGTTATAATGCAACATAAAATTTTCAATTTTTTCTTGCGTTTTATCTGGAACTGTTTCAATATGTTTATTGAAGTTTTTTTTAACAAATCCTCCTTTTGGCTCTGAACCACCAGGATTCATCATTACGACCATAATGTCTGGTGTTGTTAATACAGTGTTCTTTTTTTTTAGTTCAAGATATGACCGAAAGTTTAAAACTAAACCATTAATCTTTGTTTGATAGAAGTAACCATAAATATCAAATTTAGATGAGTTGTTTTTCATACTATTCATTTTGTTGGATTTGCTATAGACCAAAAAATCGTATTAAGTATCTTGATGTCAGTAATAATAAGAGATTCCGGTTTTAAGTTGAATTTATTTGTAAGATAATCAGTGAATAATATTTTAATTTTATCAACACAATCTTTGTTGTCAACTGCCCAGATATTAAAAGCCTTGCTTATGGCTATCATTGAAACAAAATAGCTTTCGTTTTGCAGTTTGAAATGTTTTCTCATCGGCATATCAACCGGGGTAAATTCATCTGGTTTGAATGTATGCACAAGTTTTGTGTAAAAAGAGCCTAAATTTTTCTCTCTTATCCCTTCGTTATATTTAATTGATTGGGATTCAAAATACTTAAAATAAAGCTCCGACAATTTATTTGAGTTAATAAGTCTGATGATATCTAACTTATTGGCATTTAATGTATCATTCAAATACTTATTATCTACACCTTGCAATGAATATTGACTTTTGAATTCAGTAAAATTAATTGAATTGATATTGTTTAATGTCTTAAAATAATACTTCTGAAAGGTGGAATTTTTTCTTTCTGAAAAACGTTTAGTAAAATGTTTTTCAAATAAAATTCCATCAGTTTTACCTTCAAGGTCTTCTTTAATCTTCTTTAATACGTTTTCTGAAAGTTTTTCAATGTAGGGTTCAAAGATGTTCTCCATTTTATTTTTAACTTAGTTAATTGCCTTAAAATCAATATATTTCCTGAAGAATAGAATCTCACTCAACAATAATACAATGTTCTTGAATCAGATTATATAATTGCCAAAAACTTTCCCATGCTTTCTTATCAAGTGACGTTACAACATTACTTACACTGATATTCGATTTGACTGATAAATCAGAAACTTTTACAGCCAGCTTTACTCTTGCAAATTCTGAATTTAAAGGTAATTCAGGGAAAATATAAAAGTTGCCTTGTGCCTTATTTTGTGCAACTAAAGAGCTTTCAGGATTTGAAATTGTTTCATTTAAATAATCTTCAATTTTGTTTTCGTCAATAGATGGCATGCCAATATTTTGCTGCCTTAATGATAGCATTAAAGCTACTTTCTTAATTCGGATTTGTGAGTCCAATGGATTTGATAAAAGCCAAATCAATCTTTCAAGAGAGTTCTTGCAGTCGATAGGTCCGTTCTTGTATTCATTCCAGTATGGTATGGCTTTATAGGCAGCTATTGTTTTACGGTATTTATTATTGTCCAAACACAGCCTGTCTTTTTTAAATTCCCTTGATTGAACATCATTATCTTTTTCAATAGCATCAAATTTTTCTATATCCGACCATGTCAAAGTCCAACTGATAATCTCATTGGATTCTGCAATAGCAACCCTCTTTTTTAAATCATCATAAAACCGGCAATTTTCTTCAGTTGCATGATAGGTATAGCCATCCAGATAAATTGCAATTCCTTTAAATGATGAAATATTACTTTTATCCATTACAGAAACACCATTCTTTTCAATATCTGATAATGAAATATAAAAATCAGATCGGGTGTTGTATTTAACACCATTCGTCGGACCAAGTTCATACTGAGGTCTTATTACATAGAAGTATGAAAGATCATCTGAAGTAATTTTAAATTTGTAATTTACGATGCCATTTTCGATGAAGTTTTCAAATTTGAAATCGTTACTTTTTTTGTTTTCAAGATAATTGCGTAAACTCCGGATAAAACGTTCTTCCAGTTCACTTTCTTCTATCTGTCCATTACTTGTTAATGCGCCCAGACCGGTATTGTAAGTTTCCCATTCTTCAGATTTGTCAACTATTTTTTTAAAAAGAACTTCGGCTTTGGCTCTGCTCAATTCTTCCTGAATGTATTGATTTGAATAGGTATAAATACAACGATAACATCCATCCTTACCTTTCTCTATGCAAGTGCAACTTTTAATGGCTTCGTATGCTCTTGAAATAACAGTAGTAAATTCTATGGGACTGAATAATTTCTCTAAATATCCGGTGCCACCCGGTATGTTATCATAAAGAACAACATATCTGTCAAAGCGACTGTTTTTCTCATTAAACTCTGAATAACTTATTATGCTTATATGCTGAGGATTTCCTTTATAGTATTTTTTTAAGCCTAAATCCAATCCGGCTTTAAACATATTTACAGTCGATTCGTTTTCAAATTCCTGAACAGGTAACAGCACTTTCAATGCTTCGGTTTTAATTTCTCTGAGGAGATATACTTCTTCAAATACATCATCCTTATGCCCTGTATATTCAGTGTCCTTATGCTTGCAATACCCATAGTGAAATTTATAATCTCTCTGATGCAGTTTTGAAGTACTCTTTCCGCAATGTTTGCAGGTCACAAAACCGTGGCAGGGCACATCTTCCAGCTTATTTATATTTATTTTACTGGCATCAACAGCTGATGAAAGTCCCAGATTGATTTCATATATATCAACGTTTTTCACGTACTCAATCCCAAATGGAATTTCCTTCATACCCCAGGCGCCCTGAAATGATTTACTGTCAAATTTCAGATGTCTTGAAACACGGTAATTATTTGAATCTCTATCGTCTGAACTATCATCCAATGCAGATTTATCTCTGAAGTTTACAGATTTTACCCCGTTAAGTTTTATAAAAACATGTTGGTTTTTATCCGATGCCCATGAAGCGTCTCCACACTTCGGGCAATGGGCTTCAGAAGAAATTACTTTATCTGCTATATGGTCACAGTTTGAACAAAAACGTTTGATCTGCAAAGTGCCAACATCTTTCCAGTCATAAGTGTTTAAGCCGGAAATAAAAAATTTGTAGCCTTGGGAATAGAAGTAATTATCGGGCGCAAATTCTCTGATAGCAGATTTTGAAGACCTTACAATTTCAAACTGTTTGTCTGTTGGTATGTTTTCGCTGGCTTTCGCTTTATTTGATTTTACCCATGCATTCAGGGTTACACCTGTTTCGGGGAAAGCATAATTTGGCAAAAGACCAACATTGGTCAAATGTTCAAGTATGGAGCGCTTATCTAACAAACGCCTCAAGCCCCACAATGCTTTCTTTTCAGATTCCAATTCCTTTCTTTCTTCATCATTGGGTAATAGCTTAATAGCGTCATCAATATCTTTTATGGTTTGAGAAATATACCTGTACTCATTTTTCAATTTTAAAAAAATATTTTTTATTCTCAGGTAAAATCCTTCTTCCAAAAGAAATGTTTTAAGGTTGTCCAATACGTCTGAATCCTCAATGTCAGGTTTATAAAACGCGGTAAACTCAGTCAGCAATAAATGTTCTTTTGCTTTAATGAAAGAGATGATTCTGTTTGCGAAGAATTCCGGGGCTGATAAATCGGCCCGGGCTAATTGCAATGAAATGAGTCTTCCCGGAATACTGTTATTTTTTGGGTCTGCTGAAGACCAGTTGTCGAGGCAATATGCAAGAAAGTGGCGGTATAAAATTTCTTTGGCTTCCAGATAGCACCCGGGTGTTCCTATTTCTCCCTCCATCATATCCTTAGGTTCTTCATAATAGAATAAATCGTGTGCTTTACTGCGTGCAAAATTGGTGATGAGTGCTGAGCCGGAAGCACGTCCGGCACGACCTACACGTTGTATAAAATTTGAAGTTAATGGAGGTACCGAATTGTTTATAGCCGAATCCAATGTGCCAATATCAATACCCATTTCAAGAGTAGATGTGGCTACTATAGTATTGAGTGAATTGTATTTTGGCCTTTCTTTGAAATCAATTTCTTTGTTTTCCCTGTCTTTCCTTTCCAAAACGCCTGTATGCTCAGTAGCATAAATGCGGGGGGATAGGTTCCTATTATAAACCAATTGATAATAGTTGGGTTTGCTTTTTTCGATTTGGGTGTAGGTGCCAATGCATGTATAGTCGAGACATTTGGTGTTTTGTGATATTTTGTCGGAACCGGCAACATACAATTTAGAACCACATTCATCGCATATAAGATTAACCACTTTATTTTCTATAAAAATTATTGATGGCTCAATAGCAAAGTTTTCATTTTCATCATCTCCTTTTTTATTCATTAACCCAATTGATGTAAAAACATCAAACAGTTTGATATAGAAATCATTTACAATGCCATGGTATGAGGGAGCCATTTTGAAAGACTTCAGATAATAGCTGCGGTACCAGTTATTGTTATTTGTAAAAGTAGAATCCAAAAGTCCTCTGCTGTGTGTCTGAGTCGTAAGCAATCTTGGGAATCGTGAGCGTGGATGAAACATTTTATTCAGGAAATGGCGGTTGTCTTTCATCCAGTTCAAAGCCCACAAATGAAGAGATTCGGACCTGAACTTGCTCAGGTATTCGTGGTCTATGCCTCCTCTGGTTCTTACCCTGTGCAAGATACCATTTACAAAAGGCAGGAACTCTTCCTCATCAATTGTTGACAGATTGTTTTGATTGAGCCATTCTTCCATAGCCGGAAAAACTGCCTTAATTTTTTCTTCATCAAATTTTACGGCTGAAGCTCCCGACTTTTCGAGTGTTCTCCCAACTAAAGCATTATAGCCAAACTCAGAGAGTATTTCCCAATTCATTCTGGCATCAAATTCTTTTCTGAAGGCAGGGATAAATTTCTTGGCAGCATCTCTATAGTCAATATCAATGTCTGCTTTTCCATGGTAGTCTGCTGGAAAGAAACGATAATAAAAGGCCTCTTCCTGATTGGAACCGAATGCATCGGAGTGATTTTTCCAATAATCAACAAACTGTCTTTGAAGTTCAGAAATGCGAACAGGATTAACAAGCTGATTAATAACTTTTTGTAAAGATGCCCTGAACGTGAAGCGATAATTTCGTGCTTCTACAAAGCCCGCCTGATGTGCGGCATCCTGAACGCTGTTGGTGAAAGCCAAAATTTTTCTGTACTTTTCCCCTCGTGGGTCAAGATCGGAAGCCAATACCTGGCTTACAGTTATAGAAGATAAAGTGGCTACTCTGGTGCCAATGATACCCGTTGAATTCTCTGTGTTGCACTCAGGGCAAATGTGGCGAGCCCTTGTTTCCCTGAGTTTTCTTACCGCCTGAATTTTTATGGTTTGATCGCTTTCCCGCTCATGCAAACTCATATCAATTTTATGCAGGTAATCATTTATTGAATTATTGGGTTCATACTCCTCAATATGCTTATGGTTTATGGTGTTTATGAAATAAATATTTTTATGATTGCTGAAAAAATACTCATAAACCTGATTTGGATCAGAAAAGAAATGGTTTTTATTGTCATCTTTAACCCCTAACCAACCACTGGCTCCACATTCCCTGCAGTAGTAACCCGGTAATGCCTTAGGTTCATACGTGCCGCCTATTTTATCTTTCCATGTAAAAACCGGTTGTTCACTTATTTCCCTTAACACGCCACTCAGTTCTCTTACCCATATTTGTATCTGAAGGTAAAGAAATGGGAAGCTGTTTTTTCCGGCAATTCTGGCTTCACTGATAAGTGCCAGCAAAGAATTTATAACTTCTTCTCTGGGATTCATCTCATGGGTGGCATCCCATTCAGCCAGTCTTTTAAATTCAAGATTAATATCTGCCAATTTTAAAAGCAACTCATCAAGCGTGATAATGTTTTTGCACGTTAAAGAAATAAGGTCTTTAACAATTTGCAATTTCAATAATTCTTCACCCACCTGCACTTCATTTAAGGTATCAGGCATTTGCCATAAGCGTTTCTGTCGTGCAATATAGTCACTATAGTTCTCTTTTTCTTTCAACCGGCTTTCAAGCAAACCTATCTGACGGGGGATATATTTTTCCAATGCATCATCCCCTGACTTGAAAAAATCGTTGACTTCAACACGGTTTTCTGTTATGATGGCTTCCTTTTCGAAGGTTTCGCCAAAAACTTTTTCAGCATACTCAGTAAGCAGTTGCATAGAATCTACACCTGAGCCGATGGTTGCTGATGTGCCTACAGCACATATCTGACCTTTAGGTATACTCAGTTTTAGTTTGAGTCTTCTGATAAGGTTGGCAACATCAGTTCCCTGTGCGCCATCATAAGTATGTAACTCGTCAAGCACCAGAAATTGAAGTAAAGATGCATCTTCTAAATTATAGCTCCAGATGTTGTGGTAATTGTTACGCAACAAGGCATAATCCAGCATTTTAAAGTTAGTGAGCAGGATATCCGGGGGATAATTAATGATGGTTTCTCTGTTTTCAATAATGTTGTTTACGCCCATCTCCCTTGGGAACTTCTTTTTATCCTTTCCTTCACCAATAAAAAGCCCTGCAGTAATTTTTCCTTTAATTTTCTCATCGTTCCAGATGGTCTCCGCAAGACGTTTTGCCTGATCGGTTGCCAGTGCATTCATGGGGTAAAGAATAATTACCTTAATGCCTTTTCGGTCTGCATTTTTAAAACAATAATCGAGCACAGGGTAAAGAAAACATTCCGTTTTACCGGAAGATGTACCGGTAGTTATCAGGGTAGATTGAGGCTTATGCTCTTCCTGTGTTGTTAACCTTTGAAATGCTTTATACTGGTGGTCGTATGGGGGGAATCCGGGTTTGATTTGCAGTGGAATGAATTCATCATCTTTAGCTTTTACAAAAGGCAGCTTTAATGATACATAAGGACCTTTAAAAATGCCATCCCCCGCATCGGTGACGAACTTGTAAAATGCATCGTGCACGGCTTTATCTTTAAAACTGAATGTCGCTTTAAGATATTCCAGTATGGAATGTTTTACTTCGTAGGCTTGCTGGAGTGGAAGCATTATTTAGGTGTTAGTAATTATTATAAATTGTTGATTCTGATTTTCAACTCCTTTATTCTTGCCATCAATTTATCAAAAGAAAGTGATGGATTGTACAGCATACTTTGCTGCATGGCTATATAATCTTTTTCCCATTCACTCATAATTTCATCAGGTGGTATCGGGTTAATTTTATCGGGGGAATGATTTATATAATTAATGCCTCTAATAGGCGTAAGGTATTTCCGATGCTCTACAATGGCTTTATAAAGCTCTACGTTATTTAATGCCGCATGAGCAAAATCAGTATCCATCAATTTTTCCAGATCGTAGAGATGGCGACTTTTACGTTCGGTTTTAATTTGTTCAACAGGTCTTTGAAACTCCTCATGCAGCAGAAAAATTTTCTCTAAAAAAGTTCTTTGAGGGTTTACTGTTGGTATGGTAATATTTGTATCGGCAAAATTTCTGCCTTTAAACTGTTCGCCTACCAACGAAATAATATTTTTTTCATTAAAAGGTTCAATCAAGGAACGGCTTCCTATTTCAATAAGAACTCTTGTTTGGAGGTAAGGGATAGGATCGGTTAATGCAGGATAATATATTTCAATTGTGAGTGGATCCTGGTCAATATCTTTGATTTCGCCCAACTTAATGCTTACCATGTCAAAACCGTTTGCTGCAAACTTTTTACTTATTTCCGGGAAAAAACTTGAAGAAATATATTTAAAAGAAACCTTTCGCAGCTTACTTACCTGCGAACCGGTCATTTCATTATCTTCTTTGTTGAATCCCAGAAACTTTCGGTCTAAAGCAAGATCAATATCTTCGGATAGCCTGTCTATAAGCCCCCATGCCTTACTTAAGGAGGTGCCTCCTTTAAAAACTGTATAGGGTGCAATAGATGTGTCGAATACCATTTCGAGTATACGAACCACCCACCAGTCTTTTTCAACCGCCGCATCAGTTAAACCAATGGCCATAGCTGTTTCGGCAAAGATATTTCGTTTGGTTTGGTCGGGGAGTTTCAACCATTCTTGTATTGTTTCTTTAGTCATTATTATTTCTTGCTTTTAAAACCGGTAGTATGATTTTTCTTATCCATTCAGGAGCCAGCCTGATGTCGTGTTGTAAATGTATTGTTTTCTCATTCTTTAACACCATGCGAATTTTTTCTATATCCTCAGGTGTTACCTTGTTTTTTCCAATGGTTCTGAGTGCCTGTATAGCCAGTCGACTTATTTCGCCAATAGCTGCTACATTTTTAGGGCTTGTTTTTTTGAATGTAATAGTTCTTTTACCGATTTTTATTTTCCGGGCAATACCATCGGTCAGATACACTATATTTAAAGGTACTTGAGTAGATAGACCCAGTCTGTTGAGTGCATACACTCCTGCAGGAACTATTCTGGCTTTATCCCTTTTTGCAATGGCTTTGGCTATGGCATCAATGCCGGGGGTTACAGCGCCAATTACAGGATCTATTTCGGGACGTACATATATGCCCGAAGCCACCCTAACTAACTCACCTGCTTTTACCAATCTTTCCAGCGCTTTGCGTACGGCATCTGAGTTGCCTATTGAAATAAAATTATCGCCAAAAAAGAGCGTACCCCTCTTAGCTTTTTTTATTTTTGTAAGTATCAGTATTTCAGTATTTAAAGTCATAATTATTTATATAATCTGTCACAAATATAGTAAGTATTTGTGACAAGTTATTAAAAAAATATAAATTTTTAAATAGAAAAGGCAAAATAAACTTCAAAATCTAAAGGTTTTATTGATGCATTATTATTTAAAGAATTAAAATCAGCAATCCTATCTTCATTCATGAAAAAGTCATCTATTAGGTAAATATTACTACCATCAACTAGTGCTATCTGATATTGATTATTATTTTCAATTCCAAATTGTACTTCATAAGTGCTAATTATAAAACTTTTACCACTTATTGATTTTACTTCTAAAAATATCCAATTTAAATCTGTTTTATCCTTTTTATATCTTATATCATAACCTATTCTATCATTTTGGGTTATATTTTTATCATCTGAATTTCCTGAAACCCATTGAATTATACCATTAGGAAAGGATTCCTTTAGTTTATCTCTTACGATTTTTTCTGCTCTTTCTCCAGCTTTCTTTTTTTGTCGTTCAGTCTTTTCTGAGTGAACATCTGGGTTTTTGCTTGAGTTATTTTTTCTTCTTGAGATAAATTTTCCATTTAGTATAGAAGTTTTTATTAAACTAATTGGTTTATTAGTATTTGTATTGCTTTCTTTAGTTTCCTTACCGTTTATTTGAATTAAAGAGAGTTCTTCTTCAATTATTTGGATATTACCTTCAAAATAAAATAGGCTTTGAATTTCATCCGATAGTTCACACATTATACTCAAATTAGCAATATTTTGATATTTGTTTTCGATTGTAATACTTGCTAAATTTGAATTTTGTAAATTAAGATTGCAATCTTCTAATATTTTTTTTGATAGTTCTTTTTCGTAATTAACAGTTAATTCCAACTCAAATTGATTAGTCAATTGTTCAATTATATCTGCAACTTTATGATTAAAACTTTTACGTTTAAATATAAATTTTTTCTGCTCACTTTCTGGTTTAGTTGATAATTCCAACCACCATGCTTTATTCCATAATATCTCATAATCTATTGATTTATTAAGAAAATTGACTTTGTGCCAATGTAATAGGCCCTTAAAACCAGGTAATTGAGATTTTATATCTTTCATTCCAACAGAAAGTTGTGTTGAAATATCTGATAAAAATTTGTATGAATGCTCATTATCAAAGTCAGCAAAATTAACTAATGCATAATTTAACGGAAGATTATATTTAAGTTGAGATAAAACATGAATTTTTAAATCTTCATATGAAGCAATATCACTATTCCATTTAATATTTTTTATTTTACATATTATTTTCCAAAACTCACTTTCATTTTTTGATAGTCCTAAATAATTACATGCATCCTCAAATTTATCCTGTAGCATTTTAGTGTCAATCAAATACTTTGTATCCTTTAAATTATCCTTGTCTTTAAAAATTGCCCGATAATCGTCTTTATTTTCATATACTTCAAATAATACACATAAAGCTTCAGAAAAAGCTTCACAAAAAGAAGGAATCTCTTTTAATACTGAAATTATAAGTTCAGATTCTCCACAAATAAAAAATTCATACCTGTTATTATTTATAAATTCGTTCGGTTGTAGTTCTTTATTTTCAATACTAATATCAACGTTATCATGAATTATGTAATTTAATTCTGAAACTATATTTATTTTTACATTTTTTAACGAGTTAACTGCTGCAATTTCATTAGTCCCTTTTTTTAAAGAATTGAGTCTATAAGTAAGAATATAGGGTTTTATTTTATTAAACCATTTTTGAAATTCATTATTTTCATCATGTAATTTATAAGATCTTATTTCAATGTTTAAGTCTTTAAATGTTTTTAAACCAAAGAATTCAAAAACTTGTTTTTCTCCACTACGTTTTGGAAAATCGAATATCCACAAATCTTCAATAATTCTTGAAGGTAAAGTTGCATTATCGCTATAATAAACCTTTTCAGTTTCCTTGTATTCTTTTATGCCATTTTTCTCAGCTAATACCTTTTTTTGTTTTGGATATTTTGAAAAGTCCGCTAATTTCAAACTTTTAAAATAATTAAATACAAGTTGATAAATTTTTCTTGCCTTTTTATATTCTACTTGTTCAATTTCTAAGATTGAATACACCATTTCTATAGCAAAATCATTAAAAGACATCTTGATTCCAATTTTTTTTGAAATATCTTGTATTGATATTTCATCAATATTTAAGCTTTTAAATATATCATGTTTAATATTTATAGTTTTTAGACCAATAACGTCCGCAATATCAATATCAATGAAAACATCATCAATAACTCCAGATTTAATAATTTGAGAAATAAAAAAGGATGGTTTTTTCTTGACTTCTGTTGTATTATTTCCATATGAATATTCAAAATAATCCTCTTTATTATCTTCAGAAAGTTTGCTGTATAGTTTACTATCTATACAAATCCATGCTATTAGTTTTTCAACACAAAAAAAACCGGATGTAATTATTTTATCAAAGTTTTCAACAGCATCAACATTATAAGATTTAGAAGACTTATATTGTGGATATCCAACTTTCTTAAAGACAACATCTGAATAATAATCATTATTCCATCTTCCCAAACTAACTATGTTTTTTTTATATTTAGTAAATTTATTAGCACCTAACCATAAAAAGAAATTTTCAAAAAATAAATTACTATTATCCTCATTAGATAATTCCCAAAATTCATTTCCAATAACATAGTCTTCTTCAGCGTATATTTTATCAAATAAAAGTTCTGTTATTTTTCCACTCTCATACTCCTTCCCTATAAAAAGATTATTAGAGGGAACTAATTCTTTTTTTCTATTATATAAATAAGTTACATCTAGCAATGTCCCTTTTCTATCGGGATTCTTTTTGAAAATATTAAAAAGACATCGAACATAGAGTTTTATTTCATAATCAAAGCTAATATTTTCTTCTTTTATTTTTTCTAAAAACGCTTTTGAAATGTTTTTAATAACATCTGTTATATCATTTGACCCCATATTAACAATTGGAGAAATTATTCGCTTTAATGTTCTTGATTTGTGCTCATTATCATTTCTAAGTTGTATAATTTTCTCTTCAAATTTAATAAGTAACTTATTATAAAAATCATCATCTAAAAAAGCAATGTTAACATATTTAGGAATATCATATCCTTCAACCGAACTCTTTTGTAGAGCAAAAACCTCTATATCCGATTTTGCAACTTTGTTTTCCTGTGTAAGAAGTAAAGGCAAGTTCGTATTCTTTAATAATTCAAATAGTTCTGAGTTAAGAATCAATGATATAAACTCAATGCGTTCGTCAACAGAATCTATAAGTGGGGAAATATCGGTAATAATACTAAGCCACTCATCTTTAGAGAATTTTCTATTAAATAATAATTCATTAACCTTTAAATCTTCAGGTATGGGCAATAACAAGTCTTGAAAAAATTCGCACAAATTATTTTTTATAACCCACAAGGAAAATTGATTACCATAAAACTTAACTTCTACCTCTGTAACGTATTTGCCATTAACTGTAGGAAATATTTTTAAGTTTGGTTTCAGTTCATTAATTGTTTCATAAAATATTGACATAATTTTGTTAACCCCTTTCTCATCAGCATTTAGAAACATATATGGTTTCCATTTAGAATCATCTTTACAAGAAAGTATGTTTTCTGCGATTTCACATAGCGTTTTTGCTATTTCTTTTAAAACAAAATCATTTTCATCTGATTTTGTCAAATAATTTCTGTCTGGTGTTAAATTAAAAGTTGCATGTATAATACATGGCAAAAGCACTTGAATATTTGTAGGAAAATAAGTTGTAAAAAAAGTATTTCTATCTTCTAATGAGTCTTGCCAAGCAATTTTATAGGAATAGTAACAATCTTTAATTTCTGGAAAAATAAGTTCCCCTGAATTAAATAAATTCCATGTTTTATCATTAATGGCAATAACATCTTGAGATTTTTCTCTTGGCTGATTTAAGGATATAATTTTGTCAAATTTTTCATCGCCAATAATCTGAATACTTTCAGTATGCTTTAAAAACAACAGAATTTCAGGCGTTATTGCCTTTAGTTGTTCTCTAAGGTCTTTTTCAGCACTTTTCTTAAATTTTAGTTCAATTATTGTTTCAAATTCTTGATTTTCATAATTTTTAAAATAATCTGGAATTGCTAAAATTGCAAAAGGGATTTCTCCTTTTTTCAACTTTTTTTCATTTTCAATTAAACTTCTTCTTACATCTTCATCTGAAATAATTGTTTCAAACTGTTTTTTTGCAAAATCCGGAGAAAATTCAAAAATATACTCTTTGGTTTTTACTTTTACAGAATCTACCCAATTAAGAATAGACCTAAAACCTAATCCTTTATTACCGATAAATTCTTTTTTATTTTTTGAACTTAAATAAGCTAACATTAATGAGTTTAAACCATTTGAACTAAATGGAACACCATTGTTTGAAATTGATAAAATATTATCATTAAAATCAATATTTATGATAATTTTATCTGTTTCGGCATCATCAGCATTTTGTAAAAGCTCTAATAGCTGCCTCCCATTATATGATTCTGTAGATGATTTTTCTATCCAATAATCACTAACTATTCGAGAATTATTTAATTTATATGTTCCAACATTTTTATCAATAAGTTCTTTTATAATATTATCATTAATGATTTCGACTTTTGTTATTTTTTCTATTGCATCCATTTTTTTATTTATTAAATATCCTCTCAAACCACCCCCACGTCACCTTATAATCCTCCACCCGGTCACATTTATCAAAAGGGGCATGGTAGGTTATTACTTTGCCTTGGTAAAGTTCGCTTTTGGTGATGGTGTGGTTGTAGGTTTCTCCGGTCTGGAGGTGGCGGATGGTGTCCCATACGGGCCTATCTACACCCACACCTACCAAGCCCTTGCTGCAGGTGAATACAATATTGCCTTTGGTATCGTACCAGGTATCGTCTTCATTCTGTTGTAGTACGGGAAACTGCACATTGTAAATAAGAATCAGCTCTTCTAAAGTTAAACCCAGAGCCATGGCTGTAATGACATCTATCTCAACCAAAGCCTGCCTGCGCTCAAACCAATTGCGCAAGGGTGTACTCCATTGCCAGTTAGCTGTGAGTGTATTGAAAGGCTTTAGCCGCGCATCTTGTTTGCTCCAACTATCTTCTTTAAATGATTCTTGCCAGCTTTCTTCCCATAAGTTGGTGTAGTATTTATTTAAGCAATTTAATAGCAGAATTCGATTATAAAGCTGCGATTTAAATCTTTTTTCAATGCCTAATGGAAATGAATTAATTCTACCATCGTAAAGATTTGAAGCACCAACGGTTTTAATAAAAAAGTCCAGAATTATTGAAGATGATAAGCCGGTAAACTCTAAAAGATTTTGAACATCTTTAAAAATAATCGAAATTACGCCATTAGTATGGCTCGTTTTAGGCGGTAATATTGCATTAGTTAGTGTTCTTTCACCAGCTTGACTTAGCATTTTTCTGAACCCAAGCTTGTAGTACTCAATCCACAAGTCATAGACTTCATTGTCATTATCAGTTTTCTTACCAGTTTTGAACCCCTTAATCAATTTAGGAAATGATTCAATATCCCTGTCAGGTACATAGTTAGTGCGAGAATTAAATTCTTCCGTTGTCAGCATGTGGTCAATTATATCATAATGAGCCTTTTCAGTACATGTTTCTCTTGGCGTTTTGTATAAAGGATTTGAAACAAAAAAATGGGGTCCGCTATATACCATTTGAAATTGATTGAAATCAGGAAATTGAGTTGAACGTTTAATAATTCCATCATTTACATCATTTGTTTCATGCCAACCTTCAGTAATTTTTGATTCAAAATTTTGAATAGATCTTCTGAATAAACTAAGTTTTTCTAATACCTTAACAATTGATGAAGAATGTATAGATACAAGTTTAGCAGAATTACCATTTTCGCAATTTTCAAATGTCTTTGAAAGTATTTTCAATCTTTGTTCATTGAACTGAACTAACCTATCTTTATGCGGTTTCACATTCCAAACTAAATCATCTTCTCCATCTCCTTTAATTTTTATGCCCCCACAAATACCATTTCCATCATGAATAAAACAACCATCAATTGTTGAAGGGTGAAATATATTATTGATGGAATAAAATGATATTTCAGATTTTAGACCTGAATATATTTGGATGCCATATTTTTCTCGATGTGCAACATCTGCAAACAGATTGAATGCATTTTGAAATTGAAAATGGTACTTTAAACGTGGATATATTTCCATTCTTAAAGGCTGCCCATACGAGTCATCAAAAACGCTTTCAGGATGTAATAAACCCATAAAACCTTTTTTACTCAATAAAGAAAAACCATTTTCCAATACGCATTTATAAAGATTGGTTTGCTGACCTACAAGCAAAGGATAATTTTGAATAGCATTTAAAAAATAAGCTGTACATTCAATACCAATCATTTCCTCGTAATATATCTCTCTTAATCTATCATTTTTAAAAAATTCACTTTGAAGCAAACGCACCTGTGGTGCCGTTAAACTTTTAATTTCTACTTCGGGAAATTTTTCAGCAATTATGCCTTTTTCTTCAAAAGTAAATTTTATCCAAGGTGGATTCCCCGCTATTAAATCAAAGCCTCCTCTTTCCCAAAACACATCTAAAAATTCAAGTTGCGGGTGAAAGAAGTAGTATTTATTGACTAGCTTGGAGATAACGCGCAGGCGTTCGTTGTTGTCGAACATATCCCTGCGGCTGGAGTATTGCACCACAGCTTCCTCAAAAACGGCGGCATTGTCAACATCTTCGCCCAGCGTCAGTTGGTCGCCTTCGGAATAGAAGAGTTTGGGTTGCAGTCCGGCTGTAATTGAGGGTGCTTTGGGTATTGATTCTTCTTTGATACTCACTGCGTTCAGGTCGAGTTCGAGGATGGCTGCAATATCCTGCCAGTATTGTTGTCGGGTTGGTAAATCTTTAACATCCCTTACATCCCAAAACCAGAGACTGCACCAGTAGTCCATCACCATCTTTAACTTAAAGTAAGGTGCATTGTGGCGGTTTCGCTGGTCGGCTAGTTTTTCTTTTTCATCATAACTGCGTAATGCCAATGCCGCCTGTTCTTCATTTTTATAAGCCCCAAATATGTTGTGCCGGTTGGCCGTTTGCAAATTAATGGTGCGCTGAAAACGGTAAAATTCTGCCAATAATTCATCAACTTTTGCACATATCTTTTTAAGTTGCTCTGCTTCCGATTTCTTAAGAGGTTGTTTAAAAATTAAATTTTAATTTTATTAAGCATCAATCTAATCATTGCAATATGGATGAAACTCCTGCTACACTCAGGTAAGACTTCATAATCACGCACTAGTCTTCTTTGAA
>Ga0172368_10001856_pt1 | contig 28001 bp, 31 predicted proteins | sample Lak11m_FD_114540 | JGI IMG/M metagenome (GOLD analysis project Ga0172368, IMG submission 114540) | Freshwater microbial communities from Kabuno Bay, South-Kivu, Congo - kab_022012_11m | ecosystem: Environmental > Aquatic > Freshwater > Lake | place: Democratic Republic of the Congo: South-Kivu...
GATGCATCATGAGCCCAGGTCTGTCCAGCGTAATTCCCTGCCAAAAGGCAGGTCATACAGTGCCCTGGTACCGATCACATTCTGGATCTGGTCTGGTTTGATGGCGCCGGGTGTTGCAGGTCGCAGCACATCGATCATCTCGCGTGTAAAGGTCTCGCCCGCTTTGATATCGCGCGCTGCCCGCAGGCAGCGGCGCTGGACCACCTGGGTATCCTGCTCATTTGCGCCAATAAATTTATCGGCGCTACCCAGGGCTCGCTCCAGCATACGCGTCTCGGCAACCATGTGCGCCCATGCCTCTGGATTCATGGCAAATTTATGGTCCGGGCCTTCACGTTCGTTGCTGTCGGTGAAGTGCCGTTCAATTACACGCGCACCCAGCGCAACCGCGCCCAGGACCGTGGCGTTGCCATGAGTATGGTCGGATAACCCCAGGACGGCCTGCGGGAACATGGCAGCGTAGGTCTTGAGCACATTCAAATTGATGTAATCGTAATTCTCCGGGCTGGCAGTGTAGTTGGTATTACATTGCATCAACACCAGCTGCTTGTTGATCGACAGGATGGCATGCACAGCCTTCTGCACCTCTCCGATATTTGCTGCGCCGGTGGCAATGATGACCGGCTTACCCTTGGACGCCATGCGTTCAAGCGATTCGATCCAATCGATCTCGCCGGAGCCGATCTTGTATGCCGGGAGAAATGGGTCAACAGCATCGATTGAATCGAAGTCATAAGGCGAAGTAAAATATTCAATCCCGGCAGCGTTGCATTCCTCCGCCAGGATTGGTGTCCAACCCAGCGGGATGGATGCATCCGAATATACCTGGAAGACAGACTTTTTCCAGGCCGCCTGGTGACTGACCTGGCTATTCATGTGGGTGAAGCCGTAGTCAGAGACGATTTTTGGGGCTTTGAAATTCTGGAATTTGGCCGCATCCGCCCCGGCTTCTTTTGCCATATGGATCAGCATTTTCGCCCGTTCCAGGTCACCGTCATGATTGGCAGCGATGTCTGCAATGAAATAAGTGGGGTGGTTTGCCCCTATCAGACGATTGCCTATTTTAAATTCCATCTTTTCCTCCAGATAGACAGTTATTTGCACAGGATACTGGCATCACACAATTTACCATATTACGGCTCGTAAAGGTAACAGGATACTATCCGGTTGTCTCAATCTGCCTGCTGAAAAGATATTTCCTACCCAGGTTCAGGATGGTGGCAACGCCTTGCGCTGCGGACAGTACGAAGGGAACAAGAATGATCAGCGTATATTGCGGCCATTTGGCTGTCCAAGCCAACAGGAAAACCAGCCCAACTACCAACCAGATGAAGAATAAGCGTTCTTTCTGGAAAAGGCGTGGCAAACCGGCCAGGGCCAGGAAGAAGATCAATGTGTCAATATTGACAGGAAAGGCAGATACCGGTCCCAGGTCATAGTGGCTGGTAAAGGAAAACAACCACAAAATGGTCTGCCATTTAGGATAATCGTATAGTTTTACAATGTTCGAATTTTGAAAACCAATATGAAATGTGACAGTTTTTATTAACCTGCTCAACGGATGTGGCCATAAATACGGGTCAAAAATAATAAACATAAGGATAGAGAGCATCCCCCACCCCAAAAATTGCAGGGCATGCTGGCGGGAAACCTGTTTTTGAAGAACAGCGGCAAAAAAATGAATAAGAATGCCAATACCCACAACACAGTACACATATTTGCTGGCAGCTGTCATTCCCAGGAATACTGCGGAGGACACCAACCAATAGATATTTTTCCTTGGGGACAACATGCCTTTCCGAACGCCCATGAACCATTGCATATAAGCCAGGGCACATAGCAGGCTTGTGAGCAATGGCAGGGCCTCCAAATACACCTCGCTGGTATATTTCACACTCAAGCTGGTTACGGCAAGGAAAAGACCCGCCAGCGGATTGATCAATGCCAGCACGAATACTGCCAATGTTCCCAAGGTTACCGATACATAACGAGCAGCCATATTCCATTGTTTGGCTTCTGTGGTAGCAATGGGCGCCAACCTGGGCAGATCACTGATTTGAAATTTCGCAAGCGGTTTCTGGGTCAGCAGAACTATTCCATAAACAATTTTATAAAGCGCAGGATGTTCGTATGTATTTTCATTCCAAGCGATCATTTTGTACTGCCCGCTACGGATGGCATTGGTGTAATCCATTGCTGCCCCCAGGTAAACAGGTTCATCGTAATCCACATTGAGCCTGGCTGCGGCAAACATGCGTAAACCCAGGGCGAACAGGGTGATTGCGAAAACGGCTGCATACCAGCTGGTTTTGTTTTTCATGATTTCGGGAAACACAACTACATTCTTAGATCTTGAAAATGGTAGGTGAGCAAAATGGTAAATGCCTGGATGATGGCCAGGATCGCAGTGATCCAATGTATCTTTTTCTGGAAAATATCTTTCAGTTCAAGCGCGGCGATGATCACAAACGGTGGCAGCCAGAACATCCACAACCGGGGAACTTCCCCCTGGGCCGTACCCGCCAGGTTAAGCACAATAAAGCTGGAGAGCAACGAAACAAGCACAATATCGGCGAATGACGCCTGTCCTTTTAGCGCCCGCAGGATGGTGCGAATCCCCTGGAAGAGGAACAAAATATAAATTGGAAATCCGATTGCAGCTGCAAAATCCAGGTTATTTAACCAGGCAGCGCCAATTGTTTGTTGCAGCCTGGTTGCAAATGTTTCTGTTGCACCCGGAAGAGGTTGGCCAACGCGCGTATAGAAATCAAAATTGTGGTTGATCTGTACGGCTTGCTGGAAGCGTGGGAAGAAGTTGTAATTCAAAAAAACCAGGAAAACCATGTAGAGCAGGACTGTTCCCAGCGCAATCCCGATCGCCGTTCGGAACCCTGCTTTCAAATTGCGATCTCTCCGGTTATACCAGTAATCCAGTAAAAAATATATCGCAGTGAATAAATACAACGGCAGCATGGTAAATGCAAAAAAGATTGCCAGGTAGAGCAACATGCCAAACAAAAACGCCAGCATGAACGATTGCTGCTTGATGACAATGATGGATAAACCGATACCCACCAGGAACAGGAGCGGATAAACAGCCTGATCTGCAAACAGACTAAACAGAATGATATTTGGACAAAGGATGTAGAGTAAAGGGCTCAATATGGGCGCGAGGCCGCCGGACTCCCCCAAAAGTCGTTTTGCAAAGATATATATCGGGAAAACGATCATCATCGCCAGGGCAGGGAAAATGGCCGTGATCGCATTTGAAAGCCGCTCGTATCGTTGTTGCTGGTTGTATTCAGGATGACTTCCGTTAACCAATTTATCCAGGCCGATATAGAACGCCATCAGACCAGGTGGCTTGGTGTTGGTGAACAAATGGTTTCCGTAACGGCTCTCGTACTCGCGGATATTTTCAAGGATGCCGGCTTCATTCTGGCTGGCATACAGGGGATAGACCTGGTGGTACGTGGAAAAGTAGCGCTCGCGCAAGGAAGTGAAACCATTACCGGAAATAAACCCGATCCCTGCTTGCAAATACCAGCCCATCACAAATATGGACAGGATACTTGCAAACGCCCTGCTCTTATCAGCCAGAGACCAGGAGAAGAATCCAATCAGCACAATGATCCCCGCAAAGAAAAACAGGTCGCGGATTGTGAAAGGCAGCGGTTGTATTTTCCAGTACCAGGCCGGGTTATTGGCGAAGAAACGCAGCTGAAAGGCAAGCACCGCCCAGTGAAAAATGGTGGCCACTGCAATCAATAAACCGGTCAGAATGGCCCCCGTATGCTTCAATGACCAGGCTTCCGGCCTGACCATGGTATTCCAATAACGGACTGCCAGGAATCCAGCAAGTTCAAGGAATGAAATTGAAAGCCACAACCAAAGCGGCAGGAAGCGATGAGCCAGGGCAAATAACACCGGATAAGTGACCGGCGCCCAGCTCTCATAAGCCTTGCTTTCCAGCGGGATGGCGTTTATGGTTGTCACAACACTCGCCAGGATGGTCGGGATGACCAGCAACAGGATCACCAGCCCGGTGAGCTTTTTCTGTTCAAGACAGTATTTATCCAGCCTGGCTAGGAGCGCTTCCACTCGCTCCTCCCTGCGCCAGGTCCACGCACAGGCTACAGAAACCAGCCAAATCACTGCCAGGGAGGTTAATAGGGCAATTTTTGTGCGCGAAAATGATAAGAAAACCAGGTTCTGGCTGTCGGCAGGGCTGAAGATGGTCCACAGGATGGTGAACAACCCTTCAATACTGATCAGGATGGCAATAAATTTTGGGCTTTTCATAAGTGACTTATGTACATTTGCCTGTTGCGCGGATTTTCATGATCTATATTACAGGCTGCTTCACTTCCGTTCCAGGCCAAATTCTCCGTGTGCCGGTAAGACAGGCTGGCGATCAGGAATTCAGGCAAATATGCAGACTGCCCCTTCCCCTGGCATGTATAGCCCTGGCCTCACCCCTGTGCATAACTCCGCATTTTCTGTGGATAACCCTGTTGAGCCTGTGTATAAAACTTCTCAATTCCTGTGGATGCACCGGGTATATCCACACCCAAAGCGGTGGATAACCTGTGGATGGAAAGGCGCAAGTTGTGGGAACGGCGGGCTTTTAAGCCGGATTCATCCACGGATTTGGGGGAAACCAGGGCAGGATCAAATCCGAATTGGAGCGCGATGCGCTGCCCAAAATCAAATTTTGAGAGTGCTTCGGACCCAGTGACGTGATACAGCCCCCCCAGGTCTTTCTCCAGCATTTTCATAAGGGTTTCTGCCAGATCGCCAACAAATAACGGGCAAAAATAAACATCTGTAAACCCATTGCATTGTTCTCCCCTGGAGAGCTTGTTGAAAAAGAATTCCGATAACGACCGCGTACCAGAAAGACTCCAACCAAAGAAGTTTACTCGCGCCACAATTGCCCCTGGATAAGTGGATAGAACGTTCCGCTCACCATCCAGCTTTGATTGAGCATAAACGCTGAGCGGGTTGGGCGCATCGTCTTCTTCATAAATGCCTTCCCTGGTGCCGTCGAAGACCGCATCCGTGGAAATATGCACCAGTTGGATGCTGCGCCGGGCGCAGGCTTGTGCCAGTTGCCCGGGCAGTTCGGCGTTGAGCATGCGCGCGCCCTGTGGGTCCGCTTCACACGAATCGACGTTGGCATTTGCCGCAGTATGGATGACTGCTTCGGGTCTGACCATATCAAGAACATGCTCGAGCGCTACCGGGGCCTGCAAGTCCGTTTTAAGCAGTTCAAAGGGAGTACCCGCCAGCTTGCTGCGGTCGGCACCTATGACATCATGCCTGCCGGCCTCAAGCAGCGAAAGATTTAAGCCTAGTAATCCGGAAGCGCCTGTGACAAGTAGTTTCATGGGCAAGGTGTATTAAGCGGATACGTGAATAGTGGAATGGATCGGGTTCAAACCGGCGCCGCCCGTTAACCTTCGAGTTTACCAGCAGAAAATGCTTCTTCAAACGGGGCAATATATTTCTGGATGCCCTGCACATCCAGCCACTGGGTGTTATTGTCGCTCGTGTAGGAGAAACCTTCAGGCACCTGGGTACCCTTGTCCTTCCACGAGTAACCAAACCAGATCGCCTCAGCCGGTTGGATGACATACATGCGCTCGAGTTCGATCGTGTGCCGGGCCTCATCGGCCGAAAGCAGGTCTTCATGCAATTTCTCGCCAGGCCGGATCCCGATGATACCGATTTCGGCCTCCGGCGCGATGGCCCGCGCCAGGTCAATCACCTTCGTGCTCGGGATCTTCGGCACGAATACCTCGCCGCCTTCCATCTCTTCGATACACTCCATCACAAAATGCACCCCCTGTTCAAGCGAGAGCCAGAAACGGGTCATGCGCTCATCGGTGATCGTGATCCGCCCGGACTGCCTCTGTTTCAAGAAGAGCGGCACAACCGAGCCGCGCGAGCCAACAACATTGCCATAGCGCACACACGAATATCGTGTGGCGGTCCCGGCCGCATAAGCGTTCGATTGGATCACCAGCTTCTCAGCGACCAGCTTAGTGCCGCCGTACAGATTCGCAGGACTGACAGCTTTATCGGTGCTCAGCGCCAGAACCTTGCCGACACGGGCATCCAGGGCAGCTTCCAGCACGTTCGATGTGCCGATGATATTGGTCTTGACCGCTTCCATCGGGTTGTACTCGCAGGCCGGCACCTGTTTGAGGGCGGCGGCATGCACAACAATATCAACACCATGCATGGCGCGCACAAGGCGCTCGCGGTCGCGCACATCCCCGATGAAATAACGCAGCGATGGGTGCTCATATCCCGCCACGCGCATTTCATGCTGCTTAAGTTCATCACGGCTGAAGACAATGATCTTTTTGGGCTGCTTTTCCGCCAGCAGGATCTTGATGAATTTCTTGCCAAACGAACCTGTGCCGCCCGTGATGAGCACTACTTTATCTTTCCAGTCCATACTGCCTCCAGAGAAGGGAAACAATTCTCAATTTTCCAACTTTCGAATGATGATCAGCGGGTACTGCCCATTCTCGCCAAAAAAAACCGGAAAAACATCTTCCGCCCAAAATACAAAACGTAAAAAAATTTTTCCACCCAGTTTTGGGTGGACAAACCAGCGCAATAAACGAGTGGACATGCTGCGCCAGGGCCGGATCTCGAGTGGCATCCGGCTCCCTATCTCCCGTTCGAGCCATTCAGGGGTCATTTTACGCACAAATGTGCCTGAAGGGTCGCTCTCATCCAGCCAGTTTTTCTTTTTCTTGGCCGATTTACCCGACATGCGCCGCATGAGACCGATCAACGGCTCAGCCAGGCGGCTGAGCAAAGGCTCATGCCAGCCATTGACAATTACCGCGCTGCGCCCGGGCTTAAGCACCCGGTAAAGTTCTGAATATGCACGCGGGTGTTCCTCCAAGGCCAGGTGGTGGATGGCGTGCATGGAGACTTCACCATCAAAGGCATTCGCCATAAATGGCAGGTTGGCAAGGTCGCCCACCACGAACAGGCCGTGCGCACCAATCCGCTCGCGGGCTTCGCGCAGGGCCTGGATGGAAATATCCAGGCAAAGCCGCTTTTGATAGCCTTTGGAATAGGACAGGTACTCATCATACTGGACGGGTCCGGATCCCGCATCCAGCAGGATGTCCCCGGTTGGAACCAGACCGTTATTGACCCGCAGGCGTGTCCGTTGGATATATTCTGCTGAAACCGGGCGCAGGTCTTCATAGCGGGCGTTCTGGTAATTGCCATCTGCTTCCTGCTGCCAGCCGATCTCATCGTAAAACTCGCGTACCTGCTGCTTTGAGTCGCTCATATTTTCCAATCCAGCGCTTCTCCCGCCAGGTAACCAAAAGCCTGCCCAAATTCGCGGCGTCCTTCGGGCGATAATACACGACCTACTGGCCACACATCCAGATCTTTCCAGAAATGCATCAAGCGCCATGGAAAAGGGATTGGGTATTCAAAGAAAAACCGGTACGCGTATTCCCAGGCTATCTGCACCTGGGCTGGCGATAAGCGCTGCTGCGAGCGAACCTCTTGGACAGATGCAGCGGATTGAGCCAGCAAGCGCGCCAGGATGTCATAATACTCGTCCCATGAAGCCGGGTCAAAAGTAAAACCGCGCTTGCGATAATGTGTTTCACCGCAAGCGATCACCGGTATGCCGTTCATGCACATCTCCATCCCGGTGGTAGTGGTATAAACCAACCCCAGGTCGGTGATCTCCATAATGTCATAGGTATTGATCTTTTCCAGCGGCTTGATCACGTGGATATGCTCCGGAATTTGCGGCAGCGCTGCCTGGATCACATCCACCATCGATTGGCCGTGTATCAGGCGTTCACCGGGGTGGACGCGGATCACCAGCTGCACACCCGGCTGCCCGGCAAAATACTGCAAGGTTTTGGTGATCCATTCAGCCATCGTTTTGGCAAAGATGTTCCTACCCAGGGTCAGGCTGTCACCCAACACATTGGTTGCCAACAAAACCACCGGACGCGCATCCAGCCCCAGGCTGGCCCTGATCTTTTCACCACCAACGCTGGCTACATCCTGCCACTGGCGCGTGGACTTACCAAAGGCGCGCCCACCCATGCGGGCCGATTCAAGCGCTTCAATCTTTTCGCGCTGCCCCGCCGAGAGCGGTCTTCCTGCGCGTGCCGACCATAACAGGTCGGTGTTCTGGCGCATGACTTCATCGTTCTGCGCGATCCACATCTGTTCACGCTGGTCGTTGAATTCATAGGTGACTGTATCGATCCCCAGCTGGCGCGCCACCTGGTAGACTGCACCCAGCTCGGTAATGGTCCCGTTTGGGATGAGCACCACATCGGGGCGAGATTCCTGCAGAAGCGTTTGCGCCGCTGCAGCGGCCTGGCGGTTCCTTTGCACACGCAGCCTGTAAAGCGCTGAAGAACGGTCGAAATCCTCATTTTGGTGGGTGTACATTGTGTCAAATGCCGAAACGGTCTCGATCGCGCTGACCAGCTCGCCGGGTAGCGATACTGTCGGGCGCACAGCCAGCAGCGATATGGACCTGACCAGACCTTTCAGAGGTGCCAGCACACGCCTGGTGTACAGGTCCTGGCGGCGCAGGTCAAAAGTCGATACTTCCTTGCGCCAATCACCATAGGGTAGGTAGGCGATACTGACATCGTACCCAAGACCGCGCAATGTCAACGCAATGATGGCCGCCTGCTCCACCCAGTAGTGCAGCGTTGCAAAAAGCAGGATGTGTTTTCCATCGGGAGCATGCCCGGCAAAGGGACGCACCTGCTCCACCGCCCCGGGCAGCGCTTTTTCCAATTGCGAAAGGTTGTAGCGCGTTCGCGGCCGGACGGGACGCAGGGCATCATATACTTCAGCCGTATAGGGGATCCTGCCGAGGATATCTTTAAGGGTCATTTCTTGCTGTCTATGGTTTCGATCGTCCAATCCAGCCTTGGGCGCAGTGGGCCCTGGCGCGGTTCGGCCCATTGCATTCCCGGAGCGGCAGATGGATCAACGGAAAAACCAAGCGCATTTTCATCCATGAAATAGCGTTTGATGCCAAAGGAACTGGCATTAACACCCAGGATGTAGCGGCCCTCGTTGAGCATGTCACCCGGCAGGGTGCAGCGGCTGACATAATGACCGGGCAGGCGGGTGGAGTGCTGCTCGTACAGCGCAGCATCGTCCACATCAAAGGATGTAAAAATATATTCACCGCGCACGGTGCTCAGGTAAACTCCCACCCGCAGCCCTGTGACGGGCGCGGAGAGCTTGTAATCCATTTCAATCGTCAGCGGCTCTGTCGAGCGGACCGTGTCCGCGATTAACCCGCGCGGGTTGTAGATCTTGAGTGAAACCGGTTGGAACGGAGCGGCTGAGGCGGGCACTTCATCGACATCCCAGGTGCGTTCACCGGCCTGCGACTGGCCGGAGGCCAGGTAATAATCAACGGCCTCGTTGGTTGGCGCGCGCATGGTCAGCTGGCCTTTCTGCATCACGATTGCTTCCTGTGTCAGGCGCAGGATGGCGCTCATATTGTGGCTGACAAACAACACGGTCCGGCCTTGCGCGGCCACATCGTTCATCTTGCCCAGGCATTTCCGTTGGAATTCGGCGTCACCCACCGCCAGCACTTCATCCACCACCAATATCTCCGGCTCGAGATGCGCCGCCACTGCAAATGCCAACCGCAGGTACATCCCTGATGAATAACGCTTGACCGGTGTATCGATGAACTGGGAAACTTCCGAAAAATCAACAATTTCGTCGAACTTGGTTTCGATCTCTGCCCGTTTCATGCCCAGGATGGCGCCGTTCAGGTAAATGTTCTCCCTACCGGTTAATTCGGGATGGAAACCCGTGCCCACTTCCAGCAGCGATCCAACCCGCCCGCGCACACTGACTGTGCCTTTGGTCGGTTCGGTCACGCGCGAGAGCACCTTGAGCAGGGTCGATTTTCCGGCTCCGTTGCGGCCTATGATCCCCAGGACATGACCTTCCTGCAGTTCAAAGGAAACATCCTTAAGAGCCCAGATGTAATCGACACCAGCCTGCCCCTGGCTGCGCTTGAAAAATCTACCCGGAATGGCAGCAATCTGGTCCCGCAGCATCCCGTAGCGGAATTTGCCCGGCGCCAGGCCGATCTTGTATCGTTTGCTGATATTGTCAACTTTGATGGCAATTGTCATTTTAAATCGTGTCCGCGAAAGTGCGTTCCATGTTGCGGAAATAAACCAACCCGGTGAATAATATGACCAGGGCAATACCTGCAGAAATTGCCACCAGCACATCCGGGCCGCTGCCCGTGCCCAACAGCGCCCAACGGAAACCGTTCACAACGCCCGCCATCGGGTTAAGTGCGTAGAGTATCTGCCACTTCTGCGAGATGACACTGGATGAATAAGCCACCGGGGTGATGAACAACCAGAATTGGGTTATGAACGGCAGCGCATAACCCACATCCCGATACTGCACATTGATGGCCGAAAGCCACAATGCGACACCCAGGGCTGAAATAATGGCCAGCAGCAGGAACAACGGTACCGCCCACAGGGCGGTCAGGCTGGGGGTGACCCTGTAATAAATCATCATCCCGATCAGGATGACAAAGGCAATCGCAAAATCGACCAGTCCGCCCAAAACCGATGCCATCGGCAGGACCAGGCGCGGAAAGTATGTCTTGGTGATCATGTTGTGGTTGGATGTCAACGAACGGCTCGCACTGTTGAGAGCCGTGGTAAACAAACCCCAGGGCAGCAGGGCCGTAAACGAGAATATCGGGTACGGAATGCCATCTGACGAAACCTTGGCCACATTATTGAACAGGAAGTTAAAAACCAGCATCGTCATCACAGGTTGGATGACCGCCCACAAAGCTCCCAGCAGGGTTTGTTTGTAGCGCACCTTGATATCCCGCCAGATCATGAAAACGATCAACTCGCGGTACAACCACAGGTCGCGCAGGTTCAGCGCCGCAAAACCGCTGGTCGGGCGAATGTAAATGGTAGTAGGTTCGGATTTGGTTATTTCAGTCATGGTTTCTCGATCCAGCTTGCCGCCATAAGCAGTTAACCTTTGATCAGCGGATCTTGTCTCGATTGGTTCTAAACCACTCGATCGTGCGCTTCATGCCATCTTCAAAAGGCGTTCGCGCCTGCCAGCCGAATTTTTCCCTGGCCCTGGTAACATCCAGGCCGCGCCGCGGCTGTCCGTTAGGTTTGCTTGTATCCCAGATAAGCCTGCCCTGATAGCCGGTCAGGTGGATGATCATCTCGGTCAGGTCCTTGATCGAAATCTCGTTCCCTGACCCCAGGTTGACCGGTTCGGATTCATTATATTTTTCGGTTGCAGTCAGGATGCCATCGGCGGCGTCTTCCACATACAGGAATTCGCGGGTTGGCGATCCATCACCCCATGCCACCATCTCCATTTCACCGCGTTCCTGCGCTTCGATCGACTTGCGGATCAGGGCCGGGATGACGTGCGAGGAAGCCAGGTTAAAATTATCGCGCGGGCCGTACAGGTTGACCGGCAGCAGGAAGATTGAGTTGAAACCATATTGTTCGCGGTAAGACTGCGACTGGACCAGCATCATCTTCTTGGCCAGGCCATACGGCGCATTGGTCTCTTCCGGATAACCCATCCACAAGTCTTCTTCCTTGAAAGGCACCGGTGTGAACTTTGGATAAGCGCACACTGTGCCAAGCGCGGTAAACTTGCCGATACCATGCTTCCAGGCCTGATGCATTAATTCGACGCCCATCATCAGGTTGTCATAGAAAAATTCAGCCGGGTGCTCGCGGTTTGCGCCAATCCCACCCACATGGGCCGCCAGGTGAATTACCACCAGGTTTTCAGGTTTCAGGTTAAATGTTGACGGCCCCTGGTTCAGGTTGGCCGGTCGTAAATGAGCCGGGCACTGGTCCGTCGGCAATAACGCATCTGCATAGAGCTGCTTGATCGAGATGTGGTCCGTCAGGTCGTAGTTCTCGATTTGCGGAACCAGGATGTCGCCGGTGCCGCGCTCAACCAGTTTTCGGGTAATAAATGAACCAAGAAAACCGGCGCCGCCGGTCACAATTACTCTTTTCCCATTCCAAAAGTTTTCAGTCATGTTATCTCTTTCCGGTGTATGGTTGTGCCTGGATGGCTATCGTCAAAAAAGGCAGTCTTATAAGCCTTTACTTGACCATAAGCAGACTATCTTACAATAAAGTGCGCATTACGGTATCGTTCGTGTTGTGGCTCACGGATCAAGCCCAGCCGCAGTGTGTTGATCACTTCGCGCACGCCGTCATCCACTGTCAACCGGGCCCGGAAACCCAGCTCGCGCCCGATCTTATCGAAGGATACAACAATATCGCGCCTGTCGCCGCCAAAGGTCAGATCCTTGTATTGCACAAATATCTCGGGCAGGCGTTTAATAACCAGTTGTACGATCTGGTCCTTGGTGTAATTGCCATCTGCGCTGCCCAGGTTGTAAACCTGGCCACAAACTTTTTCATCAGGGGCATCCAGGGCGAGCATCAGGCCGCGGACAACATCCTGGACATGCACAAAGGAACGTGAATAACCACGCTGGTAAATAAGTAATTCGCGCTTGATAAAGGCGTCCAGCACAAATTGATTGACAACCAGGTCAAAACGCGTGCGCGGTGAGATCCCATAGAGCGTCGCCAGCCTAAAAACAAGCGCGTTGTGCGGCAGCAAATATTCTTCTGCCGCAATCTTTGTCTCTGTGTACAGGGATTGTGGGTTAAGTGGGGAAGCCTCGGTTACAGGAGTGCCGTCAGGCGAAGGATCATAAGCACTGTAAGTGGAAGCGTATACGATCCTTCCTATCTTTAAACTTTCGGCTTGCTCAACAATGTTTTTCGTTGCTTCAACGTTGTACCACCAGGCTGCCTGCCTGCCCACAGCCTGGCAGGCCGGAAAACCCACAATCCCCGCCAGGTGGAAAAGAACATCCGGCCTGGGAGAGTTGCGTGGTAAAGAATCGCGCAGGCTGCGACCTTCGGTAACATCCGCCTTGGCAAAATGAAAATCCGGGTTGGACAAAAAAGTAATCAGGGATTCGCCGCCAAAAAGCAGGTTATCGATCACTGTCACGCGATGGCCCTGTTGTAATAGCTGGGCGGTCAATAACGAGCCGATATAGCCCGCGCCACCGGTGACAACGATATGTTTTTGTGGCTGGCTCATTTTTCCTCCGGGATATTCAGCGCGACACCCAACCCGCGTACTTCCAAGGTGGGGATGCGAGGCTCATCCATAATGGCGATATCCTGTTCAAGGCAGGTCAGCCTGCAAATATCAGCAACATCACCTTCGCCCACCAATCTCACCCGGTTATAACCCAGGATTTTAACCTGCAGCACAAAATCTTTTACGCGCAGGCGAACGCGGCGATATAGGTTAAATTGCTGCTCAACATAATCAACCGTCAACCTGGCGCGCAAGGCCAGGCCCTCCGGGGTGATGATATACAGCAGTTTGCGGCGCTCGGCTCGTTTGACCTTGACATAGCCCTTGGAAATGAGCCTTCTCAGGTGCCAGTTGACAGTGCCAACCGCCACACCGAGCTGCGTTGCCAGATCGGCCTGGGTTACATCCGGGTGATGCTCAATATTTTCGAGCAGGGAAAGATCGTGAGTTGATTCGGAAGAAGGTTCCATAATCTAAAATTCAGCGGCTGAAATTATATCATCAATATTCAACAACTGAATTTTACACTGGGAGAGAGATTGTTTCGTTGGAATTAATTTTCCATCCCCTGACAACCCGTGAGCGGTCACCCATCCGTAATCGATCTCCAGTTTCTTTAGATTACATGTCCACCGATTTCACCAGTTTACCCTTGCCCGCCCGCCCCATGCGCTTGATGGCCAGTTCCCGCTTCATCGCGCTGGCCCGGTCGGGCTGCTGCTCGATGTACACCATCCTGACCGGTCGGCGCACACGCGTATAACGAGCACCTGTCCCGGCATTATGCTGTTTTTCACGCCGGGATGGATCGGTTGTCCATCCAGTATAAAAAGTACCATCGGAACATTCAAGAATGTAACAAAAAAAGGGCATGGTGGAAAGAACTTATTTCTTTTTCGTTAAGGATCTGCTGCCTATGAAGAACCGCTTGATGGCATCGCCGGCTTTGGGCATATCATTTTTGTCCGCCTTGCCATCCCAGTCAGCCCGGTAACGCTCGCTCAACCAGGTTTCCCGATCACTGAGAGCCAGGGACAGGCGTTTCTGCAGGTCAGCCTGGTCGCCTCTTTCGACCGCCGCCCGCAGGTGGGCAAGAGCGCCGATGGCATTATCCAGGGCATTTAATGCACCTTTTGGGTTGTTCAAGAGGGCCTGGGCCAATGCTTCGACCGGGTCGGCGCCCACTACAGCGGAGGCCCGCGCAAAAGGGCTGCCGGCAAAACGGCGGGCTTCCACCCATCCAGGCTGGCCAACCGTCGCATTGAGCAAGGCAACCGATAATACCTGGGGGAGAAGGTGGGTGGTCATCATCGTTCCATCCGCTTCGAGTAAATCCAGGAAGATCGTCCTGGCCCCAAGCATGGTGACAAGATCATCCGCCAGCTTGAGGGCATCGGCAGGGACGCCCTGTGGGGTGGCAATACCGATCGAGGCCTTTTCAAACAGGTCCGCGCGGGCCGCGGAAATACCGCTGCCCCCTTGCTCAATAAGATCGGGATTAATGGATGGGACCAGGCCGATATAATAACGCCCGGCTGGCACATGCTTTTCAAACCACCCAGATACCGCCGATTTCAACGGTGAAAAATCCATCACAACAGCATCCTGGCGCAGGTCAGGGGCGATAAGTTTAAGAGTTTCCTCCACCTGGTCAACCGGGATACACAACAATACAACATCGGCTTCCTCAATGGCAGCCGGCAGGTTGAACTTCACCGCATCAAAAGCGCCCAGGCTTTTGGCCTTGTTCTGCACATCGAGCGCGCGGTCATAACCAACGCGTTTGATGATGTCGGTATTTTTGGCAAGCGCAAGGCCAATGGATGTGCCGATCTGTCCAAGGCCGATGATCGTTATCTGGACTGTCATGGTTGCTCCTGTTCCATATGGTGGTCGTATTTCCCCACCAGGTGTGAATATGAAATATTTCTCGTGTCAAATCACAGTCACCGCAATTGGGTAAACCATTCTGATTGTGCTGCGCTGGCAAACAAGAATCGATGGGGTTACCCACAAAAATACTTTTATACTTTGGGAAGTACCCTGGCAACGAACCGAAACTTCCTTTGAATAATAACAAATGATCCCGCACAACAGCAATGTGTGCAGGATCATTATATCGTAACGAGGTGGTAGAATCGAGAGAGCCGGGGACGCCGACCCCGGCTCTCCTTTGAAAGGAGGAGAAGAGAAATCACCTTAGTGCTTATAATTTATCATCATTGCCCCAGGCTCACTTGACGATTACCCTACGATTGCCCTACGCATGTACGACAACTTTCAATTCTGTAAGCCAGACAGCACCAATTCCAAAAATGCATAAAAATCCAGCCATGATTCTCATCTTGACTGCCACCCTGGCAGCCCTTTCCACTGTGCTATACAATCTTTTTCAGAAAATGACCCCGCCCGACGCCAATCCCGCCCTGGCGTTGATGGTCACTTATGGAGCTGCGCTGGGAACAACCTTGTTGTTGTTCGCATTTTTTCCGGTTGGCAATCTGGGCGCTTCATTTCAAAAACTAAACTGGGTCAGCCTGGCGCTGGGACTGGCAGTAGCAGGGGTGGAGGTCGGCACGTTGTTGGCGTACCGGGCAGGCTGGCCGCTGAGCCTGCTCTCGATCATGGTCAATGTGGTCGGTTCGCTGGCCCTGGTAATGATTGGAGTTGTCTTTTTCAGGGAAAAGTTGTCTCCCGTGAATATTCTCGGTATCATCATCTGCATCGCTGGCCTGGTGATGATCAACTTCAAACGGTAAAACGGAGATAACATGGATATTCCTGCCATCCAGACCGAAAACCTCGGCCGCATTTATAAAATTCGAGGCAGCAAGAAAGAAAAGCAGATCCGCAAAGAGCTGGTAGCCCTCAAGGATGTTTCCCTTGAAGTCCGCCAGGGTGAACTGTTTGGCCTGCTTGGCCCCAATGGCGCCGGAAAAACCACCTTGATCAAAATCCTGACCACCCTGCTTTCGCCAACTTCAGGCTGGGCAAAGGTGGCAGGTTATGACGTCTCCCGCAACCCGCAGCAGGTTCGCCCGCGCATTAACATGGTCTCCGGTGGTGAATCCTCAGGTTACGGGCTGCTGACCGTGCGCGAAAACCTGTGGATGTTCGCTCAGTTTTACGGGGTGCGCTCGAAGGACGCCTATCAGCGCATCAACTCATACCTTAAGCAGATCGGCCTGGATGATCGCGCCCACACCAAGTCAGCCGATCTTTCAACCGGCTTGCGCCAGAAAATGAATATCGTGCGCGGATTCATCACCGACCCGCAGGTATTGTTCCTGGATGAACCCACGCTTGGCCTGGATGTGGGCGCATCGCGTGATGTGCGCCGCATCGTGCGCGAATGGCTGAGCGAAAATCCCAACCGGACCCTGTTGCTGACCACCCACTATATGGCCGAAGCCGACGAACTGTGCGACCGCGTGGCCATTATCAACCAGGGCCAGGTCCTGGCCTGCGACACGCCCGAGAATCTCAAGCGCCGGCTGCAAAAAGATGCCCTCTTCGAAATTACCACCAGCCCACTGAACGGTCTGCCCCAGGCCGGGCTCGAATCAATCGATGGCGTCACCAAGATCACTCTGCAGGAAAAAGACAATGCCGTTGTCTTGAAGTTCAATCTCAAGGAAGAATCAGCCCTGGCGGGCGTGATCAACATGCTGACTGGCGCAAACGTCAAAATTCAGAACCTGACAAAACACGAGCCCACTCTCGAGGATGTCTTTGTTGACATGGTTGGAGCCAGTATCGAAGCGATGGATACCGGCGAGGAAAAAAATGGATAAGCTTATTTCGAGGACGCCAGCGCCTCTGCCCGCCTTTCAACGTCTGACTGGCTGGCGTCTGTTCATCGCCTCTGTCATCGGTCGTTCCTACCCGCGCGTAGTTGGCATGCAGCGCGAGAAATCCTGGCTGCTGTTTGACGTATTACTGCCGCTGCTTTCGGTGGCCGCCTATGTGTTTATCTACCGCGCCATCAAAGCTCCTGCGGAATATGTTGGTTTCGTTGTCATTGGCGGCGCAATGACCGCCTTCTGGTTGAATGTGCTCTGGAGCATGTCCAGCCAGCTTTACTGGGAGAAACAGACCGGCAACCTGGCGCTTTACATCATCGCGCCGAACTCGATGATGTCAATATTGCTCGGCATGGCGCTCGGTGGAATGGTATCCACCACCCTGCGCGCATTGATGATCATCACTGTTGGCAGCTGGATGTTCGGGGTCACCTATGCCGTCTCCAGTTTCTGGCAGTTGCTGCTTGTCTTCACGCTGACCATGACGGCCCTGTATGGCATGGGCATGATGACCGCCTCCGTATTTTTGTTATTAAGCCGCGAGGCCTGGCATATTGCCAACCTGGCACAGGAGCCTGTTTACCTTGCCTCGGGCTTTTACTTCCCCATCCGCTCCTTCCCTTTCTGGGTGGCAGCCGGCGCCTCGCTCATCCCGCTCACCATGGGGATGGATGCCATCCGCCAGCTCGTCTTCCCATCGGGCGCGAGCCTCGGCTTTGCCAGTGTCAGCTTTGAAATCGCCGTGCTGTGCGTGCTGTGCGCGCTTTTCCTGGCCGGGGCCAAGCTTCTGCTCGACTACATGGAAAAACTGGCCATCAGGGAAGGCCGGCTGACCGAGAGCCGGCGCTAACCGGCGCCCTGGCAGGATGATCAAACCATGCAAAAATCAGAGACCTTGCGTTCCTTCCTGATCGCCACCTGGCTGGGCTGGCAGATTGAATCCAACTGGGCGGATCCATTTCTGTTTGCCATCTATTCCATCGTCAAACCGCTGGCGGGAGCCAGCATCCTGGTGGTGATGTACAGTATCATCACCGGCGGCGCCTTCGCAAACCCGTTGTTCCCATACATGTACCTGGGCAACGCCTTCTATATTTATGTTGGCGCGGTGATGACCGGTGTTTCATGGGCGGTGATCGATGATCGCGAACTGTATCGAACGCTCAAATACATCTATGTCGCCCCTGTGCGCATTCCCGCCTACCTGCTCGGTCGCGGCGTCAGCCGTTTCCTGACCGGATCGCTCTCGGTCCTGATCACGGTTAGCGCCGGGGTGTTGTTCTTGAAAGTACCGCTGGATATCACTACCGTCGACTGGGGCCTGTTCTTGCTATCGCTCTTCATGGGGATTGTCATGCTTGGCCTGATGGGTCTGCTGCTCGGCAGCCTCAGCCTGCTTTTCGCCAACCACGCCGGCTTTATTGGCGAGGCTGCTGCAGGCGCATTGTTCACCTTCAGCGGGGCGGTCTTCCCGATCGATGTGCTGCCCGCCTTCCTGCGACCGGTTGGTTATATGATGCCCATCACCTATTGGCTCGAACTGATCCGCCGCTCGCTGGTCGGCGGTGTGGCGCAAACCTTTCCCACCCTGGCAGCCTTCAGCAACCTGCAGCTGCTCGGCATCCTGGCGGCGCTTTCAGCTGTGTTCGGCATCATTTCATTCTATTCTTTTCGCATTTGCGACCGCCTGGCACGCGAACGCGGCCTGATCGACCAGACAACCAATTATTGATACAATCCCTGATAACCCGCGTAAGCCCATGCCAAGGCAGCAACATGAATTATCCAAAACTTAAGGTTTGAGTCCAAAATCAACAGCTGATTTTATCCAAATGATCAGATGGATTCATCCTGGTCGAAAACAAGGAAATAAGGGGTTGCGGGATTCAAAGCTCAATGCCCGTAATAATCAAGCACCTCGGTCGCTCTTTCCGTGATAAAGACATTGGCGCGGTCCGCCTGGCCGATCGAGGCGATGAGATTCATGGATTTTTCAAGTTCCCAGCAACCGCCGTCCTTCATCCTCGATCGCAATAAGTCCAGGGAGCGTGACATTCTCCTGTCTTGCACTTCCTCCCTTGACAGCAGCCATAATATTTCGAGAAAATCGCTCTTGTAGAAATTGGGAAATGTAAGTTTGCCGGCATCAAGGTGGATTAATTTGTCGGTATGATGGGACCTGAAGCACACCTCGTGTTGTAAAACAAAATCGATGCAGTATTCGATTAATTGTTGCGCTTCCCTGCTTCTCTTGTTTTTGGGGATGAACGAAATTCCCTTGAGCAATTTTGTCACTCCCCAAAAACAGCTATGCTTCCCGTAGCAAGAACTGTTTGAACAGTATGGATAGCTCTGCGGGGTTTTGAAATCGCCATCGTCAAAACGTTGGTATACGGCGAAAAAACGGATGGTTTTTTCCAGTATCTCTGGGTCAATTGTCTCGAAATACTGTTGGAGATAGATCATGTTGCCGTTCAGGCAGGGAATGGGGAAATGACTCATGCCCGGCAGCCTGAAAATCCCGTGTTCACGATCAAAAAAATGTTCGCTGATCAGCCGGATGGCTGGTTTGACCTGCGGGATATAGGCCGGCGCTCTGATATCAGCCAGCAGGATCAGGGTCCATAACGTGGATTTGAAATTGGGAGAATAGTACAAATACTCCGGGCGCTCACGGGCCTGTTTCTCATCGTATCCCCACCGGAATGAATCATCCTGTTCATCAAGGATTTTTTCGATGGTGTGCTGGCGGATTTCCGTGATCTCAGTATCCATAATCTGGTTCACTAATCCCGGACATTGCGATCTTTGCGATAACACTGTTCAAAGAACGCATACCTGAACCGATGTTAATTAGGCAGCCGGGCTTTTTATAAGAACGAAAAAAAGAAATATCCACATTACCAGGATAACCAGCGGGAAGAGTGCCGCCAGTTTGGTGGTGCTGATTTGTTTGTTGCGCCATTGATAAATGGTCATTTTTACGCCCAGCTCTCCCAGCTTTTCACTTTGACCATCCATATCTTCCGTCTGGCCGATAAAATAATAATTGGTAAGTTTGAGTCTGGTTTTAATTTCAACCACATCGTGCTCGATTTGTTTCCTGTAGAGGTCCACCAGGTAGCGGTCCTGCGCGCCGAAGATATACCAGAGGATACAAAGGAAGCCGCCGAATATCGGGACCCACCAGTGATACTTCTCAGGTGATAATATTGCCGCCCCAAACAGGGCTGATTGTAAAGAGAGAAAGTAATTGAACCGGGTCCATAATCTCGTAAAATGATCCTTGAGATATTGAACCTTTAACTTGTAATCATCAATTAAAAAATTCAGATTCGGATCTGCTTGCGGTTGCTCTGCCATTAAATACCTCGCTGGAAAATCCCATCTCCGACATATCACTTAATAAAACACCGATACAGGCATTTGTTTTCTCAGCGTTCAAATATCTCGTCGATTTTTTTCATTTGTCCATCGTTCAACAGGCCGAACTCCATTGCCTGAATATTTTCCTTCACCTGGGCAATGGTCTTGAAGCCAGGGATGGGAATGTTGCGATCGCTGCGAGTCCATAACCAGGCCAAGGCAATCTGGGCCATTGTTCGCGCTTCACCGGCGTCGGCGAAAATCTTTCGCACAGATTCAATGCGTTGCAGGCTTTGCGCTGGCTTTTCAGCCCGCATATCCCAGCCGCGCCGCACGTCATTCTCCGGGAACGTAGTCTCGCTGTTGAACTTTCCCGTCAGCATGCCCATCAGCAGAGGCGACCGGTTGACGCTGGCCTGGTCATATTGCTCACACACCGCCAGCATTTCAGGTCTGTCGGTTCTTATGTTGAAGGCATGCTGGATGGCCGTGCAATGTTGGCCTTGCGCGAACACGCGCGCGCCCTCCGGATTATCGGTGCTCCAACCGTACCAACGGATCTTGCCTTCATCTACCAGCTTTTCCAGGAGGTCGCGTACTTCACCTGCCTTCCCCGGATCATATTCGCCCCAATGAAACTGGTAGAGATCAATATAGTCGGTTTTCAGGCGCTCCAGACTGTCTTCACACTCCAGGCGCATGCGCTTGACAACCTGATCGATTTCCGTAACCGTGTGGTTTTTTTCATTAACTAGATAACCGAACTTCGTTGCCAGGATTACTTTATCGCGCCGGCCCGCAATCGCCTGGCTGAGGATTCGCTCGCTGTGCCCGCAACCATAGTTGGCCGCCGTGTCGAAGAAATTGATCCCGGCATCAAGAGCATAATGAATGCCGCGGATCGATTCTGTATCGTCCACCTGTCCCCAACCCACCGGCTCCTTACTGCCATCCGCTTCCAGCCAATCCCAGGGTCCGCCGATTGCCCAGCATCCCAATCCCATCGCGCTTACTTCGAGATCGCTCCGTCCCAAACGCCGTTTGAACATGATGCCTCCAGGTCCTTATAGTGACAGACGGACAAAGATACTCACGGGTTTACAATCGAACTTCGAGCCGTATTGTCACTTCATCACCTTCCCCAAGATTTTCTGCTTTCCGGACACTATCTTTGATGGGCACAACATAGCTGCCATCTTTGGGAAACAAGGCAGTCTTCCACCCTGTTTTGCCGATGCGGGCATCCACCGGGATCATTCCCCAACCATAAGTCACGATCCCTGACACGGCTTTCAGGTCGCTGCCCTGATCCGCAGGAACTGTGACGAAGTAAAATGGGGCAGGGCCCCGCCAGTACCAAATAACACCAGTAAATTCGATATTCATTGTCATATTTTATCAAATGTCTGGCTGCTGGCATCGTGAATTTCATCCCGATGCTTATGCAGAAAGGCTCTGTGCGTGTCCGGAGAACGCTTTGTCAGGCGGCGTTTTGTGAATTGCTCGATGTAAGGGCAACAACATCACTTCGGCTTTGGTTAAGATACACATCCGAAACTTTCCGCACATCCAGTTCAACCCGCAATATTTCCAAATCTGCCGACACAATTTCACCCATAACTTGCCCATCAGGCGCAATGGCAATCGTAGGACTGATTTGCTTTGGTGCGGCATTGTTGGAGCTCAAAACAAATCGTTGTGTCTCTGCCGCCCTGCTAATGAGATAACTTTTCCAAACTGGTTGAACAGAATCCAGTCCAATCGCATTGTTGAGATGCAGAAAAATCTGTGCGCCACACCGGGCGAGCCAGCCCCATTGTTCGGGGAAACGCACTTCCCTACAAATTTGAATTCCGACCTTAATCCTGCCTTCTGCCGTCTTTAGTTCAAACACAGGCAGACTATTACCTGTTGAGAAGATTCCGCGTTCATGGGTGGCCAGATTAATCTTGCGATAAATCTGTGTTTCTCCACTGGAGGAAAAACCATGCGCAGTATTGAACCACTCACCATCAATATTTATACAAGCGCCAACCCAAATGTTTATTTTTCGCCGTTCTGCTGCTTTTCGAATGTGTTCCAGACCAGCTATCAACTCCTGGTGGTTTATTTGTTTTAGAAATGCAATGTCGGTGGAATAACCAGATACTGAACCTTCGGGGAAAATTACCCAATCTCCAATATTGGTTTGTTCGATCACGGAATCAATAATTTCCAGATTACTCTGTATGGATAATGTCACTGGAAATTGGGCAACGATAGCAGTAAGACTCATGGATATTTTTGGATGATGCGAAGCCGCCTAACGGCAGGCGGCCTGTCCCGCACGACCAGCCCCGATGCTTTACGGGGTCCGGTACGCGAGATGTTGGCTGGCTGTATGATTGCAGAAACCTTCTTTTTTACAAGCGCTGTTCTGCCACAGGCATTTGAGAAACTTTTTGCTCTGGTTTTTTGATTGTTAGAAACAATAACATGATTCCCATGGCAATTCCGACAATAAGCCATATTGCCATCATTGCCATTATTGCCAATCCAGTCGCAACATCGTTTGACATTGTTGATCTGTTAATGAATCCCATCCATTCGGCAAGTTTTCCGAGAGGTAAAACAACAAATCCCATCAGCGGGAGGATCGAAATTGGACTCAAGCCCGTACCAAACAAAGTGCTGAAACATACTTTTAGCAGTGTGTTGCCACTGCGTTTTCCAATAAATCCAATTGACAATCCGCTTATTGCCCAAATGATCAGCAGCGGCACAATCCAAGCCTTAATATCATCCAGTGACATGTGTACGAAGTATCTAAACATGGCGATCCATGCGAAACCTGTAACAAGTGCCGTAATCACTCCCACGGGTACATGCTTTGTATTCATAAGGTTTTTCATTTTTAACTCCTTACCGATTGTAGAGACTGTATCTCTGAAAGATGTAGCCCAATCCATCTGTGAATTGTGCCCGTTTCCATTTTCGGTGCTTTTCCCCGGGATATCAACTGTGGAAGACCCCGGTTTCTCCATATCAATCGTACCTGTGGAGTTCCCCAGTTTCAAAATCAATTCTATTCTGGAATTCACTTGAAACTTGATGTAAATGTTTTTCAGATGAAATTCAACCGTACGGTCAGAAATACCAAGCACTGAAGCAATTAATTTATTGCTTTTTCCTTGCAGCAGAAGTTTTACTACTTCCCGTTCACGATTGCGCAGAGGAGTAAATTGTGTCATGGCAATTTTTTCCTTCATAAATTATTGTGCCCGGATGCACGCTATGTTGGCTGGCGTTTACCAGGATCAGTTTGCATGATAAGCATTATGCCAATACTTCCGAGTCGAGCCTGCGCATAATCTTGTTGCGGTGGTTGCGCGGCAGGTTGCCATGTGGAAATATGGACTCGCAATGCTGCCGCCATGTTTTGCCTGGCTTGCTGCTCACTCAAGTATTTTCCAGAAAGAATCCTTGCGGGTGATCTTGCCTTGAGCAAACTCAAGCAGGTCAACCCCCCGCACTTCGATGTGTTGCCCTGACGTGGATGTGCCCGTAAGTGTCCATTCGGAGACTCCGAAATCACCACAGACCCAATGCTGATCGTCTCCATAATGCACATCAGGAATCCCCTCAAATCTTTTTGCCAGGCCTGCCCGAACCTCCGTCTTCCCGACAAACCGATCGCCACGGGGCCTGGCGCCTCATGGCATGTAGAAGACACAATCAACTGCGAAATAGTCCATGATGGAATCCAGGTCATGGTGATTGAACGCTTCCAGAAATCCCTTCAACGACTCAATGGTCACTTGCTCAGACATTGGGAACCTCCGTGCGCGAAGTATGATTTGGGTCTATTCGGTTACCAATCTCCTGCGTATTCGAGATTGTAAGGTTTCGTGATATTTTCCAGTCTTACGCGCCTGAGTTCCACCAATTGGCGGATGTGGAGATTGTCGTGCGCGGCCCAACAGGCGAACATCTCTCCCGCACTGATTGTGCGGTACTCGGTTGTATAGGTTTTCTCCCAATCTGGATCCAGTAATCCATTGAGCCAGGCAAATGATTTTTCACGTTCGGCAAAGAATTTTTCCTGCATCTCAACAAAGCTCTGTTCGTTATATTTTCGTTTGGTTACCCAGCCTTCGGTGTCAATCATATGCCATTCTTCATTTTGGCGGTGAAGAATGAAATCGAGATGTTCTCGAAAATCTTCGCGCTCTTCATCGTATAAGTGACACACCACTTCGAGGATCGACCACGACTCAGCACCCGGTTTGAGGCGCGCTGCATCTTGTGTGACTCCTGACAATAAAGCATGGATCATCTCTGTGCTATTTTTAAGTTCCTGATAAAGAGTGTTAAATTCCATATTTCCTCTTCCTTTTTTTTATAATTTGATGGAAAGGGTTGTGCGGGATGCAGGAGTAGTTCTTGACATCAGTAACGCAGCTTGGGCGAGTGAGCTTCCAACGAACATCGCCCAGCCCAGGCATAAGTACGCTGGGCACTCCCCAGCGGCCAGTGCGCGCCGTCTTTGGCGGCCAACTAGTCATTTCGGCTTAAGATTAAGCTGCCAGGATACTCCAAATCGATCCTGCGCCCATCCGAATCTTGGACTGAACCCATAATTATCCAAAGGCATAAAAACAATCCCATCGCTCGAAAGAACTTCAAATGCATGGTCAAGATCGTTGGTATCTTCGAAATCGACAAATAGCGACATTGCTGGCGTAAATGTAAAATCATGCACGGGCGGGCTATCAATAATTATCAGATCATGATCTGCAAATTTCACCTTCGCAATTTTAATTTTTCCCGCCATTTCTCCATCAGAATCACCATACTTAAGGATTTCCTGGATCTTAAATTCATCGAATTCGGATTGATACAGCGCTATGGCCTCGCCAGCTGTGCCAAAGAACATCAAATGAGTTGAAACGGAATTGTTAATTGTGCTCATGAATAAAGTCTCCTGTTTGAATGTGATGACCATTAATGTCAGGAATTAAATAATAGAACGCGCGTTCCGTTTTGTCAAGATGGAATATATTGATTTCCGAATTCACGAAACCTGAAATTGAAAACAGGTACCACAATTTTCCCAGGCAACCGCCTAATCGTTGGCGGACTGTCCCGCACGTTCTCTGAGGGTTATGGGCAAGGGTAGGAATTCCCGTTAGAGCATCGGGACGATATGGAATAAAAGCCATTGAGCGAGACGCCGAATCCAACCTCTGTCTCGATGTTTTCTGGGTTCCGGTGCAACCTGCGAACCACGTTCCGCTTGGCATTTTTTCCTTGAAAACAGGCGGGTGATGAGCTGCTCCTTAGCACGCGGTGTGGGGTGATGGCCTTGTCAGGGTGCAGGAGTCTCCCTGATCCCGACCTGAACACGTCCGAACATATTCGCGAGCAGGAGGAAAACAACGGGACCCGCTGCCCCCCAGCCGAGGATGCCGACGATGATGGCCTGCTCAGGCGAGACCGCAAGCCAGACCAATCCCGCCAGACACAGGGCTCCGCTCAGGACCATCACCAGGCGCAGAACAGTCTTGAGAGTGCTCCCGCCAAAGACCGGCGCCGCCAGCAGCATCGATATCCCAAAGAACCAATCCCAGACGAAGTTATCCAGAACGAAGGCGGGAGCCGGCCACCTGCAAGGAAGGAAAAGCGCCTGCCACGTTTCCGAAAACAGGTTGGGCTGGCTGCTCACCATAAGCAGCAGGAAGTTAATGCAGGAAGTGATGGTCACGCAAGCGATCATGAAGGCCAGGGCTGCCAGGCTGTACGGTTTGTTGTCCGGTGACGCATAGGCGTGGACTGCGACCATCGCGAGCACCAGGAACGGCCCCATCACGACCACCAGGAGAGCCATGACCGAGAGCAAGGGTCCACTCTCCACAGCCGCCCCCTGCATCGCGTACGCCAGCCCGGACACGACCGCATAGACTTCGGTCACGATGAAGGTCATCCACGCAGCGACGATCCCGAGAGTCCTGGCCTGTGCAGTGAATGTCGAATCTGGTAGGATGATTGAATTCCTCATGTTAATGTCTCCTCTGCCGGCGTCCAACGGAAAACATTAGTGGTTTGCGGGCGAATTGGAATAATGCTTTAGCGTAGGAAAACTTGAAGCATGCCCCACGCCGCAAAGCGACAGTCCCCAGCCTCCAGTGCATTATTATCTGGTCTCTTGCAGGATGCCTTGTCAGCCCGCTCTTGACTTTTTATAAAGACTCAAGGAAGTTTGACTCCTAATTGTTCCAATATTCCTGCCAGTCCGCCTCCCTTCACTGGTTCTTCGCTGTAGTATGTAACCTTGCCTCCTGCCACACGAAAAGTGAATTTGCATTTCGGCAATTTGAATGATTTTCCGGTCGGGGGCAATTTCACAGGCATTCCCAAAGGATTTAAGTCAAGGACACCATTCTGGGTACCCGTTTCCTGACCGGTACAATAAACTGAATCCCCTTCTTCATCAAAGTCGGAAAAGCCAAAACTATGCTCTGGAAATGCCGTGAAAAATATTTGAAGGTAGCCAAGTGCTTGTTGTTTGGCAAGTTCCAACGTTCCACCCTTTGCTCTGAAATCGTCCGCCAGCAAGGCTTGCAATCCCTTCACATCCTTCGATTCAAGCAAATTGGCGAATCTTTTCGCGACTTCAAGGTTACTCATTTTTTCTCCTTTCGTGCCCTGATTTTTGGGTTTGAAAATCAATGGTGTTATGTGCATCAGACCTTCAAGACGTTCTTAATATGTGCCAGTGCTAACATAAACAATATACACGTCTTTGTTACTCATATCAATAATGATTTGCTGGCGTGAATGTTCTTTTTCTCCCGAGCAGACTTCGGCATACTCAGCTTGATCTGGTACCCACCAATCAAACCTATCTTCTTCGGTCTCCTGCACTCCTCGGGTGTTGGCCAATGGTTGATTGCACAATGTAATATCCATGAATTCAGGTAATTCACTGGCGTTCATTGAAAAGCGAACCATAATGAAAATATCACGCATGCCTGTAGTATAGGCATGGATTTCATGCGCGCTCCGAGGGAGTTTGATCCCAGCATTTCCTTCAATCGCCGAGATTTCTGGCATGTTAGTTGGAACTGGTTGGTATGAAAGTGATTCAAAGGATTCAACGGGAATTTCTTCAGTCGGTTTTGCGACAACACAAGACGCGCAAAGTAGTATTCCCCCAGCAATTACCAGATTTAAGAAAAACCGATTTATCCACTTCTTCATTTTCACCCTGCAACTCCAATCCCTTCTGGATGATTTTCGGCAGTGTATCATTCTTTAGAAGAAAGCGCCTGACGGCTGGCATCGCATCGCGCCTTTTAAGGTTCCGGCAAGGGCGGGACTAGACAACGCCATTTTGCCGGAACCAATTTCAAGCCACGCAGCGTGCTTGAAAACGCGCAGACTCCCACCACGCCAGCCCCGGCGTTCTCTGCCAGGGTTCGGTGATTGTTGTGTCGGGCGTTTTTTGATGTATGGCTCTTGACATACTTAATAATATGGTTATAATGTAAACAGGTTTGTGATTCAAAGTGGTTTGTAACTCAAGAGAAAGGAGTCTCTTATGAAATTCAATTCCCAGACAAAATTCTTATCTGAAAATTACTCTGC